>Ga0116171_10004485_pt1 | contig 12552 bp, 8 predicted proteins | sample AD_JPNHW2_MetaG_FD_89798 | JGI IMG/M metagenome (GOLD analysis project Ga0116171, IMG submission 89798) | Active sludge microbial communities of municipal wastewater-treating anaerobic digesters from Japan - AD_JPNHW2_MetaG | ecosystem: Engineered > Bioreactor > Anaerobic > Digestate | place...
CGAAAATCTTCCTGCCGACTCAGGTACCTATTTTAAAAAATCAAAGCTCGCAACATTGTACCTGGACCTTCCCTTCCTGTTTGAGGTTCAGATACCTGTCAGCCATAACCATTTAAATATTGCCGTTGGCCCTATAGCTGCCGCAAAGATCGGTTCACATAATAAGATTGTTTTCCAAAATGACAAAAAAGTAAAATCGCATGGTGATTTCAGTCTGAATATGCTTCGTTACGGAGCTACTGCAAGAATCGGATATGAAAACCTTCAGATATATTCCACCTACTACATGACACCTCTGTTCAAGGATGGCAAAGGACCTGGTGGATACGATTTGTACCCTTTTGAAATAGGATTGGCGTTCACATTCTTCGATTAAAATTTTCCAGGAGGCCCTGCTCATCAGCAGGGTTTTTTTTTCATCAGTCTCAAGTATATTTGTAAATAAAATATCCTTGTACCCAGATGGAATCCAGGATTCTTTCTCAACGTGAGATAAGGCAATACAGCCGGCAAATAATGTTTCCCGAAATCGGTATTGAAGGCCAGGAGAGACTCAAACAGGCCAGTATTCTTGTGATAGGAGCCGGCGGACTTGGATGCCCCGTGCTTCTTTATCTTACCGCTGCCGGAGTTGGAAAAATTTCAATAGCGGAATTCGATATGGTTGATGAATCGAATCTTCCCCGACAGGTTCTGTACGGCTCTTCTGATGTTGGAAAACTTAAATCTATCATAGCTAAAAACAGGCTTAATCAGGTTAATTCTCTTGTTGATATTGAAGTGTTCAATCTCCGTATTGACGGTTCAAATTCACTTAACATCCTGAAAAAATTTGATATTATTGTTGATGCAACAGATAATCTTAAGACAAGATATATTATAAACGATTCCTGCGTTATTCTTAATAAACCGATGGTTCATGGTGCAATATATAAAAACGAAGGCATGATATCGGTGTTCAATTATCAGGGAGGGGCAACTTACCGGTGTTTTAACCCTTCCGTACCAGCAGAAGAGTATAAGAATACCCAACCTTACTCAGACGGGTTACTTGGAATACTTCCAGGAATAACAGGCACCTTTATGGCTAATGAGGTGATTAAAATAATCACAGGAACAGGCGATATTCTCAGTAATAAAATCTTATATATTAATGTTTTTAACAACACGTTTAACACTTTTGCTATAAATAACATTCCTGAAAACCATAATATCAAAGAATTAAAAATTTCATAATAAGCCTTATTAATAAACCGTTAAACCGTTAAACCGTTAAACCGTTAAACCATTAAACCATTAAACCTTAAACATGAGATTATTACTGATAAGCAACTCAACCAATCCGGGAGAACCATATCTTGATTACCCTAAGAACAAAATAAAGGAGTTTCTTGGCGACAAACCGGTAAAAGCGGTTTTTATTCCCTATGCAGCTGTCACCTTTTCGTTCGATGACTATGAAGAAAAGGTATCAGAAAGGTTCAGGGAAATAGGCCACGATATCGTCTCAATACATCATTTCAAAGACCCAGTTGCTGCTTTGAAGGATGCTCCTGCAATAATAGTAGGTGGAGGAAACACATGGAAGCTGTTGAAGATGATCCGGGATAACAATCTGATTGACATTGTAAGGCAGAAAGTACTTGGAGGTATACCTTACATCGGATGGAGTGCGGGTTCAAATGTTGCATGCCCCACACTGAAAACCACCAATGACATGCCTGTTGTGGAACCCGATTCTTTTTTTGCATTTAACCTAATACCTTTTCAGATCAATCCACATTATCTTGATGCTAATCCGGCCGGACATGCTGGCGAAACAAGAGAACAGAGAATTGAAGAATTCATTGAGGCAAATCCGGGAATCTATGTTGCCGGGCTAAGGGAGGGAACCTTGCTTCTTCTTGAAAACGGAAGATTAACTCTTTTCGGCCCGAGAAAAATCAGAATCTTTAAAAAGGGTCTAATTCCAATCGAATTAGGATCTTCAGATGATTTATCTTTTCTGCTTAAATAAGAGTAGCTTATGTATTCAGATGAATTAACTCTATCCATTATAAAACTGTACGGTTGAAAGATATTTCATATACTATATGAAACTGATGCTTAAAATACTGAAACTATTTGCAATACTGTCTGTTGCATTTTTTGGATTGCTTTTTTCAGCTTCATTGTTCATGCAGGATAAAATTTCAGAAGCCATATTGAATTCATTTAATAAAAATATCTCGGCAAAGCTCAGTGTCGGTTCTTCGCGTCTCTCTTTCTTACGGAAATTTCCAAGAGCTACTTTGGTGCTTAAAGATGTTCTTGTCTCATCAACTCCTGGCTTTAACTCCGCCTCCTTTACGGAAAATAATAAAGATACTCTTCTGAATGCCAGGTCAGTATTTGTGGATTTCAATATCATTGATATCATTCAGGGAAACTACAATATTGAAAGAATCAAAGTAAAAACCGGAAATATTAACTTATTTACAGATGCTGATGGACGGGTCAACTATAATATTTCCTTTAAAAAGAGTGGCACCCCGGATAATGGTCTCACAATAAATCTGGAAAAGATAAACCTGACCGATATCAGCACATGTTACAATAACCTTGCAATCAGGCTTAAGATTAACGGAGTAATTAAAAGCGGCTGGATCAGGAGCAGGTTAGCCGGAGAAAATATTGACTTCCTGGCAGGAGCAAAAATACAGGTAAGTGCTTTTCAGATCCGCGATACCAGGATCACAAAACCGGTCTCAACCGAATTGGACATCTCGTTTAAAAAGTCACACCAGGGTATCATATTCAAAAAGAGTAAACTGAAAATTGAAAACTATGATTTTGGTATAGACGGTTCTGTCAACTCCGACCGGATACTCGATCTGAATGTGACCGGAAAAAACATTGATATTTCAAGATTAAATGACTACCTCCCTGAAAAATGTTCGGGATTGTTTTCACCATACATTCCTGCTGGAAAAATGGTTGTTAAAAGCAAGATAAACGGTTTATTAAGTCATACATCTCAACTTCATGTTGAAATAGACAGTTACCTTTCCGGAGGCCAAATTAATTGTAACAGATCCGATCTGACTATAAGCGGAATCTCATTTACCAGCCATTATTCAAACGGTCCAAAAAACTGTCCTGAAACAAGCATTCTTTCAGTAAAAGATTTTAAGGCTCAACTTGGTTCTGCAAAATATACCGGTTCTTTTGCATTATCTCATTTTGAGGAGCCTGTTGTTGACTTTTCCCTGAAGGGTAATGTTATCCCTGCCGATGTGAAAGATTTTTTTTGTCTGAAGAGGATATCGACAGCCGGCGGCTCATTTGACTTTGATGTAAACGTGGATAATAAACCATTCCATAAAGGAAAGGTAAGCATCGATGATATTATTGATCTGGAACCTGAAACAAATATGCTCTTCAATTCGTTCAGCATCGGATTAAAAAACGACAGTATTCTGTTCGGAAGTGTAAATGGAAGGTTGTCAATAGCTGGTCATGACATGACAGAAGATCTTCAGTTCACTTACAAAGGCCAGCCTGTGACAATAGACGGAAAATTCAGCAATTTTGCCGGATGGCTTTGTGGAAGGCCCGTTACAATGACTGGTTCTGCCAACATAACCTCAGGCCGGCTGAATGCGGAATCACTTTTACATAGTACCTCTACATCTGAGATCCCTGGCTTGAAAAACAGAGCATTAAGGATGCCAGAAGATATGTATCTTGATATCAATTTTAAGATTGATACGTTTGAATACAAGTCGTTTTCGTCATCAAAAGTCAAAGGTTCTTTCAATTACAGACCACGGTTATTTACTCTTAGTTCGCTAAATATACGTTCATTAGGAGGTATCATCTCGGGTAATGGTTTCATAGTTCAGGAAGGAAATAAATCAATGGTATTGCGCGGTAACTTTGATGTAAGCAATATTGACATCAATAAAACATTCACAACATTCCATAACTTCGGACAGAACTTTCTGAAAGCAGAAAATATCTCAGGAAATCTTTCCGGTACATTTTCGCTTTTGCTGCCGACTGATTCGCTTCTGAGACCTCAGGTACAAAAAGTAACTGCAGAAGGGAAATATATACTGACCAACGGCCGGCTGACTAATTTTGATCCTGCCAGACGACTTTCCGCATTTATTAAAATGTCTGAACTTGAAAACATTAATTTTGACAGATTGGAAAACGACTTTTTCATAAAGGATAACTTCTTTTACCTGCCGCAAATGGAAGTCAGATCTTCAGCAACTGATCTCTCATTAAACGGGAAACACTGTTTTGATAATGATTATGAATATCACGTCAGAGTGCTATTATCAGAAATTCTTAGCAAGAAAAGAAAAAAGGAAAAAAATAATATCTCAGAATTCGGCGTTATTGAAGACGACAATCTGGGTCGTACCTCCCTCTTGTTGAAAATAGAAAAAAAAGGAAAAGATATTAAAGTCGGTTATGATATGAAAGCTGCCGGAACCATAGTGAAGAACAGCTTCAAGAAAGAGAAACAGACATTAAAAACAATTCTGAATCAGGAATATGGATGGTATAAAAATGATTCTCTTCTTCAGCAGAAACCTGAAGAAAAAAAGAAAAAATTCAATGTCACATGGGACGAAAGCGATAATGTGAAAAAGGAAGCAACTCCTGAAAAACCTGCTCCAGAAAATAAAAAGAAAAAGAGTGCAGTAAAGGTAGTTTTTGATAATTGATGAATCAATGGAGAAAATATTTCCAAAGTGACAGACTCCTTTGCCGAAGAAGATGAAATTTAAACTGAATTAAACAATAGACCAATTGAATACTTTCCGACATAAAAACCGCTGGAAGCTGTTACTGCTTCTTTTTGCAGTATTAATTGGTTTTGTTTCCATGGTATACACAAATAATCTTGTAGGAAAGCTGAAGATTGAGGAACGTGAGAATGTCGGATTATGGGCCGAAGCAACAAAACTGCTATCTATCTCCGACACAAGTCAGAATGTTGAGTTTCTCTCTTCAATCATCGACAATAATAACACTGTTCCTGTTATTCTTACGGATGAATCTGACAGCATTATCTCTGCAAGGAACTTCAACAGTGAAAAAATTAATGACCCTGAATATCTGAAAAAAAACCTGATGAAAATCAAGGAGGGGAATAAACCTATTATAATCAATCTTGGAAATAACCATTTTAATCTTATTTATTACAAGGACAGTATCCTTCTGACACTTCTTATTTTCTACCCTTATACCCAGCTGGCAATAATTCTTCTTTTTATTCTTGTTTCATACCTGGCTTTTAATTCGTCACGAAAAGCAGAACAGAACCAGGTCTGGGTCGGGATGTCAAAAGAAACTGCGCATCAGCTGGGGACACCGACATCATCACTCGCTGGCTGGATAGAGGTTTTACAGCAGAACTATCCTGACATTTCAATTACAAAAGAGCTTGCCCTCGATGTCCAAAGGCTTGAGAAAGTTACTGAGAGGTTTTCAAGAATAGGATCCAGGCCTTCTCTCTCAAATGAGAATATCCCGGCCATTATTTCCCGTACTATCGATTATCTGAAATCACGGACATCATCAAAGGTTAATTTTAACATTGGCTACGACCCTGAAAAAAAAGTTATTATTCCTGTAAATATGGCTCTTTTTGAATGGGTTATAGAAAACATATGCAAAAATGCCATAGATTCGATGGAGGGAGATGGAGAGATCTCTGTCACCATCTCAGAAACCGAAAAGAACGCAATAGTTGATATTGCTGATACAGGTAAAGGCATTCCAAAATCTTCATATAAGAAGATCTTCCACCCTGGTTTTACTACCAAACAGAGAGGATGGGGACTTGGTCTTTCACTTGCCAAAAGGATCATTGAGGAGTATCACAACGGTAAAATTTTTGTAAAACATTCTGAGATAGGGAAAGGATCATGTATCAGAATAATAATGAACAAGAATAAATCGTAATGGTTATCTTTGCATTCTTTTATGGAACGGAAAGATATTGAGATAATGGCTCCTGCCGGTTCGTATGAATCGCTGACTGCAGCAATTCAGGGCGGTGCCGACTCTGTTTACTTCGGAGCTGCGCAGCTGAATATGAGGGCTGCTTCTTCCAATAATTTCACTCTTGATGATCTGAAGAAGATCGCTTCAACCTGTAAAAAACATGGTCTTAAAAGTTATATTACTGTAAACGTGGTAATTTATGACCACGAGATTGAGCAGATGCACAATATTATAGACGCTGCTGCAGAAAGTGGTGTTACAGCTGTCATAGCCTCCGATTTATCAGTAATAAACTATGCCTTTTCCAGAGGGATGGAAGTTCATCTTTCAACACAGCTGAATATCACAAATGTTGAAGCTTTAAAGTTCTATTCCCAATGGGCCGATGTTGCTGTTCTTGCAAGAGAACTGAATATCGGCCAGGTGCGGCATATTTACAATAGCATAAGGGAACAGGATATCAGGGGGCCAAAAGGAGATCTTGTAAAAATAGAAATGTTTGCACACGGAGCACTCTGTATGGCTGTATCAGGCAAATGCTACCTAAGCCTGCACGAAAACAACAAATCGGCCAACAGGGGAGAATGCTACCAGACATGCCGCAAATCGTATATTGTTACCAACAAAGAGACCGGTTACGAACTTGAGATCGACAATCAATATATCATGTCACCAAAAGATCTCTGCACAATAGGTTTTCTTGACAAGATGATTGATGCTGGCGTCAGAGTGCTTAAAATTGAAGGCAGGGCCCGTTCAGCTGAATATGTAAGACAGGTATCATCCTGCTACAATGAGGCGCTCATAGCCCTTGAAAAAGGGGAATACACTAAAGAAAAAACGGACGGATGGAAAACAAGGCTGTCGACTGTTTTCAACAGAGGTTTCTGGGATGGATACTATCTGGGGCAAACACTTGGTGAATGGAATACAAACTATGGTTCGAGTGCCACAAAAAGAAAAGTCTATATAGGAAAGATCACCAACTATTTTAAAAAGCTTAACGTTGCCGAAATCAAGCTGGAAAACGGTGATCTGATCAAAGGTGATACCATTCTAATAACAGGACCAACTACAGGGGTTGTCGAATATAATGTCGATGAAATACGTGTAGATCTCAATGTTATTGAAAAAGCCTCCAAAGGAGAGTTTTGCTCAATAAAAGTTGCAGATTACCTGAGGAGGTCCGATAAGGTTTATAAATGGGTTGATGCAACAGAAGTGGTAAACCAGTAACGAAGCCGGATTCTGCTTTTTCTCTTATTCTATTTTTTAAAATGTCTTGCAAATAATTTCTTAAGCTCCTCAATCCTGACAGGTTTGGATATAAAGTCCCTGATTCCCACCATCTCGGCCTTTTTTCTTGATTCCGGCAGGTTGTCGGCAGAAAAAGCAACAATTAGTGTCGACTTACTGACTTCAAGAATCTTCTGGGTAGCCTGGAAACCATCCATTTCGGGCATAATAAGATCCATAAAGATAAGATCGTAAATTTTCATCTTTGCCTGCAGATAACCTTCATAGCCATCTTCAGCGATATCAAATGAGTAGCCCAGATTTGTGAGCATTGTACCAATCACTTTCTGATTCATCTTGTTGTCTTCTACTATCAGTATACTGATGTTGCTACGTACCGTATCAATATCGACCGGAGAAGCATAGTCTTCAACAAAAGGAAAACTGCTTTTAATGACACCGCGTAAATCACTTATACTAAATGGTTTTATAAGATACTGGTCTATCCCCATTGTAATGCATTTCATGTAGTTTCCTTTCTTATCATTTGAGCTTATCAGCATAATGATAAAATTGGAGGAAAGTTTGTTTTCCCAGATTGCTTTTGCAGCGTCAAATCCGTTAAAATCTTCGTCATCAAATATTATCACAAGGTTATATCGCTCATCAGGAAAGCTCAGATTTGCTTTTATCTGGTTAACTGTCGTTCTCTGGAAAGTTGTGATGGAAATGGAAATACCCAGTTTGTGTAATGCGTTAAGTATTTCTTCATCGCGATTCTGGTTACCTGTAATAACAAGAGTTTTTATCTTCTCATAGGTCTTTATCTTCTCAAAAGATAGATCTTTTATCGGTCTATCGTTAGAATATGTAACCAGGGTAAATGATACTTTTGTCCCCAGATCACCCAGTAAACCTGAAGGGCTGACTGCCGTCAGTTCTCCACCCATAAGCTCAATCAACTGTTTTGAAATTATTGTCCCAAAACCGGAAGAATCATTGCCCCTGACAGCCTTTGATTCTATATTCACAAAATCACCAAAGATCTTTTTCAGGCTTGCCTTGTCAAAACTAAGACCGGTGTCAAGAAGTTCAAAATCAAGAATGACGTTACCATCTGAATTGTTCTTCGATTTGCACACCAGCCTTATTTCTCCCTTTTCAGTATTCCTTATGGAGTTGTTAATAAGATTTGTAAGAACCTGCCTTAACCTGAAGGGGTCGCCAATAATGCTTTCAGGAACACTATCTTCTATTTTGCAGACAATAGAGAGATCTTTTTCTGAAATATGGGTTTTTGCCAGATCGGTACAATAAGTTATCTCCTCCCTGATATTGAAGGGAACCTCATCAAGAATCATCTTGCCTGATTCAATTCTTGAAAAATCAAGAATATCATTGATAATGCTGAGTAAAACTTCCGTAGAACGATGAAGCAGATTGACAACATCCCTGACCTCCTCTGAAAGATTATATTTTCTGAGTACATCAGTCATTCCGATAATTCCATTCAGAGGTGTACGTATCTCGTAACTCATGCGTGCCAAAAATTCCGACTTTGCAACATTAGCTTTGGCTTCTTGTTTTCGGGCCGACTCAAGAGTTGTAACATCGATCAGCATTTCCATGGTAGCCTCTTCTCCCATAAACTCAAGAGGTATGCTATGCCTGTACAGCACCAATTCCCCAATCTCCTTTTTTATTATTACAAACTGGTCGGGGCTGAATGAGCTTCCAAGGTTTTTCGAGAAATAATCGTTGTCATCGGCCAGAGATGTCTCAGGAAAAATCTTTCCCTTCATCTCTGTTTCATTCAGGTATGAATACTGAAATGCAGCAACCTTGTTGGCTTTGATTATTTCCCTGTTTTGATTATGAAGAATAACGCCTACCGGCATCTCTTCAATTAATCTTAATAAAGTTTTCTCAGAGGCATCAAGCCGTTCAGTCTCTGATTTCTGTACTTTAAAATACCGCCAGAAAACAAATATGATAAACTGTATAAGGAGGAGCGTTACCAAAACAATGAACAGGGAATTCCTGATTATATATTTCTGGAAGAAGTCGGTGGGTGCTGAAAAAATAAGCCCAAGATCTCTTCCCAGGAGCTGTGTGGAATAATATGATGATATTATTTCTCTACTTTCCCCTCCTATTACAGCCTTATGAATAATATTCTCAACTGACCCTTCTTCAATTCTTTGGACTATTTTATCAAGCTGGGTGTATTCAATTTTCCCCCCGTAATTATTGTAGATTATTTGGCCTGAATCACCAATAACCCACTGCCATTGATAATCAATCAAATTAAATTTTGAAAATATTTCAGAAAAATATTTCTGATAATCTACCGTAACAACAAGGTTGCCTGTTGTTTCATTATTCTTTATTACAGGCAGGTAATAATTAAACTTCCTGTTTTCCTCCACCAGTCGTTCCATTTTGAATATCTCAGACTGAACATGAAGTTTAAAAGGCTGCTCAAGCCATTCTCCGCTCTCACTGTCTTTCTTTAATGTAAATTCATTTTTATCATTATCAAAAAATTTGATTCCTGTTACGAAATCTTCGTATTTTGAGTAGAATACTTTCATTTTTTCCTTTGCCCTGAATTGATGTTCCTGATCAGTAAAGAACATGTTAAGGTCTTCAGAATATGTGATCTGGTTAAATTCGCTGGCAAATCCATTGTTTGTACTGTCGACTGAAATTCCAACAATCTGCACCTGTCTGTCAAGCAGTTTAACGATGTAATTTATCTGTTTATTATAAAGGCTTATATAATAGATAAAATTGATAATCAGGATAATCAGAAAGACTGAGTAAACGATAATAAGATTTTTCTTCATCTGAAAAACATCATTTAGGTAATTATATAAAGATAACCGATAAAACAATATCAATCAAATCACCTGTATTTCCGGTCATCACCATCCATGATGTTCAGATAACTCCTGTACCGGAGGAAATCGATTTCCCCCTTTTCCACAGCATCCCTGACAGCACATCCGGGTTCATCAAGATGAAGACAGTTATTGAATCTGCATTGTTTTGAGACTTGAAATATTTCACGGAAAAAATGGTAAATTTCATTGCGTTCCATATCAACAACACCAAAGCCTCTTATCCCCGGAGTATCAATCACAAATCCGCCGAAAGGCATCTGATACATTTCTGGAAAAGTAGTAATATGCTTCCCCTGTTTATGATAATCAGATATCTCTTCTGTTTTAAGGTTAAGGGTTGGATCAAGTGAATTCAGAAGAGTAGTTTTTCCAACTCCTGAAATACCCGATATAAGGCTGATCTTGTCCTTTGTCAACAGTCTGAGGTTTTCAAGATTGGTTTTATTTTGTAAAGAAAGCCTTATGCATTGATAACCTATCTTATTATACATGTTCTCAAGATATTCCAGCTTTTGCATAGCGTCGTCATCATACAGATCCGTTTTATTAATTACGATCACTGCAGGGACTCTGTAAGCTTCGGCTGTAATAAGGAATCTGTCGATAAATTCAACGGGGGTTTCCGGCAAAGTGATAGTAACCATGAGGAGCACCTGATCTATATTTGCAGCAAGTATCTGGGAATGCTTTGAAAGATTTGACGATTTTCTCAGAATATAATTCCTGCGGTCGAGAACCTCTGTAATAACACCCAATTTTGTTTTTTCATCGGTTTCAAACGATACATTGTCTCCTACAGCAACTGGATTTGTGGTACGCACTTCCCTGATCCTCAGCTTTCCTTTAACGGAGCATTCCACGATGGATCCATCGCTGCATAGCACTTTGTAATGGCTTCCTGTAGATTTTAATATAACTCCTTTTTCCAAAAACTTGAATATTTGAAACAAAAGTAAAGAATTTTGTCCCAGAAGATGAAAATATATGTTAATAAAAACAGACAGAGACGTTCAAATCAAACGTCTCTGTTGTTTTAAAAGGATTCTCTTGTTTTTTATTTGCCTGAAGCCATCAATAAGAATGGTTTCATCTCAAAGCTATCGTAGTTAGGTCTAAGCCTGTCAACATTATAATCATCCTTAACATTGATTATTTTTTTGGTTGCTGTAACCACATCAATAGGCATATTATCATATCTTCCGTTCTTCAGAACCACTATCCTTCCGTGTACTCCTTTGAGGATAAGATCAAGAGCAAGATTACCATACGCCATAGGTACAATTGAGTCAAGGGCATCCGGATCTCCACCCCGAACCATATAACCAAGTTTCTGGTTGATAATATTAATTGTCTTCCCATGGTTAAATTTTGCCGACAGATCTTTAAGCTGCGCTGATACCAGATCGCCAATACCTCCGAGCTTTGCATGTCCGTAAGCATCTTTTTCGCTGCCTGAGAAAATCATTTCGCCACCTTTGAACATTGCACCTTCTGAAACCAGGACTATTGAATACTTGCTGGGGTTACGGTTTCTGTCATCAACCAGAAGGCTTGCCAGCCTTTCAATATTAAACTCATATTCAGGAATAACACATCTGTTAGCAGCTCCGGCCATTGTTGGCAACATGGCTGTAAAACCAGCGTACCTGCCGAACACTTCAAGAACCAGAAGTCTTTCATGAGAACCGGCTGATGTTCTGAGGCTATTGGTCATCTGAATGGTACGGCTGACGCATGTGCTGAAACCAATACAATAATCTGTTCCCGGAACATCATTATCCATTGTTTTTGGAATTGCAATTACCTTCACACCTTTCTTGTAAAGATGCACTCCATAACTCAGGGTGTCATCACCACCGATCGGAATAAGATAATCTATACCCAGCCATTCAAGGTTCTTGATCACTTCCGGGGTAAGGTCATTCATCTCAGCATTATAGGTCCCCTGAAGATGCTCGGGAACTGATGATTTTGACATGTGACTTGGCCTTGTCCTTGAAGTATGTAAAAAAGTTCCTCCTGTACGGCCTGCTTTGTTCACAATATCATCAGTAAGAACCTGAAAATTATTACTGTTGTCTGCTTTGGCGTCTCTGATTAATTCTGTTATACCAGCCCATCCTCTGCGAAGTCCAATTACTTTATATCCTTCACGATTTGCGCGGATTGTCACTGCACGAATGGCCGGGTTAAGCCCGGGAACGTCTCCACCACCAGTGAGAATACCAATAACCCCTTTAATTGTTTTTTGGTTTGCCATGTTCTTTTGCTTTTTATTATTTGATACCATCATTATTAAAATTATAGCCTCTAAAATATAACTTTTTCATATCATTCCAAACACAGTTCTCTGTATCGGAAGATCAAACTTATACAAAATTATGAAAGAGTTTTTCATTTCACC
>Ga0116171_10004486_pt1 | contig 12551 bp, 8 predicted proteins | sample AD_JPNHW2_MetaG_FD_89798 | JGI IMG/M metagenome (GOLD analysis project Ga0116171, IMG submission 89798) | Active sludge microbial communities of municipal wastewater-treating anaerobic digesters from Japan - AD_JPNHW2_MetaG | ecosystem: Engineered > Bioreactor > Anaerobic > Digestate | place...
GGAATCTCCTGAAACTGGTCGTTGTCCACGGCGTAGTACCGTGCCTTCGGCGTGCTCAGAACATTGCCCAGGTTGTCGGTCATGACCTCCTGGGAAATCGCGACCATCTTGCCGTCACTGTCGATGCCGCTGGCATCGCCGCCCTCGCCGATGAGCTGCTCGGCCAGCTTCACCGGGCTCGCCGGGTTATTCATGTCGAAGATGAAGAGCTTCGTCCCCGAGGCTGCAATGGTGTAGGCGCGCCACTTGGGGCTGGACTCGGTTCCCTTGTTGACCACCGCCGGACCCCAGATGAACTTCATGTACGTCGAGGTGCCGAGGAAATTGAGGCCCGGATCGTCGGCGAGCACGAGGAAGACCGGGTTGGAGGGGTCACTGACGTCGAACACCCGCACCCCGCCGGCGCTCCACTGCAAGAGGTAGATCACGTTCCCAACCGTCACGACGTCGAACACGGATGACAACGAAGCGTCGGTGAGGGTGCTCTTCACCGCCAGTGTCGGCGTCGCGCTCCCATTTCCCAAGTCGCAGATCCTGAAGTCCCGCGACGTCTTGTCGAGATAGCGCCCGACGATGTACGCCCGGCCATCCAGCCCTCTCCAGATCTTGCTGCCGTAGGCCCAGTACTCCTGGGCCGGTTTCCCGGGAAACACGTACTGGTCCACGGTCTGGAACCCGGTCACGACGCCACTTGTGCTGGTCGTGATCTTGAAAAGCGACCAGCCCTCGGTGGACAGCGAGGCCATGCCATAGGGAAAGCCGTCGAGCATGGCCACGTCCCGGAGCCGGTGGGTGTTGTGGCTGTCGTTCCCGGCCCCGCCCCACGTGGCGCTCAGGCTGTAGCGCTGTCCCCGCTGCGCCATGGTTCCGTCGAGGTTGAACATCTGGACATCGCAGCCCACCACCGCGACAAGCTGCGGCTTCAACGCCGAGCCGAACCGCCCGACGAACGTGTTGAACATCCGGTCGCTGCACACTGACGTCCCTGCGTTGCTATACCAGAACGTAGGGTGGGGAGCTGCCTCGGGCTGCACGCATGACGCCGCTGCCGTAACCGACCACTCTCCGGACCCCGCGAGCATCACAAAAAGGAGGAGCAAAACTCGCACAACTCCTTGCTTCATCATCACCTCCACGCTCGCAATGTACGCCGTTTGAGCGACGAATTCAAGGCGCCCCTGGTGACAGCGGTCACGGGCGCCGGCCGCAACGAGAGGCAGGGGCTCGCTCTCGCGCCGCTCTCATCGGGCTGGGAAGGCCGCCAAGGCAAAAAAAAACGGGCGGGCCGAAGCCCACCCGCCAGACGTCCACGCCGAAGCGTGATAGTCGTTACTTCGCGGCCTCGTTCATCCAGTCGTCGTTGCCGACTGCGCCCCACTGCGGGTAGCTGATTCCCAGGTTCGGGAGAATCTGATCCGGGAAGCAATGAGCATTGGCCATCGTCGCGGCCTCTAGACCCATGGAGTAGGAGCCCCACTCGATGCGAGTGGCCACCCACGCCTGGTAGTCGCGGAGGATGAGGTCCGGGTAAGGAGTCGGGTCGCCGTTGTTGACCGTGAACCCGGCGTCGTAGGACGGCGGGAAGACCAACAGCATCCAACCAGCGGCCGCCGGCAGATCGAAGTTGGCGGTCGACAGGGGGACCATCTGGGTCTCGAACGGGAACTCGTTGGGGTCGATGTCAGCGCCCTGGCACGGAGAAACCGGGCAGGTGACGCCACGGGTGGTGACGTGCTCGTCCTCGTCCCACGCGTAGTACAGGTAGGCGCCGCAATCCAGGACGTCGTCGTCCCAGGTCTCGAGATCGTCGAACTCCCAGTAGTTCTTCCACACGATGGCGGAAGAGGTGATGGCGCCGTTGTAGTACTTGAACCCGAAGGCCGTTCCCAGAGGCTCCAGGAAGGTCGCGGGGTCAGAGTACTTCGGCGAGTAGAACTCGCTCGCGGTATCGGCCAGCGCGGAGTCAAGATCGGACTCGATGTGGACGGCCGGCGTCGCCTCGGAGTAGTTCAGCGTCGAGTTCATGTAGTAGATCTCGCCGATCAGAACGTTCTCGTAGTTGTAGTTGCCGCGAGAACCGAAGTAGCCGAGGTCCTCGGGGAAGGTCAGCTCGCAACGCTTGAAGTTGTCAACCGTCACGTAGAAGAAGAGCGGGTCGGCAGGGGTGGACAGGCCGGTCAGCCAGTCGTTGGCGTGCCGGGTCACAACCTGCGTGTCGCAGCCCAGGTGGGCGCGAGCGTAGATGGGAGCCTGCAGGGCCGAGACAACCATGGGCGCATACTGGGCGCCAGTGGCGTTGGTGAAGGGCATCTTGCAGTTGGCCTTCGCGGCGGCGCTCAGGTCCTGAGTCCCCTGCGGGTTAGGAAGACCGGTCGGATACGGCACGTAGTACGGCGCACCCGGAACGGAGAACGCCGAACGGCCATCCGGGCCCCACTCAAAGGTCTTGCGGATCAGGGGCAGCAAGTCCTTGTTGGGGGCGGCGCTGGCAGACAGGCTGGTGTCGAAAGCCGACCAGTTGCCGCTCAGCAGGTCACGGAAGTTGATGGTCCACACGTCGTAGCCCGAGAGGACCTCGTCGAAGTCGAGGATGCCGTCGGACACGGCGGACCAAACGACGACGTGGATGATGGTAGCTTCCCACGAGGTGTTGGTCACGGACAGGGCCGTCGTGTAGCCCGTGGCATTCGGAACGTTTCCGGACATGCCGACGACGACGTAGGGCACCAGCAGAGTGGAAGCCGGCACCACGTCACGGGCGCAGAAGTTGGCGTACGCAGAGCCCGCAAACAGGGCCAGCGCCGCCACCAGGGTCACAGCAAAAATCTTCTTCATGCTTGTTATCTCCTTCCTAGCGTTGAATCTGGAGTTGGTGAAAACGGCCACACTACAGCCCTTCCCTCGCGATTGCATCACCTCCCCATAGTTATTCACAGTGCCAAGCATCGGTTTTGATCCTCTCAACCTCGGTTCTATGCTACCACAGCATACAAGCTAACGCCGTTCGACAACCCTGTCAAGCCCCTTGGCGGCAGTCTGCAACACGGCACGGACCCTAGCGCGCTGCCAGCGGCTTTGTCAAGGGGCCAGAGCGCACAAGCAGTGCCCGCACCGAGCCCGGCGTCGCCTTGCCGTCGGAGACCTCCAGAACGAGTGCGCGCCCCTTCTTTCCAACCGGCACCACAGTCAAGGCGTTGATGTAGGCGTCACCGGTCTGGAGTTCCGGAGACTTCTCGCGGAGGAACTGCCCGTCGAGGCCCTGGAGGTAAATCTCGACCTCACCATTGCGGCGGCCGAGCAGGAGGTCGTTGCGGCCGTCACCGTCAACATCCGCAACGCTGGCCGTCGAGTAAGCATTGAGATCCTGCCCGTCCACGGCGACGAGCTGTCTCGCCAGCGAGACTGCGTCGCCCTTCCTCGTCAACTTGTAGACCAGGATTCCGTTCATGGGCTTGGTCTCACTCACCATGCGCACGTTTTGAAAAGCACCCATCAGGATCTCGTCGCCGGGCTTGCCGTCGAGATCCCCCGCGGCCACAGCAAAGACATAGCCCAGGTAAGGGAACTCCGGGCTTGCCACCGGGAGAAAGCCCTTGTCGCCGCCCTTGTTGAGGAAGACCAGGCTACGGTTCGAGTTCTTGTTGGACGAGACGGCAATGTCGGGCTTCCCATCTGCATCGAAGTCGCCAGTGGCGATGTGGTCACCGTAGAGATTCCGCTCCGACCCCTCCACCGCCACCGCCTTCCACCCCGTGGGCTGGTTGAGCAGGACCTGGAGGAGGGCTCCGTGGTGGCCGACGTTCGTGGAGATGTCAATGTCGAGCTCGGCCAGAGCCGCGATGTCCTGACGGCCATCGCCGTCGAAGTCCGCCAGGGCGATGGCCCGGGAGCTCACCTTGGGATTCATGGTGGGAAGCTCGACGACCCGCGTGAAGTCGCCCTTCCCATTACCATAGAAGACGTAGTTCCGCAGGAAGTGGCACGCCATGGCGATGTCGAGGTTGCCGTCGTGGTCGAAGTCCGCGACCTTCACGTCGCCGTAGTCGATCTTGCTGTCCGGCCACTTGACATCTTCCCACGGCCGCCAGCCGGTCGCGGTCTGAAGGGCGATCCAGGGCCGAGCGATCCCGAGCCGGGGCGGCGGCAGGACGAGGTCAAGGAGACCATCCCGATTCATGTCCGCTGTCGCCAGTCCCATTTGCCACCGGCCCTGGTTAGGCAGCCCGTCGCTCCACTCCTCGAAGTGGATCCGGTCCACGAAACCGGGCAACGGATGCTCCTCCCCCGGATCCATGACGAACTTGCCTTCCGCCAGCTCCTGCCGACCGAGGTCGCGCGCCTCCATGACCTGTCTGAGCTTCCATGCCTTGTGTCCCGACGACTCGGGATCCTCGATGGGGAGGTTACGCATGTACACCCACTCTGAATCCTCGCTGACGATCTCCATCTTGATGCGCATGAACCGGGCCGGAAACCCAGTCGTCGCGGTCAGACGGACGACCTGCTCCTTGGGGAATTTCCTGATCTGGTAGTACTCCTTCATGTGCGCTTCCCACTCGCTTGAAGCCTGGGAAACATCGCTCACTGGCGGAGATGCCTCAGCGGCGCCTGCCGCAGGCGTCGCGGCCAGAGCCGCCGAGGTCGGTACCTGCGCTGGCACAGTCGGAACAGCTCCCTGAGCACCAGCCGACGCTGCCGCCAGCGCAACCAAGACACACAACAACAGATATCTCTTCATGACACTCCTCCGATTACCATGGAACTCATGACGATGGCCCGAGCAATCCATCTGATCTAGACGACATCTCTGAGGTCAACTACGCGCCGGCGGAAGGCCCACGCGCCGCCGCTGGCGAATGCCAGTGCCGCGACGGCTGTGACGACGACGTGGAATGGCGCCACCCGACCACCCAGCAATCCTGCCCGGATCAGCTCGAGCGCTCCGACCAGGGGGTTGACAGCAAAGATCGGCTGCATCGCTCCGGGTACAACGCCCTGGCGATAGACAATGGGGGTCAAGAAGAACAAGACGGTGCAGCCTACTCCTACCCCATGCGCCGCATCCGGGAGGTACGCGCCGACCGGAACCAGCAGCAGCGCCACACCCCACGCGCCCAGAACCAGAAGCATGAGGCCGATGACCGCGAGCGGCACGTTGACGAGACTGATCGAGCCCCACGCAGCGCAGGCAGCCAGGACGACAGCCAGCGCCACTCCCTGTCGCAAGAGAACCGCGAGCAGCGATCCGAACACAAGTGCCTCCACTGGAACCGCGACGTGGCGGATCAGATTCGCGTGTTCAGGAGCCAGCCCGACCGCTCTCGTGAGGGTCTCTTGAAACGCCAGGAAGGGCACCAGGCCTGAAAGCAGGTACAACCCAAATGGACCCACACCATCTCCAGAAGCAAGTCTGGTGCCAAGCAGCAGTTCGAAGACGACCAGGTAGAGGGAGAAATGAACAGCAGGCTCCAGGATAGCCCAGGCGGCGCCCAACATCGAACCGGCATAGCGGACACGAAAGTCCCTGACAGCCAGCGCCTTGACCAACCTCCTCCAGGTCCAGACCTTGTGAACGATTTCCCAGAGAGAACCCACGATTGCGTCCTTGACAGGGGCCCTATGGGGATTTACCATAGAACCATCCTTGTGCACGGTAGCAGAAGTGTCGCAAGGGAACAAGGAGATCGTGGATCGCGCCACTCGCATCCAGCTTCCCACCACCACGGTGGGCAATCGGATCCGCCAGAAGCGGACCGAGCGGAACCTCACCCAGACCGAGCTGGCGCGCCAGATTGGCATTCAGCAGTCCGACCTCTCTCGCATGGAAAAGGGCGAGTACCGGGTTTCGTTGGACGTCCTCTTCCGGCTCCTGCAGGCGTTTGAGGTCTCCCTGGGGGACTTCTTCGGTGATCTCGGCGGCGCCGGCTTGACAGGGCACGAGGCCGAGCTGCTAGAATCATTTCGCGTTCTGCCGCCGGAGGCGCAACAGGAAGTTCTCGATTTCGCCACGTTCAAGCGTCAGCGGTGGGAGCGGGGCGCGGAGTGAGAGGCCAAGATGGGCTCTCTTGAACGTTATCTTCGTCTGAGCAAGCTGGCTCAGTCGGCCTATTCAAAGGGCCGGCTTGAGCGCGCACTCCATCTGTTCGTGGCGGCGGAGCAGGAAGCCCACGGCTGCGGCGATCAGGAGCTGATCGACCGCGCATTCTGCAACCGTTGCGTGGTCCTCCTCGAGCTGGACCGCCTCGACGGCGCGGTCGGCGAGCTCAAGACCGTGTTGATGCGGTCACGGGACCCGTTCACGGCGTGGATGGCGGCCTACTACACGGCTCAGGTCTACGAGGTCGAGGGCAACATGACGCGCGCCCTCGCCTACGCCCGTCGCGCCTCCGACCTGGCCCGCGAGAACGGTCAGCCCCAGGCCCTCAGGGCGTCGGCGAACCAGCATGGTGCCCTCGCCCTTCGAGACTCGCACTTCACGGAGGCCGCGGAACGCTTCCGGGCCGCCCTCGAGTACGAGGCGGCAGGGGAAATTGACCAGATCTCCGTCGCTCTCATTCGCGACAACCTCGGCTATTGCCTGATGTGCACGTCCCAGGTCGAACCGGGCTTGGAGCTTTGCCGGGACGCCGCCGCCGCGCTCGAGTCCATCGGAGCGCGCCAGTATCTCGCCGAGGTCTACCAGGACGTCTGTTTCGGGGCGCTCCAGCGTGGCGACCTGATGCTGGCCCGGACCGTGGGCGAACAGGCCCTTTCGCTGGCAGCCCAGTACAGCCACCCGAGCGTCGAGAAGAACACGCTCATGCTGCTTGCCGATGCGGCAATGGACGCTGGCGATGACGAGTCGACCGACGAATACCTGGGCCGTCTTTCGGCTCATTACCCTGACTTCCGCGGCATGAAGGCCTTCCTGCAGGCCTTCAATGTGCGTGAGGTCATCAATCTGAAAGCATGAGGCCGACGATGCGACGCGCAGCTCTCGTCCTAATGTGCCTCCTCTTGGCCCCCGGGGTCTGGGCGACCTCACCTTTCGCCCTCGACCAGCAGGGAGTGCTCTGGAAGGGCACCTCGGCCGATTGCGGCCTGGTGCTCACCGGTGAGCACAATGGTCAGGTCATCGTGACTTCGGTGGTCCCGTACGTCGTCGGGATCAACGGAAGCGAGGATCGCGACATCCAGGTCGCGGCCGACGACCTCACCGGCAAGATTGTCGTGACATGGCAGCGACACTACGCGGAAGGCTTCTCCCAGATCATGCTGGCCGTCTGGAAGGATGGCTCCTGGGAACGTGTCGATGCCCTGACCACGGACTTCTCACTCGATCCCCGTTTCCCTTTGACCCGGCTTTCGCGCATCGAGACGACCTACCAGGAGACCGAGCCCGGCCAGGAAACGCCGGTCCCAGTTGTCGTCCACGACAGCTACCTTCACCTCGTGTGGTGGGAAGGCAGCGGCGCGACGCAGCACGGCTCCTACGCTCTCCTCCGACTCACCGCGACGCCCGAGGACAACGACGGCCTGATCCTTCGCAACCTCGATTCATTCATTCCGGCCGGCACCCCCTGCGAGACGGAGCCGCCAGAGACCGTCATCCAGCACCCTCTCTTCGCGGACAACTCGGGCCTCGACCGCTCCCTGGTTCTCTTCGGATCTCGTCAGGTCTGTCACTTCCACCTCATGGAGGTTTCCTTCGTCCTCAGTCCTGCAACCGGTGGCGAACTGGATCCTCAGCTCGTCGTTCAGCGCCGCCGTCACGTGCCGGTCTTCGGGGTGCGGCGCGAGTTCAAGGCCATTGAGCAGATCGACATGGAAGGCGCTCGCTTGCTGCTTGGTGCGAACCTGCAGCCGGTGGCCTACAAGGTCAGTGGGGAGCAGATCCTCTTTGTCACCGCCACCCCCTCCGGGTGGAGCCCGCTGCGGACGCTCCCTGTGCGCAACGGCCTCACCCTGGACCACGCGATCCCGCTGGTCGAGAGCCTGGCGCGATAACCGCCTGGATCGGAACAGGTTTGAGGCCCCCCGCCGTCGGGGGGCCTCTTCATTTGCGCCCTTGGTCTCGTGGCAGACTGGCTCTGGGGGTGACCGGGGAAGGGGGGAGGCGAGCCGAGCACTGGCCGCGGCATCCCGAGGAGCCCGATCGGAGAACGGATGAAGATCAAGGAGATCACTTCGCTTGGAGTACCTGGAGGGCCAGCGCTCAGGGCGGCCCTCACAGGCGCCGCTGGCTTCGCCGCCACCGGCGCTCGCAGCAGTGAGGTCCGGGCCCGCATTCGCAGCGTCGTCGCTCGTCCGGACGAGCATCTCGAGGACCCGCACTTCGCGGACCTGGCGCGGGCGCTGACCGAGAGCGCCGGGAGGCAGGCTTCCTTCCCGGCACGCCGAGAGCCTGTCCGCTACAGAATCTGGGGCTCCGGCTTCGAGGCCACGGCGCTGCAGCAGATGGAGAACGCATGCAGCCTCCCGGTTGCCGTGGCCGGGGCCCTCATGCCCGACGCCCACCAGGGATATGGATTGCCCATCGGCGGCGTGCTCGCCACTGAAAACGCCGTGATTCCCTACGCCGTCGGCGTGGACATTGCCTGTCGCATGAAGCTCTCTGTCTTCGACCTGCCCCCCGAGACGCTCGATCGGGGCGGGGATCGCCTCGCCGACGCCATCCACCAGGAGACCCGCTTCGGCCTCGGCGCCGAGTTCAGGCGGCGCCGTGGCCATCCGGTAATGGACGAGGACTGGGGGTTCTCACCCATCACCCGGCGCCTCAAAGACAAGGCATGGGCACAGCTCGGGACCTCCGGCTCAGGCAACCACTTCGTCGAGTTCGGCCTGCTGATTCTCGACCGTGACGACCTTGGTCTGGGCGCCGGATCGTACCTGGCACTGCTCAGCCACAGCGGCTCCCGCGGCACCGGCGCCGAGGTGGCCGACCACTACTCGCGCCTGGCCCGCTCGGCCCACCCCGAGCTGCCCCAGCAGCTCCAGCACCTGGCCTGGCTCGGGTTGGACACCGCCCCGGGACAGGAGTACTGGGCCGTCATGCACCTCATGGGGCGCTACGCGGCCGCGAATCACTCCCTCATCCACCATCACATCACACGAAACCTCGGCGCGTGCGTCCTCGCCGGGGTCGAAAATCACCACAACTTCGCCTGGCGCGAATCGCACGGGGGTCGCGACGTCGTCGTGCACAGGAAAGGCGCCACGCCCGCCGGAACGGGCGATGTGGGGATCATCCCGGGCTCCATGGGTGCGCCGGGATTCGTCGTCCGCGGCAAGGGGAACCCGGAGTCGCTGGGCTCGGCCTCCCACGGGGCCGGGCGGCGCATGAGCCGGTCGGCGGCCCGCCAGCAATTCTCCTGGGAGGACATCCAGACGGTGCTGCGGTCGTGCGGCGTTCGCCTGCTCTCGGCAGGTCTCGACGAGGCCCCGATGGCCTACAAGGACATCCACAAGGTCATGGCGGCGCAAGACGATCTCGTCGAGGTCATTGCCCGCTTCGAGCCGAGGCTGGTCAAGATGGCACCGTCCGGGGAGCGCCCGGAGGACTGAGGCGGACCCTACCGCGAGGCAATAACCCCCCGCAGCTTGCCGATCAGGGCCTCCGCCCGGTAGGGCTTCTGAATGAAGCCCGCCAGTCCGGGCGTGCTGAACCGCTGGATCGCGTCCTGCTCGCTGTAGCCGCTGGAGAGGACGACACGCACGTCCGGGCATACCGCGACAAGCTCCCTGAAGACATCCTCGCCACCCATCCCCGGCATCGAGAGGTCGAGGAGCACGACGTCGACCTTCCCCGCCTGGTCCCGGAACAGCCGCAGCGCGCTTGGCCCATCCCCGGCCACCCAGACCCTGAAGCCTGCACACTCCAGGATTCGCTGCACCGTCTCCCGGACCGCCGGCTCGTCGTCCACGACCAGCACCCGTCCTCGAGACTGCCCGGCGCCCTCGCCTTTGATCTCCTCCGCTCGCACCCGCGGCCGGCTGGAGCTGGCCGGGAGTCCAACCAGGAAGGTGGTCCCCTTGCCCGGTGTGCTGCGCACTTGCATGAAGCCGCGGTGCCCCCGGATGATGCCGATGACCGCCGCCAGCCCGAGCCCGCGCCCCTGGAACTTGGTGGTGAAGAAGGGGTCGAAAATCCTGGCGAGCGTCGCCTCGTCCATGCCGCATCCGGTATCCAGGACCTCGAGGCACACGTAGGACCCTTCGGGAACCTCCTCGCCGAGCAGGCAGGTGCCGAGGAACCCGCGATCGCACCACTGACCCCAGGTGCGAATCCGTATCTCGCCCCCCGGCGGTTGGAGCGCCTCGGAGGCGTTGGTGATCAGGTTCATCACCACCTGCCGCACCTGGCTGCCATCCCCATCCACCTCCGGCAGCGCCTCGGAAAGGTCGAGGTGGAGACGGGCCGACTTGGAGATCGAGACTTCCAGGAGCTGCACCATCTCTCTGACCAGGGCGGCGAGGTCAAGGTGCTCAATCAGGAGCTTCCCCTTGCCGGAGTACGCCAGCATCTGGCGGGTGAGCTCGGCCGCCCGCTGGGCGGCGCCCTCGATGCGCTCGAGCTCGCTGCGGGCCGACGAGACCGGCCCCTGCTTCGCGAGCGCCAGGCTCACGTTCCCCAGGACGCCCATGAGCAGATCGTTGAAGTCGTGCGCGATACCCCCCGCCAGGACGCCAAGGCTCTCGAGCTTCTGGGTCTGGAGCAATGAAGCCTCGATGCGGCGCCGTTCCTCCTCGGCCCGCCGCAGCTCCGTGATGTCCTGGAAGGACCCCGAGACCCCAACCACCCGGCCGTCCGACCCAACCATCGCCCGCCCGACGGCGCTCGCGATCCCCTCCCGCCCATCGGAGCGCCGAAAACGGAACTCCGCCTGGGCCAGCCCGCCGTCGAGCAGCGCCCTGCGAAGCGCGGCTCGCACCCGCTGGCGGTCGTCGGGGTGAATCAGACGCAAGAACTGCTCTGCCACTGGCGTCACGGCTTCCCAGTCGAAGCCGAACATCGAGAGAACCTCGTCGCTCCACTCGACGGTGCGGCGGCGACCGTTCCACTCCCAGTGCCCGACGTGCGCCAGCGCCGCGGCCTGCGCCAACCTCTCGCGGCTGGCGCGCAGCTCGCGCTCGGTGCGCTTGCGGTCGGTGATGTCCAGCACCGTGAACACGAGGCCCGCGTCAAAGTTGGTCGGGTCGAGCATGGCCGACTGCACCAACGCGTCGAAGGTGCCGCCATCCTGGCGGCGCCAGGCCGTCTCCACGCCGCCAACGCCGATCTCGCGCACCTTCTGATGCTTGACGCGACCCACCCGTAGATACTCCTCCTCGCTGAGGTAGAGCTGCCGGGCCGGCATGCCGGTGAGCTGGGACAACGAGTACCCGGTCATACCCGCGAGCCGCTCATTGGCCCACACCAGGCGCCTCTCCCTGTCGACACAGCCGATGCCGAGCGGCGCGGCCTGGAAGATGCTGCGCAGTGTCGCCTCGCTCTCGCGCAGCGCCTCGGCGGCCCTCTTCTCGGCGGTGCGATCCCGGAAGATGGCCAGCAGATGCGTCTCCCCGACCCGGGCACACTCGCCGACCTGCCAGAGCTCTTCGCCGGTCGTGCGCATGAGGTACGAGAGCTCCCGCCGCACCGGCCTCCCGCTGTCCCACGCCTCGGAGAAGAACTGCGGAATGAGCGGCGCGTGGGCGAAGAACTCCTTGGCCGTGACCCCGACGAAATCCCTGAGCCTGCCATTCGTGGCGGCCCGCGCCGCCGGGTTGACAAGCTCCAGTCGGAACACACCTCCGGCGTCCCGCACCCAGAGTGTGGCGGGGTCCGGGATCGCTTCGAAAATGGCGCGAAACAGCAGGGAATCTTCGCCGATGACGGGAGGTAAGCTCTCGTCTCCGTGCTCACGGGAGCGCTTCGGTGTGTCGTCGCCACTCATGGTTGGCTCGCCGGCTCCCCCCAGCCCACCTCACTCAATTTCGGCCTGACTCCTGCGATGGTCAAGAGTGGCGGCACCTTGGCAACGGCACCGTGTCACGGTACGATGCGCGCGCGCCGCAACCCGGTGCACCCACGGAGGATCAACATGGCTGCGAATCTCAAGGGGCGTCACTTCCTCAAGGAGCTGGACTTCACGCCGGCCGAGCTCGGCGACCTGCTCGACCTCGCGTTCACCCTGAAGGCCAACAAGCGCGCCGGCGTACGCGGCAAGGCACTCGAGGGCAAGAACGTCGCCCTCATTTTCGAGAAGCCGTCGACTCGCACCCGCTGCGCCTTCACCGTCGCCTGCATCGACGAGGGCGCCCACCCCGAGTACCTGGGCAAGGGCGACATCCAACTTGGAAAGAAGGAGACCGTCGCCGACACCGCCCGCGTGCTGGGCCGCATGTTTGACGGTATCCAGTTCCGCGGCTTCTCCCATGCCACCGTCGAGGGGCTCGCCAAGTACGCCGGCGTGCCGGTCTGGAACGGCCTCACCGACGCCTGGCACCCAACCCAGCTCCTCGCTGACGTCATGACCGTCAAGGAGCAGTTCGGCACCCTGCGCGGCATCAGCCTCGCCTACGTCGGCGAC
>Ga0116171_10004489_pt1 | contig 12548 bp, 5 predicted proteins | sample AD_JPNHW2_MetaG_FD_89798 | JGI IMG/M metagenome (GOLD analysis project Ga0116171, IMG submission 89798) | Active sludge microbial communities of municipal wastewater-treating anaerobic digesters from Japan - AD_JPNHW2_MetaG | ecosystem: Engineered > Bioreactor > Anaerobic > Digestate | place...
CAAAATCTCCAGAGGCGCGCCGCCAGTTTAAGCTTGATAGAAACTCAGGCTAATCTCTGCAGTTCCAATGTGATTCGAAATTCAGGGAGCCGCGGACGCAATCCCGCCCCAAAAATCCGCTCAACCCCCTGCGTCTCAATTCACCGGCGCGGCGCAGCGGAAACCAAAACTGATTTTATGCGCGTCCGGCTCGTGGTCGCTGTTGTAAGCAATCCGCAGCCGGCTCCAGGAATAATCCCAGGACCCGCCCTTGACGACCTTGTGGAAGCCTAAATCCTGAGCGAAAGGATCCACCACGATGCGCAGCCCGTTCTCGTCCAGCACGTACCAATCCTGCACCCACTCCCACACGTTCCCCGCCATGTCCATCACGCCATACGGCGAGGCCCCCTCCGCCAGGCTCCCGACCGGCAAAGTATCCCCCACGCAGTTTGAGCCCAAAAGTTCGTCTTTCGCGTTGGCTTTCGCGCAGCTGGGATTGCTGTCACCCCACGGGAAAGCGCGCAAATCTGTGCCGCGGGCAGCCTTCTCCCACTCGGCTTCGGTGGGCAGTCTGCCGCCGGCCCAGGCGCAGTAAGCCGCGGCTTCCGTCCAGGATATATTGGCAGCCGGGTAATCGTCATACGCCGGATTGCCGTAGTACGAAACCCGGCTGGCGGAATAGCGGTAAACCGGCTCGGGGCATGCCCCCGCAGCCGCGCACAGCGCGTACTGGCGGTTGGTAACCTCGTACTTATCGATATAAAACGCGTCCAGATTAACCCTGCGGCTGGGCAGCTCGTCATCCGGGCAGTCATAGCCGCCGTTGTGCTCTCTGATGCAGCCGGAAGTGAACACACCGGCTGGGATGAGCGCTTCCACCGCCCCATCCTTCTGCCGGACGCGTTCACCAACGCTCACGGTCGGAGTCTGCCGACTTTCCGGCTGGGCGGGCGTTTCCGTGGCGGCTTGAGTCTGAGAGTTTTGCGCGTCTGCCTCTTCGCCTGCCAACCCGCGCGTCAGCGCGGCGATACCCGCATCCCCCAGGCGGGCGGCTGTTTCGGGGCTGGCATGCAGGCTGTAAATGCCCCGCAGAGCGTATTCCTGTCGGTCAAAATCCGCTTGTAAAGGCGATACTTCATCAATCGCCAGCACGCGATAATCGGCTTGAATCCGGTCTAAGGGCACAATTCCCCAAACCGAGGCTCCAAGCTGATCTGAGAGGCTGATTTTTTCGTTAGGAGCCAGGCTGATAATCTCACTCAAACTCCCGTCTTCAGCGGGCTCGCCCAACAGACCGAGTAAGCTGTTGTAATCTTCCGCGTACACGATAATCTGCTTGATTTGCATCATGCTTCCACGCGCTTTGCCCCCCCAGGCTGCCTTCAAGTCCGCGCTGCCCGCCCCCTCGCGGAAGGACCAGGAAGGCGCGACCAGGGCATACTCCCACAGGATTTGCGCGAAGACGACCTCGTCGGGCGCTCTGAGGCTCTCCAGGCCGAGCGTGACGCTGCACGGCCCCCGGTTTTGCGCCCACTGCAGGCTGGCCGGCAGCACAAAGTTATCCCGGATGCGCTTGGGGACTTCCGGCGCGACCCACACATCCGGCAGGCAATTTTGCGCGTCAGGCGCGGCGGTCGGGCTGGCCTGGGGCGCGGCCGGCGCGGAGCAGCTCACGAAAAGCAGCGCGATGATCAGGATTGAACCATAGAGAGGAAGGTGTTTCATCATCAGCCCCATTGGAGCTTGATTTTATCATGAAGTTCATGAAAGAAATCATCCGGCAGAAAGCTCTGCCGGATGATTTTGCTAAACTACTTTGGACAATAATCCTACACGCGCGGCTTACTTGAAGAGCAGCGGGATGTAGAGTTGGAGAACACTGGTGATATGCAGCGTCACCGGAATGTTAATGGCCACAGCTGGTGGATTCTTGACACGCAAGGTGGCAAAGTAATCGCCTTCCGCCAGACCGGTGGAGTCGTAGGTGATGGTGATAACCTGAGATCCATCTGCCGGCACTGTGCCAGCAATCGGGTCTTCAGACAGCCACGGCACGTCCCCACCTTCTGTTCCATCGATGGAGACGTCATCCAATCCGATTTCAGCGCCGTCCAGACCAGCATATTGGAAGCCGATACGCACCGGTCCGCCAGGAATGTAAGAACCAAGATCAATTGTCGTGTTCGCCCAGGTCCAGTTATCGGTCCAGTCGCTGTCGGCTGCTCGGATGAAGATATCATCTCCACCGCCAATATCATCAACAACCAACCAGATGTTCAAATCACAGTTGTCGTAGGTATCCCGGCACCAATAAATGCTGCCCATGGACCAGAAGCTAAGCGTTCCCTCGTTGAGGTTGAATTCAGGGGTCACGAGCCATTCATCCTGCTCGTTCAAATCTTGATCATACAGAACGTGGGCGTTATAGAGGCCCGAATGCGGGCTATAATCGCTTAACTCCCAGGTCCAAGGCGACTGACTTTGCACGGCCCAATCAGCAGGCGGGAAGCCGCTTTCGAAGCCTTCATCCAGCAGAATGTCTTTGGGTTGATAGGTCGGAGCGTTCGCGCTGTTTTTAGGACCGCTCTTGGACCGGTCAAGAGCAGGTCCATCGAGTTCGGGTCGGTAAGTGTACGTTGGGCCAAGAGCTTCCTGTTGAATTACTGGGATTTCTTGCAATTCAAAAATACCCGCAGCGGCGCCGGAGTTCACAATGGTGAGCGTCTGGGTGGTGACCACGTCCGCCAGTTGTGTCTGTTCGAGTTCGGTCGGCAGGACGCTCAGGCAGGGCGCCAACAGGCGCAGAGCCTTATCAATCGTAAGCGTGCTGCCGCCCACAACCGCGACATCCGATTCCATGATGCTCACGTAGCCGTCAGCCACAAACTCGATATCATAGGTTCCCGCTGGCACGGTGTACGTGTAGTAACCGCTGGCGTTCGTGCTGGTGGTGTACACAATCGCGCCGCCCTGCCAGAAGTTCACCGTCGCGCCTTCCAAAGCTTCCGGGTTCACATCGCAGGCTTCCAGGCCGCTGACAGTACCATTGACAGTGCCGAAAGTATCGGGGGCAAACAGATGCAAGATCACCGGAATATTAGGATAGGTGTAGGGTGTGTCGTGCTTGACTTTAAGCTCAGCCAGGTAATCGCCGGGTTGGCTCAGGCCGGCGCCGGTCGGGTTGAAGCTGATGGTGATATCCTGCTCGCCGCCAGCGGGAACCGTACCGCTTACCGGGTCTTCGGAAAGCCACGGCACGTCGGAGACGCCGCCGGTCGGGAAGGCCAGGCAGTCAGTTTCCGCGCCGGAGGGGAAGGCTCCGACCAGAGTGCTAGCGCCCGTGGTTGTGTCGATCACGCGCAGTTCGCCAGAGCTTATGTAAGCCGCCCAGTAAAGCACGCCGGACTCTTCTTCAAAGTCCATGCCCTGGGCATAATTAGGGGCAACCCCAAGCGAGCCTACGGTGGTCACCGCCAGCGTGGCGGGATCGACTTTCATCAGGTTGGATGTGAGCAATTCCACGATGTAAATCATGTCATCAGCCGTGTTGTACGCCAGGTCGATGCCGCAGCCAATGCCGGGCAGGGCGCCCAAAAGCGTGGTGGCGCCGGTGACGATATCCACGGTGACCAGGCTGGATGCCGAGCAGCTGGTTACCAGGCCGTACATCGTACCGTCAGGCGTGCCGGTAAGGCCGGAGAAGGTTTGGCCGGCAGGCGGGGCGGTCGGGCCTATCAAGGTTTGCGCACCAGTGGCCGTATTGATTGCGTACAGTCCGTTGGTGTTGTAGTCGACAGCATAGAGCGTCGTGAAATCTCCGCCAACAAAATCGCCGGCGAAGAAGTCATGGCTTCCCATGCTTCCGACGATATTCCAGACGCCAGGCACATCCGTGTCGGGGATATTGACCAGGTTGTAGCCAGGGTAAATATCAATCGCGAACGCGGGAGCGCCGGCCAGAATATCCGTCAGGCTGCCTGGCGCTTGTTCGAGCCCGACAGTTTTGGCGGCTTCAGGCGCTTTGCCCATCGAAATCGTGCGGGTATCCTCGGGCAGCACTTCCGTAAAGGCTGGGATGGAAAGCGGCGGGACGAACCCGGAATCTTTCTCCACCAGCTCGAACATCGCGGGAGAGGAGCCGTTGTTCCCGATGGTCAGCGTTTCTTCGTGAACCGGGTCGCCCATCATCATCGTAACTTCGAAGGACTCAGGGTCAAACTCCAGCTCGCCGGTGCCGAGGGAGAAGTCCTGCCGGGTGATAAAGTCTTCCATGACGTTCACGGTTTCGGTCTGGCTGCCAAAGAGCGCCATCTCCGCCGTGAAGTCGTGCGCTTCGAACGAGCCCAGCAGCGGCACGGATGCCTGCGGATTTACCCACTCATCGCACGGCACGGCCACCATTGAAGCCGGAGTGTAAACATCGCTGCTGCAAGGATGGTGGGGCGCATTCCCCCAATTGTCACCGTCCCAGTACCACGAGACATTTCCGGCTGAAGAGCCTGGCGTGACTTCCATACAGTAGGTCGCGACGCAGTTCTCGTCAGGGTAATTAAACTGACTTCGTTGATGTTCAATATCCACTTCATAGGGTGAGGTTTCAAAACTCCAACTGAAGTCGCTGAATGCACCATACGCACAATACGGCGTGCCCTGGACGTAAACATCGGTTACCGTCCAATCCGTCGGGAAGCGCGTCCAAAGGTCATAGACATATTCCCAATCCGGTGAGTAAGAATGCGCTGTAAAGCACAGCGTTGCCGGAACGCCGGGTGTGTATCCGGCATCCCCGCCGGCCGCCGGGTCAAAGACCACATTCGAGCCTGTCAGAGATTGCGTGCCCTGCGCGCCCTCTTCGGTAAAGGGCTGGAATGCCCAGTACAAGCCTTCGTTGGCAGGGTCCTCAGGGATGGAAATGGTTTGGGTCGCCACTTCAGCGCTGTACACGTCCGCGCCTACCAGCGGGCTGCCGTCGTTGTCATTATATACAAAGCCAGCCACCGCACCGCCGGGAATGACCGTGCAGGGCGCGGAAACAGACACAGGCTCCGCGACGGTCACCACCACATCGTCGATGTACCAGCCGGCATAATTCACAGAGCTGTCGCTGCGGAAGTAGAAGCGGAACTGGAAATTGCTGACTGCATAAGAGGAATCTAATTGATAGACCTTTTTAGCCCAGGAGAGCTGATCCCCAATCTTCCCGGAGACATCCTGCCAGCTAACGCCGCCGTCCTTGGTGACTTCCAGAACGCCCCAGTCATAGCTCGTACTTTCGGTGTCCATCCAGTTCCAGAAGGAAAGGGTCGGGGCAAGCCCGGCATAAGCGCTCAGGTCAATCACAGGGGATGTAATCCACCCGGATTCGCTGGAGTTATAGTTGCCTGCCAGGTTGGTTGCCCACACGTTCGGGGCGGAATGCGCCGCACCAGGTCCGGACGTCGGAGCTCCCCATGCCCAGGTCGTCGTGCCGCTAACCGTAAATCCGCCGTTATCCGAGTCAAAATTCGAGGAGAAGACAGTTGTGGGCGGAGGCACGGGAATCGCTACAACGCCGACGTCATCCACATACCAGCCTTCGTACTGCACCGAGCTATCGCTCTTGAAGTAGAAGCGGAACTGGAAGTTCGCGACGTTGTAGCTTGGGTCGAGCAACACTGTTTGCTGGCTGTACGACGTATCAGAAACGCCGCCAACAGGCCCCCAGACGACATCCCAGGTCGCGCCGCCGTCCTTGGTTACATCCAGACGCGCCCAGTCGTAGCTCGCGCTCTCAATGTGTTTCCAATCCCACCACTGGATGGCGATGGAGTTAGTGCCAAAACCGGTCGTATCCAGAACGGGGGAAGCCATCCAGCCAAGTTCGCTGGCGTTGTAATTGCCGCCCGGGTTGGTGGCGATACCTTTGGTGCCGCTGTGTCCCTCGCCAGGACCGCTGGTAAAGTCGCCCCAGGCAAAGGAAGTCGTCCCGCCGGGGGTGAAACCTTCGTCGCTGCTCTCAAAGGAGTAGAAGAAGTCGTAATCCGGCTTGTATCCGGGAGCCGCGCAGGCCTCGCCTTCCACGACGAGCGGAATGTCGTGCGTGTAATTTGCGCCGCGTGGGGTAACAGCCTCAACTTTTTCTTCATATCCCGGAGCCAGCGGCGTAGTCGTGAAGCTGTGTTCCGTATCCGAGACCAGCTCAATTTCATAGTAACCGGTGAACGGATCGCTGTAAATCGTTTGGTCAAAACTGCCGGTTGTGACATGAATCGCCGCGTACAGCGGATAACCGTGTGCGCCGAGCCCCTCCACGCCCGCGTCATATACAACGCCAGAAACCAGACTGGTGCCCAGAGGCTCCAAAACAAAATCCTGCGTGGTGGTCACATCTTCCGTAACATCCACATCGGACACACTGACCGTGTCATAACCATACTTGCTGGCGGTTAAGGTGTAGGTGCCTTCCGGCAGTCCGGAGCTGTAGCTGCCGTCTGCCGCGCTGTAGATTTTCTTGGTATAACCCGAACCGTTGTCGGCGAGAATTTGCGCGCCTTCGATCGGGGTCGTACCATCTTCGGTCACCACGCCTTCGAGCGTTCCCATCGCACACAATCCGGAGGCTTGCGTGACTGCCGCCAGGGCGTCAATCTCGCCCCAGCCCGTCGCGTAGTTCGGCCAATCCGTCGGGGTGTCGGTAGAACCGTCCGCATAGGTGATATTCACCGCTGTTTCTTCGATGATATTTTCAGTGGTGGCATAATCACCAACCAGGCACGGCGCTGCCTGCCAGATCAGCGCGACCAGACCGGTCACGTGCGGAGCCGACATGGACGTGCCTGACCAACCGTCCTGGTATTCGGTATCGCTGCCGGGTGTGGAGGAGCGGATGCTGACTCCGGGCGCGAGCACCTGGGGCTTCATGTAGACGAAGCCACCGGTCGGGTTGACGGTGTCCGCGTTATCGGTCGGACCCCAGTTGGAGTGGGTGGCGTACTGTCCGTTTTGTTCGCCGGACGAACCGACGCCGGTAACGTTGCCGGAGCGGGCAGGATTACCAACTGTATTCAATCCGGGAGGGGCTGAATACCCGCAGTTGCTGGCGTTGCCATTGGAAAATATCGGATAAACACCCGCAGCCTGCCAGGCAGCGATGGGGCTTGCGTACCAGGAGTCATAGGTCTGACTGCAGTCGCCCCAGGAGTTGTTCACAGCGTTCGGACGCATGTCCGGGTCCGCGTTACCGCCTGTCAAGTCGGTTGGGGCGGCGATGAACTGCCCACAGCCCAGCAAAGCAGAATCCGTACAGCTGCCGTCCGGGCAGCCCGCGCAGGCCATCCACTTGGCTCCGGGCGCAATACCGATTTGGTTTGAGCCGCCGTCATCGCCCACCATGGTGCCCATGGTGTGCGTGCCATGACCGTTACCATCGCGCGGAGCGTTATCCGTCAGGTCATCGGGGTTGAACCAGTTATAGTTGTGGTCAAAACTGCCGCCGCCAAGATTGCCGCGGTACTGATTGACAAGTGCCTGGTGTGTAAAACGCACGCCAGTGTCGACATTGGCCACCACGAGCCCTGTGCCGTCGATACCCATCGCCCAGACGTCATCCGCATTTACATGTGTCAGGTTGGGTTCAACGGCTTTCACGCCGTTATCAATAACCGCGGCGCTGGTGTCGGGTTCATAGAGGATAAAAGTTTGTCGGGGGGTAATGGCGCTGATTTCGGAGAAACCGAGCAGGCCGTTGAGGGTGGTCAGATTGGAGCTCTTGACCAGGATGGTGTTTTTAATCCAGTAGGATTGATATTCCACCCTGGAATTCTCCAGATAAGCCGCCACGCGTGCCTGGGAAGTTTTGGCCGCCTGGGAAAGGGTGTTGTAGACGTACCAACCCCGTTCAGACCAGCCCATGTTATACGCCGGGGAAAGGTCCGTCTTTGCAGTGAACTCAATCCAGTAGCTGGCTGTGCCTTTGGCTTCCATCTCCGTCAACACTTCCGGAGCCACAGGAATTCCTGCCTGCGGCTCGGTGTTTTCCGCCCTGACGGTGGTGGTGTTGAGCATGCTGAAGAGCATGCCAACAGCCAGCAACAGGGCTAACACTCTGTAAGTTGACTTTTTGTGCATTTCTTGCTCCTTCCAGTATTGAAAACAAGCTTAAAACGACGGGAAAACACAAACGAAACAGGTAAGCGGAAACCAGGATTACTTATTCTATGTTCGGCACCTCCTTGGTAAAGAAAGTGAACAACTGATTTTGGAGATAAAAAGATTGGAGCCTGAAGGAACGGTAAGCTGAACTTTGCGCGCAACTTACAACACTATTAATACATGGAATATAAAATTAATAATTTATCAGATAGCATTGTATCACCACTTCGGGTGGCGACAAGGGGGTTTATCAGTTTTTCAGGGCTTTTTCCCGGTTATTTCCTGACTGGAGAGGGCGAAACAGCCCGGCCGCTCACACGCAAAAAAGCGCTCCTGAAAAAAGCTTCCAGGAGCGCAGGCTCAGAAACGAAACTTCGGCTTACTTTACCAGTATCGGGAGATACTCTTTGTAAACGACCGGCGGGTAAGCCAGCGGGAAGAATTCGACGCCCTGATAGGGCGGGGTATCCGCGCCCAAACGGCCGCCAAACACCCACAAACCGGGCAGACCATCATCCATGCCAGCTGTCTCAATCGGCACAAAGACGCCGCCGTGGTTGCGGCGCGCGTGCTGCAAATCCGGGAAGCTGGTATCGTAGGTGTTGGTCGCAGTGTCGTAAGTCCACACATCCGCAGTCTCGCCAGGCCACTGCCCGCCGCCGGCAAAGATAATCTTTCCGGCCACGCTGGGGATATCGAAGCCACTGTCAAAACCGTAGGTTTGGCCTTCATCGTAGGCCGCGGGCAAATCCGCTACCGCGGCATCACTCCAGGTGCCAGCCCCTTCCGGAGCCGCCATCACCTCGGCGCGGGTTTGCGCGTTCAGGTTTGTGCCATCAAAGACTGTTCCTCCAAACGCATAAATCTTGCCGTCTACCTCCGCAGCGTACAGGTAACCGCGCGCCAGGCTCAGGTTGCCAAGCTGGGTAAAAGTGTTTGTGGTCGGGTCAAAGCGCTCCGTCCGTGCGGTCTCATAGGGGGAAGCGAGAGAGTTGAAACCCCCAAAAATGTAGACCTTGTTGTTGTAGACCACCTGCGCGCCGGGAGTGAAACCCGTCCAGGCGCTTGGCAGGGTCGCAACCGATGTGGCGGTGTTGGTGAGCGGGTTGTAGCACTGCACGTTAAGTACACTGGAACCAGCAGAGTTTCGCCCGCCAAAGGTGCACAAGACATCGGCTGTCCCGTTGTTCACCAGGTTCACCGTGTAGTTGGAGATAGGCACTGGCATATTCGCGCCGGTATCAGCGCATGTGCCGGTGACCGGGTTGTAGCTGTAGATATCGCCGATAGTGCTGGTGTCGGAGCGGCCGCCCAGCGCGTAAATCAAGCCCGTGGCGGGGAAGTATTCGACGTCATAGCGCGTCCAGTCAAAGCAGGGCGCCGTCCCTTCCTCCCATGCGCCTATGTAAGTCAAATTAAAGTCCTGCGTGGTGGTGATGCCTTCGGAAATGACCACGCCCGGTACGGTTTGCGATTCGTAACCGTACTTGCTGGCCGTGACGGAATAGGTCCCGACCGGGACGCTCATAGAATACGAGCCATCCGAGGCGGATGTCGCTGAGGTCACGGCGGTCACGGTCGCACCCTCAATCGGGCTGCCGTAGCCATCATATACATGACCTTGCAGAGTGCCGTATTCCACGGTGCCGCAGGTAAGCGTGCCCGCCGCGAGGACATTCAGGTAGCCGTAACCGTAGGTGTAGTTGCCCTGCCCATCAGGAGGAGCACTGCAGTTGCCCCCATCGATGGACGCGTCCGCGCTGTTCTGCAAAAGCTGGAAAGTCTGGTCAATTTGCCCTACCAGAGCGCTGTTGCACGACCAGAGCAGCGCCACGGCGCCCGCGCTGTGTGGCGAAGCCATGGATGTGCCGCTGTAGCCGCAGCTCCAGCTGCTCCCGGGAATGGATGAGCAGATGCTGGTGCCGGGCGCGGAAATATTGGGTTTTGTATAGGGCTCATGTCCATACGTGGAAGGCCCGCGGCTGGATAGGCTGTTGATTGTCCTGCCGCTCATGTGGTTGGCGCTGGCGAAGCTCTCCTGGTAATCGCCCGGGCTGCCAATTGTGCCGCAGCTGGATCCGCTGTTGCCCGCCGAGAAAGCCGGGAAGATACCGGCGGCCCGCCAGGCATTCACTTTAGCGAGATACCAGGTATCCCCACCGCCGCCGCCCCAGGAGTTGTTGACGATGTTCGGGCGGTTATCCGGGCTGCCGCCGGGGGCCAGAATCCAGTCCGCGCAGGCGTTTAACGAGCTGTCGGAACAGTTGTTTGTTTCGCAGCCCTTACAGGCAATCCACTTGGCATTCGGCGCCATACCCACCTGATAGGTCAAGGTCGGGTCGTCATCCCCAACCATGGTGCCCATGGTGTGGGTGCCGTGTCCGTTGTTATCGCAGGCGGAGCCGCCGCATTGGTTGGAAGGATCTGACCAACAAGTCGGGTCCGATGGGGACGCGCACTTGAAGGCTTGATCCAGCGCAGGGTGGTTCCACTGCACGCCTGTGTCGATGTTAGCAACGACGATGCCTTCACCCTGCACCCCGAAGGTGGACCAGAAAGCCGGCGCATTGGTATCGGTGATGCCCCAATCCAGCGCGTCGATGCTGAAATCAAAGAGGTTTTGCGTCAGGAGCGGCAGGGGGTCAATCGTGGCAGTGCGCGGGTAGCGCACATGCCCGACCGAATCCAGCGCGGCAATCTGGCTGAGCACCGCCAGATCGCTGCCGGTCACGGCGATTTCATTCCCCGCGAAGAATGATTGATACTTGACGCCATTCTTTTCCAGAATGGCGATGATGGGGGCTTGCGTGCGGGCGGCGGTTTCCCGCAGCGTGTCATACACAAACCAACCTCTTTCATTCCAGTCCGTCATCTCGTAAGCTTTGCTCAGGTCCGCTTGCTCAGCCATCTCGATGACATAATCAGAGCTGCCCTTGGCGGTAAGCGCGTCCAGAACAGCAGTTTCCACTTTTTCCAGGCCTTGTTCGGATGAGGCTGCAGCTGTGTTCGTAGACTGAACAAGCCCGAAGACCAGACCCACCATCAACAGGATGGGAAAGAATACCCTTAAAGTATGCTTATTCATCTTTCTCCTTTATAGAAAATTAAGAGTTAAAATCATGAACGCAGACCGTGGTCAGTATTCTGGAGTGGACCTCCTTTTCCGACGATGCCGTCAACTTAGAAGGATTAAGAACGAGGACGCAGGCAGATAGGCAATTTTGATTATGGATTCCAGCGCGGACAGCCTGGAAAGATTCAACGGATTGTTACTATTATAGCATCCGAACCGCCGCTTGGGGAATAAAATCCATTCATTTACTGAGCTTCTACTCAAGCTTGGCCCCGCAATTCCCAACCTGCCAAGCTGATATAATCAAAGCGTGGATTTTTTCACACCCTACTGTGTTTGGAGGTTACATGGAAATCGTCTGGTATGGTCATTCCTGTTTTCGGATCACCGAGCGCGGCATGGCTTCCGTGGTGACGGATCCGTTTGACGCGGCCGTGGCAGGATATAGCCCGCTCAAGCTCAAGGCAGAAATCGTCACAGTCAGCTGCGATGATCCGGTACATAACTACAGTAAGGCTGTCAAGGGCGACCCGCTCGTGATTAACGGCCCCGGTGAATACGAGGTGGGCGGCGTCTTTATTACCGGCATGCACACAGTTTCAGATAAAAAAGAAACTGAAGGACCGCGCAACACGCTCTACATCATGGACTTTGGCACCCTCACTGTGGCGCACCTCGGCCGTGTCTCGCACTCCCCCACCCAGTCGGATGTGGAATCGATGGGCTCGGTCAATATCGCGCTCGTCCCGATTGGCGACGGCGCCAGCCTGAACGCCGCCAAAGCCGCGGAAGTCATCAGCATGCTGGAGCCCAATATCGTCATCCCGATGTATTATGACACACCGCAGTCCAAGCTAAACCTGGACCCCTTGAGCAAATTCCTGAAGGAAATGGGCATTACCCAGCTCGAGACCCTGGAATCCTACAAAATCACCAACGCCAACGCTTTCACGGAAGAAGAAACGCACGTTATCGCGCTCGACCCCAAAATAATGCCCTAGGTTTCTATGAGCGTTAAAATTCTCCTCACCTGGAACATCAAGGCCAACGCCGAACAGGAGTACTACGGTTTCATGGTCGGCAGCTTTTTACCGTGGATAAACCACAAGGAGCTCGCCCTGACCGACGCCTGGGTGACGCTCTATGGGAACGAGCCGCAAATCATGGTCGGGGTCATTATGCCCGATTATATGGCGGCGCGCGAGCTGCTCAAATCCGCGGAATGGCTTGACCTGCGCGACCAACTGCTGGAATTTGTGGAAAACTTCACCTGCAAAATCATCAGCCAGAAAGGCGCGTTCCAACTTTGATGTCCGAACCCGCGGCGCTTTTGCTCGCATGGTACGACCACAACGCCAGGCAG
>Ga0116171_10004496_pt1 | contig 12533 bp, 8 predicted proteins | sample AD_JPNHW2_MetaG_FD_89798 | JGI IMG/M metagenome (GOLD analysis project Ga0116171, IMG submission 89798) | Active sludge microbial communities of municipal wastewater-treating anaerobic digesters from Japan - AD_JPNHW2_MetaG | ecosystem: Engineered > Bioreactor > Anaerobic > Digestate | place...
CAGGACTTCTATCTATTTTTTGGCCAGCTTACCGCCTATAAACGGGCGGATTTGGCGGTCGAAGCGTTTAATCGGCTCGGCAAAAAGCTTGTGGTGGCTGGATCCGGCGAAGAATCCTACTGTTTGAAAAAATCGGCGAATTCTAACGTAGAATTCCTTGGCCGGGTTTCTGACGATAAATTGGCCGAACTTTACTCAACCTGCCGGGCGTTGATTTTTCCGGGAATTGAAGATTTCGGGATTATTCCTGTTGAGGCGCAGGCGGCAGGGGTTCCGGTGATTGCCTTTCGTGGCGGCGGTGCGCTGGAGACTGTTGTGGAAGATGAAACCGGGATTTTCTTCGATGAACCAACGGCAGATTCTCTGATGGATGCCGTGGAACGGTTTGAAGCGGCATCGTTCAATCCAGCGACCTGCCGCGCCAATACACAGCGCTTTTCAGCCGCCCGCTTCAGATCAGAGATTAGCGTCTTTTGTAATGTCACCGCGCTCCGTGGCGAAAAAGAACCGCATAGACCGTTTTTGCCAGAATGTAGAGATCCAGCCAGACCGACCAGTTGTTGACGTAATAAAGATCCAGTCTGGCCCTCTCTGTATAGGTTAGCTCATTTCGGCCCGATACCTGCCAGAGCCCTGTCAGTCCCGGCAGCACTCGATCAAAGAGATCGGCCGCTTCGCCGTAAATTTCCAGCTCTTTTTCGACCAGTGGACGCGGGCCGACCAGCGTGAGTTTTCCTTGCAGCACGTTGAATAGCTGCGGCAACTCGTCGAGACTGTATTTCCTGAGCCATTTCCCGGTACGGGTGATGCGCGGATCGTTCTCCAATTTACCAAACTTCGCCCACTCTTCCTTCAACTTAGGAGAGCTTTGGAGCAATTCATTTAGTACCTCTTGAGCCCCGTCGTCCATCGTGCGGAATTTGTAAATGTTGATCTGTCTTCCATTTTTTGTAATCCGCCGATGCTTGAAAAATACCGGACCAGGACTATCGAGCTTGACCCAGGCGGCCAGCAGTCCAATAAGCGGCAGGGCCGCCATCAGGGCAGGAATAGTCAGTGCGTAGTCGATGACTCGTTTGATTCGGTAAATGGATGGAATTTGCAGATTGTGCCGGATTTCCAGACCGAGCGTTCCCCCGATATCCTTTGGAATGATTCCTGAGCAGGTATTCAGCAGGGATGGGGGGATGATGAGCAGGTGGGGAAACCGAACCCCGTACCGGCGGATGATTTGTTGAATGTAAGGGGTGTCTGGAGATTCATCTTTGGCCAAAATAGCGTATTTGACCGCCAGCAGGGCTGTCTTTTCTTCGATGTCGCATATTTTTCCAAGATACAGCGCATTTTTAGGCATGTCATTAGACAGACTGTCCGTAAAGAAACCGACCGGTATCAATCCATATTCCGGATGCCGCTGCATGTCGTTAAAAACCTGCCGGGCTATCTGTCCGGAACCAATGAGGATAGCCGGAACGCCCCAGCAGTTCAGCCGGGCGAGAATTTTCCGCAGAAAAATCCGGTTGATCGGAATCAGGAATAGACAGATCAAACAGGTCCCAATCAGAACGCTACGGGAGTAGAGATAATTATCCGGGTGGTAGCAGTAGTTGCTGAATCCCAGCGCAATGAACACGCCGCCTAGCGCATATACAATGCGACGGAGTTCTTCGACTGGTCCAATGGACGCCCCAGAATGAATTGAAGTGCCGCTGTAGAGGCCTGCCTTTTCGAACACCAGCCAGAAGATAGCTAGAAATGGCCAGAGCTTGACGTAGCCGTCAGTATCCAGCTCGCCTCCTAATGCTTTGCGGAGGAGTACAATCATCATAAAGACCGTAGCAATCGTCAGCAGATCCACCGCGATGCTCAGCAACCTTATTACAGTATTTCCAGCCCAACATCGGTTTTTCATTCCCTGCAATGTACTAATTATAGGGCAGGGGATGGAAGTTGTTTATGAAGAACACTGACGGACACTCAGAAAGGAACCACAGTGTTCCGGAAGGAGAGTCCAATGAGCCGAAATCCGTACAAGACCTATAGCCGGGAATTTAAGACCGAAGCGGTTCGTCTTGCAGAACAGTCCGACAAGCCCGTGACCCAGATTGCCCGGGAACTGGGTGTTCGTCAGAACCAGATCTACAAGTGGAAGAAGCAGCTTGAGACGTACTCATCCAAAGCCTTTCCCGGCAAAGGACAGCCGATGGATGATGAAACCGCACGGTTGAGGCGCGAGATGCTGGCTGAGTCCTTGTTGAAGAACCGGGGCTTGGAGGCCGTATGCGAAAAAAATGTAAGCCCGGCCCATTGGCGAACGGCGACTGGGGAGAACTCCTCAGAGTTTTAACAGTTGAAATCTGCTACACAAAGCGGCATAAGTTGATCCACATCTTCGATAGAAGGTCTATTGAGATATGAAAAACAAACACTAGTGCAAGTTGTTTGTAATGAGATGGTAGTGTAATTTGTTGTGGGAGGTTTCTGGGCTATTTTAGTTGAATCCCGTCTCCCGCTCCAATTTCCAGCAGTGCATAGTTTGCTTTTATTCAGGAAGTAGCGACATGTTCAAACCGGTGGCCAGTAAAGTTGATTTTGCAGGGATGGAAGAGGGCATACTTGCCTTCTGGCAGGAGCACGGCACGTTTAAAAAGTCGGTCGAAAACCGTTCTAAAAATTCCGAGTTTGTTTTCTATGACGGTCCGCCGTTTGCCACCGGCCTGCCGCATTACGGTCATCTGCTCGCCGGCACCATCAAAGATATTGTTCCGCGCTACCAGACCATGCGCGGGCACCGCGTCGAGCGCCGTTTCGGCTGGGACTGCCACGGACTGCCGATCGAAGCACTGGCTCAGGACGCTCTCGGCCTGGCCGGTGCGCCCGCCATCGTCGAAGCGGGCGTCGGCGTTTTCAATGAACAGTGCCGCTCAATGGTCACCAAATATGTCGAAGAATGGGAAAAGACCGTCACCCGCATGGGTCGCTGGGTTGATTTCAAGAACGATTACAAGACCATGGATAAAGATTTCATGGAAACCATCTGGTGGGTGTTTTCCGAACTCTGGAAGCAAGGCCGCATTTACCGCGCCCACCGCATCATGCCCTACAGCTGGAAACTCAATACGCCGCTCTCTAACTTTGAAGCCGGCCGCAACTATCAGGATGTTCAGGATCCTGCCATCACCGTCCGCGTGAAACTCAAGGGCTTTGAAATCGCAAACGCCTGCGCGCTGGTCTGGACGACCACTCCGTGGACGCTCCCGTCCAATCTTGCCATTTGCGCCGGAGCCGATATTGACTACGTTGCCGTGCGCGACGCGGAGAGCGGCGAGGTTTATGTGCTGGCCGAAGCGCGCCTCGGCGCTTACTACAAAAAAGAGGCGGAATACGAAATCCTCAGAAAATTCAAAGGTAGACATCTTGAAGGGCTGACCTATGAGCCGCTCTTTGACTTTTTCAAAGACAACCCCCGCTCATTTCGCGTCCTGCTCGATAATTTTGTCAGCACCGAAGACGGAACCGGTATTGTGCATATGGCCCCGGCTTACGGTGAAGATGATTACCGCATCTGCCGCGCTGCCGATATTCCGCTGGTGGAACCGCTCGACGAAGATTGCAAATTCACTGCGCAGGTTCCGGACTATAAAGGGATTTTCTGCAAAGACGCAGACAAGCCGATTATCAAACGGCTCAAGGACGAAGGGAAGCTGGTTCACCAGTCCACTATCCAGCACAGCTATCCGTTCTGTGAGCGCACCGACACGCCGCTTATCTATCGCGCCATTGATGCGTGGTATGTCCGCGTCGAAGATCTGCGCGACGAGATGCTCGCCAATAATGCGCAGGTGCATTGGATGCCTGAATACGTCGGTGAAAAACGCTTCGCCAACTGGCTGGCTGATGCCAAGGACTGGAACATCAGCCGCAACCGTTTCTGGGGTTCCTGTATTCCGGTCTGGGTCAATGTGGCGGATCCGTCCGACACCATCTGTATTTCGTCCGTGGACGAGCTCGAAAAGCTTTCCGGACAGAAAGTCACCGACCTGCATAAACACAATCTCGACGGCATTCTGATCAAAAAGGACGGCAAGACCTACAAGCGTACGCCGGAAGTTCTCGACTGCTGGTTTGAGTCCGGTGCCATGCCGTACGCTCAGCAGCATTATCCCTTTGAAAACAAGGCGCACTTCGAAGCCAATTTCCCGGCTCACTTTATCGCCGAAGGACTCGACCAGACCCGCGGCTGGTTCTACACGCTCATGGTTCTTTCCACCGCGCTGTTTAAAAAGCCGGCCTTCCGCAATGTTGTTGTTAACGGTCTGGTGCTGGCCGAAGACGGACTGAAAATGAGCAAGCGGCTCAAGAACTATCCCGATCCGCTCCACGTTGTTCATGAATACGGCGCCGACGCGCTGCGTCTTTACATGATCAACTCTCCGGTTGTCAAAGCCGAGTCGCTGCGCTTCTCCGAAGAGGGCGTCAAACACGCGCTTCGCCATTTGCTCATTCCGCTTTGGAATTCCTACAGCTTTTTCGTTACCTACGCCAATATCGATAAATGGAAACCCGGAAAATCAAAGCCGGGGCAGAGCGCCAACCTGCTTGACCGCTGGATCGAAAGTTCACTGGCCAATCTCTGTCAGGAAGTGACGGCGGCGATGGATAACTACGACCTGCAGCGCGCGGTTCGCCCGTTTGTGGCGTTCATCGAAGACCTGACGAACTGGTATATCCGCCGCTCGCGCCGCCGCTTCTGGAAGAGCGAAGACGACGGCGACAAGCAGCAGGCTTATGCCACGCTGTATCACGCGTTGATCGAACTGTGCAAAATCGCCGCGCCGTTCACGCCGTTCATTGCGGAAGAGATTTACCGCAACCTGCGCACGGACGAGATGCCGGAGTCGGTGCATCTCTGCGATTTCCCGACCGCTCAAGGTGCCAAGCGCGACGTCGCGCTGGAAACCCAGATGCGTATCGTCATGGATGTTGTCAGCATGGGCCGCCAGCTTCGTAAAGACCGCGACGTAAAAGTCCGTCAGCCGCTGCGCCGTCTTGACGTCGTAAGCCGCGACAGCGGACTGCTCAATCAGGTCGGCGAACTTAAAGAAATTATCGCTGAAGAACTCAATGTCCGTGAAGTGAATTTCGATGACGACGAAACCAGTCTTGCCACGCTCAGCGCGAAAGCGAACTTCAAGACGCTCGGTAAGAAGTTCGGAAAGCAGGTCCAGCAGATCAATAAGGTTCTATCGACGCTTTCGCTTGAAGAACTGAAGGTCGCTGCAGCCGGCAAAGGTCTGGTGCTTAAGGATGGTGATCAGGCCTTTGATCTCGCCGGAGAAGATATCATCGTCGAGCGCACGCCGAAGGCCGGGCTCGCCGTGCAGGCGCAGGGCGCACTCGTCGCAGCTCTTGATCTTGAACTGGACGACGATCTTGTTCGGGAAGGGCTGGCCCGCGAACTGGTTAATAATGTCCAGCAGATGCGCAAAGCGCACGGCTTTGAAGTGACGGATCGGATTCATCTCACCCTGTCTTCGGACGAAGCCGTACGCGAAGCTGTACTGGTTTTTGACGACTATATCCGCTCGGAGGTTCTTGCTCTGTCGGTTGAAACCATCGAAACGGAAGGCGAAACGGTTGATCTCAACGGTCACGCCTGCACGATTGCCCTTGAAAAAGCATAGGCATCAATTCCTGCTTCCTGTCGCGCTGCTCCTGCTTGGAACAGGTTGCGCTTCCATTCGTCCTCCGCGCGGAGTTCCGCCGCGGACGGTGACGATTGAGGCGACCGGCTACTGTGATTGCGGTCAGTGCTGCAGCTGGGAGCGCGTCTGGTGGGCTCCGTGGCGGACGGTTTATTCTTCCGGTCCGAATAAAGGACAGCCGAAAAAAGTCGGCATCACTGCTTCAGGAACCAAAGTGCATGACGGAACCATTGCGGCCGACCGGCGCTATTATCCGTTCGGCACCATCATGTATATTCCGGGGTACGGCTACGGCCGGGTGGAAGATACCGGCAGTGCCATTCAGGGCCCGGCGAGGATCGATCTTTTTTTCAGCTCGCATCAACAGGCGCTTGAATGGGGGCGTAAACGAAGTTCGGTCAAGGTCTGGCGCTAGGATAACAGGACGTGATCGAGCGTTTTTTCCAATTGCTCAATAACGAGCGGTTTGGAAAGAAATTCATTCATTCCGGCTTCTAGTGCGGCGGTCTGTTCTTCACGCATAACCCCTGCGGACAACGCGATAACCCATGGTTTCTCAGGATCGCCGGTGTGTTTGCGTATCTGGCGGGTGGCATCCAGCCCGTTCATGCGCGGCATCTGAATATCCATCAGAATTACGTCATACGCGGCATCCATGACGGCAGCGACAGCTTCTTCGCCATCCGAAACGATCACAGGTTTTTCACAGCCGATTCGCTGGAGCATCATCTGCGCAATCCGCTGGTTGATGGGATTGTCTTCAGCAACCAAAACGCGCAGATTGCGCAGTTTCTTAGGCTGGATCTGTGTTCCGGCGGTTTCTTCCCCGGCCGATCCGGTCCGCTGTTCCGCCAGCGCCTGAAGCATCTGATCGCAGAGTTTACTGATCTTGACCGGTTTGGAGAGCCGGGCTCTGATGGAGGGGTCGGCCGGAATATGTTCACAGGAACTGCTGAGTATAATTACCGGAATGTGCGGATCGGTTTTGATCCGGTAAATTTGTTTCGCCAGATCACTGCCGTCCATGCACGGCATCTGGAAGTCGATCAAGGCAATGTCATACCTGCCGCCGTTTTTCAGATGCTGAAGTGCTTTTTCAGGTTCTGCAAACGCTTCCGAAAGAACACCCCATTGCGCGAGCTGATCACTGAGGAGCCAGCGGTTGGTTTCATTGTCATCCACAATCAGTGCGCGTTTGCCGCGCAGCGCTTCGACGGGCAGGTGCTCCGCTTTCGGGTCGACATGGTCTGTAATCGGCAGTGTGAGGGTGAAGAAGAATGTGGAGCCTTTACCTTTTTCACTTTCAAACCATATTTTTCCGTCCATCAATTCGGTTAATCTGCGGCTGATGGTCAGTCCAAGTCCGGTTCCGCCGTATTTACGGGTGCTGGAAGCGTCTGCCTGAGTGAATGCCTCAAACAGGCGTTCTTTATGTTCGTCAGCGATGCCGATGCCGGTGTCGTGCACGGCAAACTCAAGCTGGCACTGCCGTTTATTTTCATCGGTGGTCACGTTGTGAACCTTGAGGGTAACCTCTCCGTTTTCTGTGAACTTGATCGCATTGCCGAGCAGGTTGACCAGGATCTGGCGTATGCGGGTTGTGTCGCCGAGCAGAGCCTTGGGGACATCCGGATCAACGTAGTAGAGCAGTTCTACGTTTTTCTTTGCGGCGGCCTGTATGAACAGGTCAAACGCGTCTTCGATGCATTCGCGCAGTTCGAAGGGAGCTTTTTCCAGCTCGATCTTTCCGGCTTCGATTTTTGAATAGTCGAGAATGTCATTGATGATGGTCATGAGGTTTTCACCGCTGACCTGAATCGTGTGAACAAATTCGTCCTGCTGCGCGGTAAGTTCCGTTCCCAGCAAAAGACTGGCCGCGCCGATAACGCCGTTCATCGGAGTGCGGATTTCATGACTCATCATGGCCAGAAACGCGCTTTTGGCTTTATTTGCGGCTTCCGCTTCCTGCTGGGCTTCCACCAAACGTTTTTCATTTTCGACCTGCCGGGTGATGTCGCGGGAAATGCCGGCGAGACCGATCACTTCACCTTTTTCATCCCGCATCGGACATTTGACCGCCTCGACATATCCGATGCTGCCGTCTTTCCGGATATGGCGTTCGCGGATGCGTGTGACTTCACCTTCTGCCATCTGCCGCTGTTCATTATCATACAGCTGCTGTCCCAGCGGGGCGGGATGAAGGTCTATATCTGTTTTCCCGATCAGCTCGTCAATTGATTTGGCGCCTCGCGACGTTACCCAGGCCCGGTTGCCGCCCAGTACACGGGATTGCCGGTCTTTATAGTAAAAGCTGTCTTCCAGGTTATCAAAAATGGCTTTGATGAAAGCGGTGCTTTGCTCCGCCGCATGTTTTGCCTGAAGCAGTGCTTCTTCGCGTTCGACCTGCTCCGTGATATCTCTGGAGATACCGGCCAGACCGATAATCCGCCCGGAAGGACTGCGCAGCGGAATCTTTACAGATTCCAGGTGGATAATGCGGCCTTTGTCATCGACATGTTTTTCCCGCTCCCTCAGGGTCTGTGCATCGGTCATCAGCTGCTGCTCTTCATCGTACAGCTTTCTGCCGATACTGTTCGGGTAGAGTTCGATATCGGTTTTACCGATCATTTCCTCGGCTGTTTTCTTGTGATGGTTGCAACAGGCCGGATTTGCGCCGAGCATCCGGGACTCACGATCCATGTAATAGATATGATCCGGCAGAGTTTCGAAAATCACGTTCAGCAGTGCGGATTTCTGTTTGGCTCCTTCTTCAGCCTCGTACTGTGCGGTGACATTTTGCATGTGGCCGTACCACAGGGTGCTTCCGTCACGCAGCCGCTCCGGCACAGCGCGGTTCCGGATCCATTGCATACGGCCCTGCGGAGAACGGACGCGGAAAGTAATTTCGAATTCTTTGAGATTCTCCGCAGACCTGTTCAGCGTATTCCGCACGAGATCTTTGAATTCCGGACAGACGCGATCCCATGCAATCTCGCCATTTTTTGCGAGCTCGACGGGTGTTGCGAAAAATAGTTCTTCAATATCAAGGGATGAGTAGGGGAACGTGCACCGTCCGTTTTTCCACTGGCGGTAATGATAAACGGTTCCGGGGATACCGTTGATCAGTTTCAGCAGCTGTGTCTTTCTTAGAAATATACGCTTGTGCAAGTTCATTTGTAGTGCGGAGACTACCTTCCGATATCCTTGTGTTCAATCGGTATTTAAAAGAACTTAACCGCCGGAAATAATATCTCCGACGCCGTTCAGAATATAATCCGGCCGGTAGGCAAACCGGCCTATATCAGCAGGTTTGGTAACACCGCTAAGTACCAGCACGGTCGTGATTTCCGCTTCGACGCCCGCGATGATATCGGTATCCATCCGGTCGCCGACGATGGCGGTTTCTTCGCGCTGACAGCCAAGACGCTTCAGCGCATTACGCATCATTAAGGGATTCGGTTTGCCGACGTAATAGGCCTTGGCGCCGGTTGCCAGCTCAATCGGCGCGAGCAGGGCGCCGGTGGCCGGAACAATCTGTCCGCCTTCGATCGGGCCGGTCAGGTCGGGATTGGTTCCGACCAGTTTCGCGCCATTGAGCACCAGTTTGGTGGCGTGGCAGATGCGGGCGTAATCATAGTTCGCGCTTTCACTCACCACCACATAGTCCGGGTTGGAATCATTGATCGAATACCCTTCATCATAAAGTGCATTAATGATGCCTGCATCACCGATCACATACGCGCTGCCGCCGGGCTTCTGGCTGGCAAGAAACGTCGCCGTGGCCCGTGCGCTGGTGTAGAAGTGACTTTCACCCACATTCAGTCCCATGCGGGCCAGCTTCTCGCTCAGCTCGCGGAGTGTGCGTGCGCTGCTGTTGGTCAGAAACAGAAACTTTTTATCCTCATTCTGAAGCCACGCGACAAATTCGAGTACGCCCGGAAGCAGTCTGCTTCCGTGGTAGATCACGCCGTCCATATCGCAGATAAACGCCTTCTTGCTCCGCAACAACTTCATAAACAACTCCTTTTCAACCGCATGGTATTATCTGAACCGGATTTTTCACAGAAGGAAACCAAGGGTTTTTACTGCGATTTTGCGACAGGGGAACCCGTTCCCGGAAATCCGGGGGTGGCTTTTACGGTGAATGTGCCGTTACTGCTGTGAAGAATGAAGAACGCCTGGAATTCCGGATGGGTTTCCAGCCAGCGAAGTCCTTTTTCGGAACCCATTACGCAAAGGGCGGTATCGAGGGCGTCGGCATCGATGCCATGCGCCGCAATGACGGTTACGGAAGCCACGTCCGACTCCGCGGGCTTTCCGGAGTGAGGATCGATAATATGCGAATAACGCGTGCCGTCATCGCGGATTTTAAAATTCCGGTAATCACCGGCTGTTGTCAGTGCTTTCCCTGCGACCTCCATCGTCAGAACAATTTCTTCGCCGGGCGCTTTATCAGGATCCGGCGACTCGATTCCGGCGCGCCACGGATTGCCTGAACGGTTGACGCCTTCGGCAACGATTTCACCGCCGCCTACTTCGACAAGAAAGTTGGTGCATCCGCTTTTTCTGATGACGGCGGCGGCGCAATCCGCGCCGTATCCGTCAGCGAGCCCCGCAAGATCCAGCTGGAGCCGCGGGTGCTTTTTGACGAGCGCACCGTTTTCCAGCCGCACTTTCTGCCAGCCGACGGCATCCATGATCTCTTCCGGCGGTTCCGAATTCCTTTTCGGCCCGAAGCCCCATCGATCCACCAGCGGTTTTACCGTCGGATCAAATGCGCCGCCGGTCAGCGCGCTGAAATCCAATGCGAATTGGACGACTCTGGCGAACTCAGCTGAAACGGGGAAGGGTTCAGTGGAATTGAAGCGGTTGAACCGGGAGATTTCGGTATTTTCATCCCAGATGGAGACAATCTGTTTGGACTCCTCAAGCGCAGTATCGATCTGTCTGCGAAGCGCCTTTAACCGGGTTGCATTGAACCTTCCGGAAAGAGTTATGCGGGCGGACGAACTCATTGCCGGCTGCTCCCATGACGGATTTAAAACCGTTTGAGCTCTGAACCACAGCAGGCCGCCAAGCAGCAGCGAACACACGGTTGCAATGAGCAGATTTCTCTTCATAACCGCTGAGTTTTCCTGTTTTAAAAAAAACTGCAACCGCAGAAAAGGTTTACGGTTGTTTTTATGAAAGAGTCTGGCACCATGCGCCGCTTAATTTATGCCATACACTCTTCCAGACGCCGGTCAACGCACCTCATTTTTCCGCACGCTCTTCGTTCTTGTCGCAATCAGCCTGACTGCCGCCGGATGCTGGATGTTCCGCAGTAATGAGCCGGAAGCGGCCGGAAAGCCGGAACACGTCGACGAGGCCGTTTCCCGGCCGCCTGGACTGCTATTTACCTTTCCGACACCGCAGACCCGTCTCGATGACACCAATAATCCGGAAGTGTTTATGCCGACCGAGTCCGGGAAAATTGAATCGGCCTGGTACGGCTCAACCCGCACCCGGAAGTTCGGCAAATTATTTCTTCCGGCGTTCCATGAAGGCGTGGACATCGCGCCGACCGAACGCGACTCAAAAGACCGGGCGAAAGATCCGGTATTTGCCGTTGCCGACGGCCGCGTCGGCTACATCAGCCGAATCGCCGGAAACTCCTCATACGGAATTTACGTCGTACTGCTCCACAAAGACACCGTCGGCGAATACTACACGCTTTATGCACACCTTGCTTCGGCCCGGGCCGACTTGAAAGAAGGCGACGCTGTGACACGCGGAACGGAAATCGGGCGGATCGGAAACACCTCAACACTTGGAATTCCTGTTCAGCGCAGTCACCTGCACTTCGAGTTCGGAACCATGCTGAACGACCGGTTCAGCGGCTGGTTTCGCAAAGAAAAGCTGAAACCCTTTCACGGTAACATGCACGGCTACAACCTTGCCGGACTCAATCCGATGGAGCTGTTTCCATTCATGACCAACGGTCTGAACTTTGTTTTCCAGCAGTACATCACGAACTGTCCTGTCGCGTTCCGGCTGATTGTTCCGGTTACGGAAAAGCCGGACTATTACTGCCGCTATCCGTCGCTGTGGGCCGGCGGCGAACCTTCGACCGGTGCAATGGTTGTGGACGTTTCTGAAGGTAAAGTTCCGCTGCAGGCCCGGGCAGCGACGGAAGAAGAAGCAGCATCGCTTCAGAAACATAAACCGCGCGTTCTGGAAGTCTTTCCGGAAGTTCTGGGCCGTAACGGCTCCCGGCTGATTGTTGAGAACGGCGGCCGGTGGGTGCCGGGCCGTAACGGCGAACAGTGGCTGGACATTTTTCTGTACCGGTAAAATCAGCCGGTGATTCAGGCCTGGCTGCCGCGGCCGGGCCGGACGCCCGACCTCTTCTGTTTGATCAACTGCTGTCTTATGTCAGAGCAGGGCAACCTGACTGCCGCGTTCGACATAGAAAATGTGATTTCCGATGGTGGTGAGGTAGCGCATGTCACTGACCCAGTAAGGTTGAACGGAGTTGGCGTGATAATGCGTGGCTCCGCCGGTGTTATCGGTCAGCAGTCCCATCTCCATGGCGGCAATCAGTTGAGAGGCCTTTGCATAAGCGTCCGTCTGGCTCATGACACGCTCGAACAGAGGGCTGTAATCCGGCGCATCATTATCCCAGATGCTGGCCATGCAGGAGAAAGCGCCGCGTTTCACCGTTATCGGAGCTAAGCGGCTCAAGTCGCCCTTTGCACGGTTCAGAATAACATTCAGGACAGCCCGCATACCATCGGTTCCTTCGCCGCCGGCCTCCAGAACCATGCAGGCGGCGACAATTTCGCGGTC
>Ga0116171_10004499_pt1 | contig 12524 bp, 13 predicted proteins | sample AD_JPNHW2_MetaG_FD_89798 | JGI IMG/M metagenome (GOLD analysis project Ga0116171, IMG submission 89798) | Active sludge microbial communities of municipal wastewater-treating anaerobic digesters from Japan - AD_JPNHW2_MetaG | ecosystem: Engineered > Bioreactor > Anaerobic > Digestate | place...
AAATACTGTCTGAATTTCTTCAAAAACCTTAAAAAGTATCGACCTCAGTTAGAGACCCTGATGACTGATAACTTTGAATTAATTCAGGCGTGATTTCTTGCAAACCTGATTTCTTTAGGTATAAATAATGGCAAATCATTTATCAGGGAAATATTAAATGCGCCATATGATTCCATTACCTCAGGGGAAACTCCAAAAAAATCAGTGAAATAAATCTTCATAATCATTTGAATTATTGGTATCCAACACAAATATATATAAATATAACATATCACAGAAAAAAATAGCCTTATGTATTTCATAAGGCTATTAGATTAAATTATTCCTTCATCCGCAAAGGCAAAGAAGGAGCCATTTGACGAAATTATCAAATGGTCTAAAACATTAATTCCCATAATTTTACCAGCTTCCTTAATTTGATTTGTAATCCTGATATCTGCTTCACTGGGTTTCAGATTTTGGGAAGGGTGATTATGCCCCAGGATAATACTACTGGCATTTGTAAGCAAGGCCAGAATATATACAATGCGAACATCAACGACGGTGCCTCCTGTCCCTCCGGAACTTACCCGAAACCAGCCCAAAACTGTGTTTGCCCGGTTAAGCAACAACAAAAAAAACTCCTCTTTGAATTCAATTGTTTCGCTGTCAAATAAGGGAAACAACACATCAAATGCATCTCTTGAGTTTGTTATCCTGATTAGATTCTTTTGATTAGACCTGTAGCTTACTTTAATTTCAGCTAGTTCAGGACTTCTTGGCAAAGTCCTCACTTCCTTAAAATTACTGAGTGACCGTTCCATAGCATATTCAATTTAAAGGTTATACATTCAGATTACGATCTCCAATGACAATGTTCTCAGCATAACCAGGTTTTAAGAATCTATCAAGATTGACATTATGCTATTAAGTTATCTAACAAAGCGTTCCTGTATTGTGCGACAACTCTATGTTGACTGTGAATTACATTTTCGTTATACTCTCTATATTAAAAAGTTAATTACAGATTCGTTACCCTTAAGTGGGACACTCCTAAAAAGGAGCGGAACGAACAACGAAGTCTGTGTTCAAGCTCACACTTGACTTTTTATTAATAATGTGTTAAGGTTGTTTTTGGAGGTTCGTTCGAACTTCCAAAAGCCACCTTATGCCTTATGGTAATAAGTTAGCTTGCACATTGACCCGATGGTTCGTTCCGGCGGGTCTTTGTGTTATATGAGAGAAGAAATAAAAAAGTATTTGGAATGGAAGGGAACATATGCCCTTCGTGCGAGTGAAAGTTATCGGATATGGCTGGAAAAGTTTCTGCAAGTCTGTGGAGATAAACCGATCAGCGAATATTCAATCGCTGACTACGTGAAATACAATAAATACATTGAAAGGAATCATAGCCCTGGGTCAGTTCAATATTCGACTATCGTCATAAAAAATTTCTTTCGTTTCTACAAAGAACAAAACGTTCCATGTATTCCGCCTTCATTGATAAAGATACCGAGATGCATATCCAAATCACACCGGGCAGTCAATGAAGATGAATACAAAAAAATCATTCAACAAATTCCGGAGAACGATTTTCAAACGCTTCGAGACCTGGTAATAATAAGATTGCTTTGGGATACCGGGATGCGAGTTTCAGAACTGTGCGATCTTAATATTTCACAAATCAATAAAAAGACTAACACGGCTGTCATAAACACGAAGAAGAATGGCCATCAACGCATTATCGTCTGGTCCGATGACACACAGCACCTCCTGATCAAATATTTGGGAATAAGAATGGAACTTGACGAGATAAATAATGCCTCGGCCATCTTTGTCAGCTTTCCTAATACTGATCGATGGGATCTCAGAATAAAACCAAGAACAGTGCAACGAATAGTTAGAAAGTATGTTAAGTATGCAGGACTGAAAGAAAAGATCACTCCGCATAGCTTCCGTCATGGTTGGGCACACGTACGACGTGATCAAAACGCTCCACTCGCATTTATCCAAAGGGGACTAGGACATCTAAATCCATTATCCACATTTATTTACGAACAATACAACGACAATGAATTTATTAAACATGCTCAAAATTATCTCAGCTTCGTTTAAGATATTCACAGTTTTATTTGCTAAGAAAATTTGCCAGTGGTAAACTTTCTTGTAAGAGTTCTTTAATAGATAAATACACAGGGAAGTAGAAAGCTACTAAACCTATATCACCGAGCCAATTTGGCTCAAAGAGATATAGGACGTCGCACAATATATGTAACACAGCCATCTCCAGGAGTTAGTTTTCTACGTTCCCTGCACCTAATGAACAAGAAATTGTACATAGGGGCCTGTGGAATTGCTGAGACTAATCTATCCTTCAAACATCTTGCATTTGGATATTGCCTATGCTTTTAGGCGATTCGAATTCTCTCGAACCGGAACGATCAATATTCAGTGAGAATATGCATGACCTTCACTAATCTGAGAAGTTAATTCCATAGACCGCTATGTATTCTTTAACATGGCATAAAGGTCATTATTACAAACAATTAACGAATTCGAACATGAGACTATTTGATATCTGCACCAGGAAATTCTACGAGAAAGATGGAGAACAAAAAGTAAAGTGGTATCGAGCAGGATTACTCAAAGAAACAGATCAAGGAACAAGGTTCATTAGATTTTTCAACCAACCCGAAACGGATTTCCTTGTCTTTGAGAAGGTAGATAACCCTGAAGAGAAGGTTATTCAATATTAGATTCTCACAAAGATTTATTTATGAGGCTATTAAATACTACGCCTGTCCCAAATGCGATCCTTGATGTTTACATGAAAAAACTTGGTTCCGTGGAGCTTAAGATTCTTCTTGTTGTTGTCAGGCAGACACTTGGCTGGGTAGACAGGCGTAGTATTAACGGAAGAAAAGAGATCGATTGGATTTCAGGAAGTCAATTACAACAAAAGACCGGTTGTTCGAAAAGAGCAATTACGGAAGCAATAGACAGATTGGTTAAAATGAAACTCATTGAGATTCTTGATGACTATGGAATATCCTTAACCGCTTCAAGCTGGAGGCAGGGGAAACCTCGACTATACTATCGACTTCATAAAGAAGCATATAAATCAACCGAGGATCGCTCAAACACCTTATCAACTTCAGCAATTATTGCCGAAGACTTCAGCAAAAATTACCAATCACTTCTGCAAAAAATGCGGATAACAAAAGAAACTCTTCAAAAATAACTCTTACAAAAGATACGAGATAATATATTAGCATTTTTTCTAACATGAAAATTCATGACCAGTGAATAATTTGAAAAATGATTTAAGTTTTATAACTTTGTTTTACCAATAATTTTAAAAAAGGAGGTGAAAATGGTTTACACAAAACCTAAAGTCTTGGCACAAAGCACTGTACAGATGGCTGATTGTCGTCCTAATACTAGGCCAAGCGGAAGACCATGCAATCCACCAAAACCACGCGGAGGGAAATAGTGGACAATTTAATCAGGCGGCGATGTTTTAAAATTAAATTCGCCGCCTGATTAATAAAGAGACCTTACCATGTTTTTCAAACTAAAATCTAATATTTTATTAAGATTCTATGAATCTTTTGGTTACATTACAGATAACCGGAATTTCGGCTATGAATTAACGGGGACTGACGAAAACCACATTGGGGATAAAATTATATCGGAAAGTGGATCAGTATTTTTATCCGTTTTAGATAGAACCCCACAAACCATTGATGAATTAGCCAATAAAATAAAGAAGCAATATGCAGATATTGATATAAGAGTAATAAAGAAGGATGCTAAAGAATTTTATTACATGCTTGAACAAGAAGGATTTATTGTATCAGGCGAAACGTTGCAAGAGTGTGATGGGAATGACATTAGGTTTTCGTACAAGAAATTTGAACCCAAAATAATAAAAAAGCGTTCTTCACCTACAAAGATCCTTCCACAAAAATCCACACAAGATTTCTTTGAAGAATACTTCAACGGGAGACCCCAGCTTACAAGCTTACATATCGAAATTACGAGCAAGTGCAACGAAAGATGTGTCCATTGTTACATTCCACATGAACGCAAAGTAAATGAAATCGAACCTGAGTTGTTCTTTGATGTTCTAGAGCAATGTAAAAGCTTAAGGTTATTGCATTTAACGTTAAGTGGTGGAGAACCAATGTTGCACAAAAACTTCTGTGATTTTTTAAGAAAATGCCGAGAATATAATTTTTCAGTAAACGTGTTAAGTAATTTAACTTTACTAACTGATGAAGTTCTCGAGGAAATGAAGGCGAACCCCCTTTTAGGCGTTCAAGTCTCATTATATTCAATGAATCCCAATATTCATGATAAGATAACTCAAATGGTGGGGAGTTTTGATAAAACAATAAATGCAATATCGAAACTGATTGAGAATGATGTGCCTATACAAATAAGTTGTCCAATTTTAAAACAAAATAAAGACAGCTATAAGGATGTAATAGATTGGGCCAAAGAAAATAAAATCAAAGTTGGAGATGATTATGTAATCCTAGCGCGTTATAATAACACAACTCAAAATCTATGTAATCGACTGTCATTAAAGGAAATCGAAGACGTAATCCACGAGAAGATTGTCCATGACCCTAAATATTTGGAAGAAATGGAGAGGGAAGTCGAGAAGAAAAGAAATATTCCAGCAGATGATTTTGTCTGTAGTGTTTGTCATTCCTCTATTTGCATGACAGAAAACGGTAATGTATATCCTTGTGCTGGATGGCAGGATTTTGTTGTTGGTAATGTAAAAGAAACTTCTCTTAATGACATCTGGGATAATTCTAAAAAAGTTCAATATTTAAGAGACATTCGTAAGCACGACTTTCCTAAGTGTATTCAATGTCCAGATAAAGAATTTTGCACGATGTGCATGGTTAGAAATGCAAATGAAAACCCTAAAGGAGACCCCTTAGAAGTAAATGAGTTTTCTTGTAAAATTTCAAATATTATAAGAACAATAATGCTTGAGCATAAAGAAAAGTTTATAAATTGTTTATGACAGCAATAAATCTTCATAAGGATTTTAACATGAAAAGGAAACTACAAGTCGGGGTTATGGGTCCTGGTTGGTCAGCTTCTGAAGTTGAAAAAGAAATTGCTTTCAAGCTCGGTAAACTTATAGCCGAAAAAGGTTGGACACTTATTTCTGGAGGTAAAAAATATGGAGTAATGGGAGCTGTTAATCGTGGTTACCATAAAAGGAAAGGTCCTTTAGCAATAGGTATTTCACCAGAAACAGAGGATAGTCAAATGTCATCTTATCTTGATGCTATTATCTTTACAGGAATGGGAAGCGGCAGGAACATTATTAATGCTTTATCTTGCGATGTAATGATTGCAATTGGTGATCTTTCCAGTGCCGGAACACTTTCCGAAGTAGCTTTCAAACTTAATGAGTTTGAAAAACCCAATAAAAATATGCCCAAGTTAATAAATTTCCCTCCTATTCTTTTATGTAAAGGGGAATTGGCAGATTCTTTAAATAAGCTTTACAGTGGAGTTTCTCCTCATGAAAAAATGATTGTCACATCGCCTGAGAATGCAATCGCAAGGATAGAAAATTATTTGTTAACATAAAGTGTCAATACATTTTTAACAAATTTTCCCAGGTTTTTACAGAACCGTAATTGTGTTAGTAACATTAAATAGAATCCCGAAACGCATGCATTTCATTTAGTTTTGGGAATGAAACGCTTGCACCAAGTTTTGATACACTAAGGGACGCAGCGAAATTTGCAAACTCTAATGAATCCGATAAGCTATTACCTTGGGAAATAGCTGAAACAAACGCCCCACAGAAACAGTCTCCTGCACCAGTTGTATCAATGACATTGACTTTTTTCCCTGTCGTTTCAAATATTTTACCGCTTTTTATCCCAACACAGCCTTTCGAACCGAGAGTTAAAACTATCCCTATGTCATATTTGGTAGTAATATTTAAGAGAATTTGAACAAGCTCTTCTTTGTTATTAAAATCCAGTGCTTTTAGATTGAATGAAATTTCTAACTCGTGTTCGTTAACAATAATAAAATCGCAAAGTGAAATAATCCTTTCCGGGATGCTAATAGCAGGTGCAGGATTATAAATTACTAACATGTCCTTAGCTTTTGCCTTAACGATGGAATCAAAAACAATTTCATTGTTTATCTCATTTTGCATTAATAATATATCATCCTTTTGAAAAGTTTCAAAAATATCTAAATCTTCATATTTGAAGGTCATGTTTGCTCCAGAGATGACAGAAATAGCGTTTTCACCATTCTTGTCAATTGTAATGATAGCCGTTCCTGTCGAGGAGGAAGTAACAGTTTGAACATATGTTCCAAGGTTTAAATTTGACAGATATTCCGTCAGATTAGCTCCAAATAAATCTCTTCCAACCTTTCCATAAAAGGTAACATCACCTCCAAGTAATTTTGCTGCAATTGCTTGGTTAGCACCCTTTCCACCAGGGAAATAATGCAAGGTCTCCCCAAATAATGTCTCACCAGGCTCAGGGATTTTTTCCATCTTTACAACTAAATCCTGGTTAATTGACCCTATAACAATAATTTTTCTTTTCATTTGATTAGATTTTAACACATGAGTCTCTTTTAACTAGTTGTGGAATTATAATTTTCACTTTTGAATTACGATTTGGATTCTCTATCCTATCATTTAATAATTGTACACCTTGCATTGCAAACTCCATAATATCCTGGCGAATAGTAGACAATTTCGGATGGACCCAGCTACACAATTGAATATCATCATAACCTAACAAAGAAAAGTCCCCAGGAATCCTATATCCAAGTTCTTGAAGTCTCTGCAAAATGCCCAAAGCCATAATATCATTAGAGGCAAATATCGCAGTTGGCTGAATTTTTTTATCCAGCTTTGATATAGATTCAGCGGCCACATTACCGGATCCGAACATGAAATCCCCTTCAAAAATCAACCTCTCGTCTAAATCATATTTGTACTCAGCGAAAGTTTCCCGAAAGGTCTTATATCTTTCACGTCCTGGGGCAGTTTTCAAATCACCCTTGATGAAAGCTATCTTTCGATGATTTAATCCAAATAAATAGTCCAAACCAATTCTAATCCCTAAGGAATCATGATTAATTAGAAAATCAGCATAGTCTAAAGGAATTTCTCGATCGAGTATTAATAACGGAACTTTTAATTGACTAAGAAGTTTGAATGCATCTCCATTATCTCCTACAGAAATGAAAACTAATCCTGCAATATCTATATTGCTTAAAAGATTAATATTCCTCAGTTCATGGGCTTTATTGTTGTTTGAATCAACAACCATAACACCAATATCATGTTTCGAATATTCCTTTTGAAAACAATTTGCAATACTCGAAAAATATTGATTAGTGGCATCAGGAATAATAAGTCCTATTTTATTCATACAAAACTTGTTTTAAATTATCTATAACCATATTAATAAAATAATTACCATTTCTCCCAGGAATAATGGTATTTGATATTTGTAGAACCTCCTTATCAGAATTACTTGGACAGTAACTAATATCAGCAGATAACAATAGCTCTATATCATTAATTCCATTACCTAAGGCTACAATTGATCTATTCTTCAATAATGAAGATTTAAGTTCTTTAACAACAAATCCTTTAGACAATCCCTTCGGCATTATATCAAGCCAAGAATAGGTACCATTAAAATATCTAGATTCAGGATACCTATAAAGCTTAACCAATGGATTTAACAATGAATTTGACTGCAATCTAAAATAAAGGTCATCTATTATGCTATTATAATCAAAAAGACTCACACACCTAATTGAAGAATACCTAGATATATCATTATGAAGTACTTTATCAGCGAGGGTAAGTTCACGCAGTGTTCGGCCATCTATTACATAATTAAAAAGTTCATGCGTAATATGAGTTCCATCATTATGCCACAATATTTCGTAACCACGACTATGGTTCGTGAATAAAAAAAAACTTTTAACCTTCCAATCTAATAGAGTATTACATACAATGCCAACAATTTGGCTATCAAGGTTAATTTCTTTAATCAAATCCATTCTTGATTTTGAAAACAATACAACTGTTGCACCATCAGAACAAATTGCATAAAATTGATCAATAAAATCCTTAAATAATAATTTGATATTTTGAGGAGATCTCGATGATGCAACAATAAAATCTCCTTTAATAATAGATATTAAGTCTAAGAAATCATAAAATGAATTAGGAACAGAACCATTACTCTCTAATAATGTTCCATCAAGGTCACTAATAATGACGGGTCGTATTAGCATAACCTGTAACCCTTCTTATTTATTAAATGTAAGTAATCCACCATTCTAACGTCGCTAACACCCATGGTTTCACCAAATCCGCGTAATCTCTGTACATCTCTAAAATAAATCTTTTCACCCACAACTGTCTCAATAAAGCTCCAAAATTCAATGTTAAACTTAAGACAAAGCATTCGAAATTTTGAAGTAAGATCACCAAAGTCAGCAATTCGATTTTTAATCATTTCATCATCAATTGTGTAAGGAACTCCGGTAATGATACTACTATTTTCATCGGCAATTGAACATGTTACACCGCTCCTAGGTAATCCCCAAAACAAATCCCTCTCACTTAGCCAAGCGAACGGTTCTTCAATCTTAATAATAGTTTCAATATCATTATTGCTAATACTAAAAATTTGATTCGGATTAAGTAGGACGACGATTTTGGCAATATCTAATTTTAATTGATTGAAAATGTTAAGAATTTTCTCCAATGACTTACCAGTACCAACTCCATCATCACATAACACAATAGGTTTTTGGTTACCTGACCGGATGTATTTTTCATAACAGTTTTGCCCTTGAGAAATAATATCTCTATCATCGTCACGAGGAACCCGAAAGTATGGTCCATTTCTCGAATTGTTAATACTATAGGCAGTTCTAGTTATATTAAAATTGTAATCGAAGTGAGAGAAATACGAACCATCATCCATGGTTATAATGAAAAACCTATTAGAAATTACCCTGTCTATTTCACTTCTAATTGCGTCTAAACTGTAACTAAAAAAATTTGGAATGATTTTAGATAATTGAAACCTAAAGGACTCTATGATTTCACTATCTAAAGTAATTCTCATTGTTTTGTTAAACAACACTAGTCGACTGAATGAATCATAAAAATCATATAATAAAACGAATTTTTGATTTTTGGAGAGTGTGACCTTTTCTTGGCCATAACTAGATACTTCTTCAATGACTGATTCTAATTGATCTCCATCTTTGGTGAAATACTTATTGTAAACAGGCACCCAATCCTCTCCAAATGTAGCAATAATCAATGCCTTAATCAATTTCCTTTTTCCTTGATATGGCTCCCTCATTATTGCATTTTTTATAATGTCGCGAGTAAAATCACCATGCTCAAGTACTCCATTTTTTAATTCCCTAATTTGCTGAACATTTTCGAATATAACATTTTCTCGTTTTAAAATTTCGATATTCTTGTTCAGGAAAAAGAAAAAACCGTCAATTATATCACCAGAATAGCCATGGGCAATTTTCTTTCTTAATTCTTGGACAAGTTCATTTTCGAGATATATTGACTTCTTCCTCATATCGACTTAATTAGTAATATTTCGATACGAATATAAACAGTTTGGTTCGAATTACAAAATGTATTAAAATGTATTATAGTGTAAATCAATGTGGTTCTTGGACTCTGCCATAAATGTAAAATATTTTTGTCCTGAAAACAATGTTCTTTCAAATTTGGCAATAAAAAACCCTCCGCCAGTTGAGACCTGACAGAGGGCAAACCCACGGATAATTTAACCCTTGGGGCCTACCTGGCAGTGAAGAAGCCACTACCGATAAGCATTGACAGTATACACCCAAGATAAAAACTGTCAATCCTTCTTTTCTATTCCTCTTTACATCTTTCCGGCTTTCAACTGCAAGGTTAAACTGATTGTTCAACCTTAAACACCATTATCTATGGATGCAATTGAACGCTTGTTGAAACTTCAGGTTTGCTACTATAACCTGAACAATGTGACCGAGAAAAATGGTCCACCCTCCTTCCCATATCAATTTACTCCCAAGCCTAATAGCCTGAGCATGCCATTCAAATCAGAAGACAATGACCGACGAAAGAATTTACACGAAGGAGATGATGAAGCTCCTCAGGTATCGTGATCTGCGATCCGTCAGAAGATGGTGTGACAATAACCAGGTTCGGGTCCTTAGAGATATTGGTTCAAACCGTCCTTTCGTCTTGAGGGAAGAGTTCGAATTAGCGATTGAAAAGAATAATAAGGGGGAAGTGGTTAGAAAACCATCTATGCGCGAAAGGTTTAGAAGGAAATATAACCAAATTTCTGAAGCCACTGAAAGGTACAAACCACTAGGAGAGAACGAAAAAAAAGTCCTGTCAATCTTTACATCCTTGATCTAAGAAGAATATGATACCCTCGATGGATAACCGACCATTGATCATTCCTGAATCAAAACGATGGAAAGGCTTAAAAGTTTTCTGCTATGAGTGCGGTACCGTTGTCTCAGATATTTGTAAGAAGACAGGGAAACCAATTTCACAATGCAAGCACGGAGAGAAGCATGTGTTTAAGGTTATTGCCCATGTGCCAGGGACAAAAAAGCAAAGACTAACAAAAAATTTGGATACCCGTGACCCTAATGAAGCAACCAAACAGGCAATTGAATTTGAGAAGCTTGTAAAGAGTGGAGAGTACAAAGGTATATGGAAAAAGAAAAAGGAACCGGTTAACGAACAGCCTAAAATTGTCCGCCCCCTCCTTCTCATTCATGCGCTTGCACGGTACGTCGGCTGGCTAAACAATGAAGGTGTTCCTGCCCACATGAGAAAAGAAAGGAGTAAAGAACACATCAAAGATGTTGAACGAGTACTGGTTGTCCTGGTTGAAAGCTTAAAGGCTAAAGGATACAGCCTCGAAAACATTTTGATAGAGGATATCAATAATACTATGGTGGGCAAGGTTTTCGAATATCTGGAGTATAAAAAACTGGCTCCAAGAACATTTAACAAGTATTTTGGATTCTACACTTCTTTCCTTAAATGGTATGCGGAGGAATACGATGTACCGGTCAGAAACTACTTCGAGAAAGTAAAGCGAAAGAATCTAAATCCAAGACCCCAGGCCATTTCCTATCGAGAGTACACCGACCTCCTTGAGATCATCACTCCAGCAAACGGAATCAAAGTATATAAAGGAGGAGTCAAACCCTCAAGAAATTTTTTCCGCCCATGGCTAGCCGATGCAATCAAACTCGGACTTGAGACAGGTCGAAGAAGGGAAGAGTTAATCAATATGAAATGGAGTGACATCACCCAAGACGAAGATCTTGAATTTATCCGAGTGGAAGATTTCAAGGTAAATCGTATCGAGAATCGCCAAGGAGCAGATGAGAAAAAGTTCATCGATGTACCTGTAACGAAATCACTAAAACAGCTTCTTTTGGAATTCGGAAGAGAAACTTATTCAGGAACAGACAATTACATATTAGCGCCAAAGGTGAAAATAAGTCGCAAGAGAATAATGGCGGACGTACTTAGCCGTGGCTTTACTCATTACTATGATCAGCTGAACACCGGTAAAAAACTAACTTTCAAATCATTACGAAAAACATATATTACTGCCGTCGACATATTTATGGGTCATGGAAATGCCAAGGCAATCACCGGGCACACCAATGACCGAGTCATCGAGACCAATTATATTGATAGGAGAATGAAAGCAAGGGTAGCAAGTAAAATGGAAATCTTCCCAGAAACTGATAACCGCGGGTCCGAAATAACCGAAACCCGTTCCAAGGCAGAGAGCTTAACTAAGGGTAATACAATTGAACGATAAGATGGATAGAAACCAGAAATTCCGCACCTTTTTTCCGCACCTGTGCCGGTATTTTTCCGCACCTTTCCTGTGGGATCACCCAGTGGGAGACAATAAAAAAAGTCGTAAAGCGCTAACAAATAGATCTTTACGACTTGTACCCCGGAAGGGACTTGAACCCTTACGACCGTTATGGTCACAGGATTTTAAGTCCTGCGTGTCTACCAATTCCACCACCAGGGCGAAGCGGGTGTGGGTGTGGGGGTGAAAACCATAAAGGCGCATATTGATGCGCCTCTATGGTTCTGAGCGTAAGACGGGATTCGGACCCGCGACCCCGACCTTGGCAAGGTCGTGCTCTACCAGCTGAGCTACTTTCGCGTAATTGAGGCTGCAAATTTATAAAAAATCTGTTCTCCCCTACTTTTTTTTCAGCAAATTTTTAATCTCGTTCAGCTTCATCAACGCCTCCACCGGCGTCAGGGTGTTGATCTCCATGTTCAGGATATCCTCCTTGATCTGCTGCAGCAGCGGATCGTCGAGCTGGATGAAACTGAGCTGGTAGCCGGAGTCGGTCCGGGCCGCCGGTACACCGCTGCCGGGTTTGCCGAGCCCTTCGGCCGCATGACTCTCTTCCAACTGCCTCAG
>Ga0116171_10004500_pt1 | contig 12524 bp, 17 predicted proteins | sample AD_JPNHW2_MetaG_FD_89798 | JGI IMG/M metagenome (GOLD analysis project Ga0116171, IMG submission 89798) | Active sludge microbial communities of municipal wastewater-treating anaerobic digesters from Japan - AD_JPNHW2_MetaG | ecosystem: Engineered > Bioreactor > Anaerobic > Digestate | place...
AACCGTTCTTGCGGGGGATGCCCGGGTCATGCTTCCCATCCCGGAGTAACTCCTGGAGGTAAACCTCGTTCCGGGCGATCCCCGGTTCTCCGGATGGTGCCGGTTGCAGGATTTTTTTTAAAAGACACACTAAAACCAGTGACAACTTTTATTAGGTGGTAAATTTATAAAACTACATGGTAAAAGTCAGCCAGACCTTAAAACCAAAAACAGAGTCCAGATTGGACAGTTTTTACGATGCGCTTGGCAACAAGTCAGCATCCACGATAAGCGGGTACCGCACGGCGATTTGGGCATTTATCCTGTTCATCTTTCCCAATGCCAAAAAAGACCAATGCGCCCAGCTCGTGGACGAATACTTCTTCGAGGAACGGGATTACTTCACCGATTTCAAGCGATTCATCCAAGCCAATCTTGGTGACAAGGCGCCTTTGTCAGCTCTCCAGACCTTCAACCAAATAAGGAACTTCTTTGCACTCTGCGATGAGGAATTTTCCACAAAGCAAATTAAACTCCTGAAGAATCAGCTTCCGACGGGCGGCGTTATGACACAGGAAGCCGACCTTGACACGGAGACCATTCGTGCCATCCTTCATCATTGCGATGTTAAGATGAAAGCCATCGTCCTCTGCCTGGCTTCTGGTGGTATGAGAATCGGCGAGCTCTTGAATGTCCGGTGTGCCGACGTTGACCTAAAATCGGTACCGGCAGTAATCCAAATCCGTGCGAAGATCAATGGCAAGAAAACCAAGACCGGTATGCAGAGGTATACCTTCGTATCGTCAGAAGCCGTTGCCGCTCTCCGAGAATGGATAAAAATCCGCCCGTCGTATCTTGAAAGCGCCAGCAAGATGGGAAAGAACTTCAAGACCAAGCAGGTTGGCGTGAGTGTGGACGACGACCGGCTTTTCCCTGTATCTGATAACAGCGTTAACGATGCGTTTAAAGAAGCCGTCGTCGCCGTGTTCGGTACCAACGAATTAGATCCCACGACAGGCAGGAGCACGCACCACGTCCATCAATTCCGGAAATTCTTCATCAGCCAGCTGGCACTCACCACGTCGGAAGCGGTTGCCGATTTCTTTGCAGGACACAAGACCGGATTATCTGACAACTACCGACGATACACGACCAAGCAGATGGCAGAATACTACCTGAAAGGCGAGCACCTGCTTTTCATCGAAGCACCTGCGGAACTCCGTGAGGCAGCCAACACGACGAAAAAAGAAATCGCCACCATGAAAGAGGACACGTTAAAAAATCATAGTGTGCTCCTCTCGTTGATGAATGAAAAGGACGCGCTCCGCGAGAAGGTGAAACAACAGGACGAGGAGATGGCACAACTCCGATCAAAGATTGGTGCCGCAGAAAACTGGTGGATGTCAGAAGGCTCCAAGATGATGGAGCAAATGGTTGAGATGAAGAAACAGGTGGAAGAGTTGACCGCATTATATGAAGGTGCGACAACTACCAAGAACTTCCTCGCCAATCAGGCGAACACTTTAGAATAAATCTCCTTTTTCTCTCGTCGTGTGTTTCTTTATTCTCTCCAACGCGGCTTCCGCTTTTTCTCTTGATATATACGGGATAGAGGTCATGATCCCGGCGCTATTATGGACCGCCCATGTACCGTTCCATGTTTGCTTGATGTGTGGTGGCATAATTCACGATTTCACGCCCAGAAAATAAAGGGTTTGACCGCCCTCCGCTTCCACGTGCGCGATTATTGATTTGTGCCGCTTTCTCACGCGCTTTCAACACTCTTTCCCTGTGTGTGTTTTTCCAAAGGTCATTTCCGATCACGACCTTCTACGGCGGCGGAGCACGCCTTTTTTGGCAAAGGTGGCACAACGGATGTGAACAGACTAACTAAAAAAGTGCATCAAAAAACGTAAACAAAGTTTAAAAGTCCCTAATTCATCCAACTTTATGGTAGAAAATTCCCTACAAATATCGACCGGGGAAGGGAGCCTGATTAACGGAAGCCCCAAGTCGATGTATGTCTTCTTCCTTCTGAAACTCTGCACGAATTACTTTGACGTAATGCGGCAGAGCTCGTCAGGAGATACCGATATTGAGTCAGCTACTGCGGCACTGGTAGCCTTTTGTCCAAACAGGGTAGAGCGAGAACGAATTTGGAAACTGTATGTTGAAACGCGGGATGCACAACGCAATAAAATAAACGCCAGTATCATGGCTGTGGGTGAATTGGTATCATACCTTTCCGATTCTCTTGAATTTGAGGAAGAATCCACTGGCGGGTTGATGTGAATGACAGAAGCCGAGGCATTGACTCCACCAAGCGTACCGTTTATCAGTAACACTGGTATCATAAACTTGGGACCTGCCAACGCGGGTGCATTAAGGCGGCTCGCCAACTATGTGCAGAGAATATCCAATGGTGAAATACCATTACCAGATAGTCCATTCATTGAATGGGCGGCAGATCGCATTACCGGCGAAGATCGGCAGGATCTCGTCGTCTTCCTTCAGGGCAGGCGTGGAAGTGGGAAAAGTTATTCGTGCCTCTACATTGGCAAACGCCTGGCGCAGGCAATTGCCAAGAGAAAGGGTGGGGTATGGAAAGATTATTTTTCACTGAAAAACGTCGCCACCTTGGAAGATACTGATGCCATAATCGGATTGCTGTCTACCGTTGGGAAATATCAGGTTGTTCTTATCGACGATTGCAGCCTGGCTATCTCCAATCGCTCATGGAATTCACCAGAAAACAGAAACTTTAACGCTCTTCTCTCGGTATGTCGGACGAATCGGTGGATACTCCTGTTAACCGCACCATTAAAAAAGCACGTCGATAATCAGCTCCGGGAAATGACCGACCTTAACGCCACGGTCTATAAGAGTTTCCATAAGGGCGGATTCAACGTCTTAAAAATTGTTTCCTCCGATATCTCAACCGCAGGTAAAGAATATACCCGAAAGATGCACTTTGGTAAAAGAAAAATTGACTACTGGGTAACGTTCAAACCCGACGATGAATTGACCATTGGGTATAACAAGCAAAGGGATGAATCCGCCATAAAGGTGAATACCCGAATCGTCAAGACTGGCACCTTCAAGGCTGCGCCGAAACTTGAACCCAAGAAAAGCTTAGTTGAGAAAAATTTGGAAACCCTGATTCAGAAAAAAGGCGAGGCGATCAAAAAGTATATTGCTGAAAATCCGAATGTAACCATGAACAAATTAAGCAACCATTTCGTCGTGTCATATCAATCAATGGACAGGGCAGTTGAGTCATTGGGATTGAAGGTAAGAATCCAAAGAAGGGAGGTGAAAAAGTGACCAAATATATTTGTGAGGAGTGTTATACCGAGTCGTGCACCTTGGATTCTAACGATTCAGGTTACCTTCCAACGGATTACCCCGATTGGTGCCCCTTCAAGAAAGGCAAGGAAGCCAATTTTACCATTGTTGAATCCTAATTTTTTGCATAGCATCAAGCCGCCAGGTTGCGCTGCCACGCTTCGCCATCGTGTATCCTTTTGAGGAAATACCTCTTTGCGATAGATTGAGCATGGGCGGTTGGAAAAACTGCCATTCAAAAAAGGTTTGATGCCAATCTATGTTCACGTCGGATACCGACAATGAAAAATTCGGATAAAATTCCTAAACCGTTTTTGTCGGTTTGAGAAAAGAACGGATTAAAATGATTTCCCTGTCGTCCGGATAAAATCGAAAATGCTATGATTTAATTTTATTTTGATGGTTTCGCAAATAAACCGTTATAATCGCTCCGATCCGGATTAAATCCATAAAAAATAAAGTCCTTTAGTCACACACACACTTTCCTTTCCGTTCTCTGTCTTTTAGATTTAATATTTTTTTTTTTTTTGAATTTAAAGGAATATACGATCAAATGGAACAATCTAATGCACCGGATTCCTGAACCGACTAAGGAAAATAGCATTTGAGGAAGCAGAATTTAATATTTTAACGTCGGTATAGGTTTTTTGAAAATTGTTTTAATCGTTTGGTTCTCTGATCCAGTCATCGGATTTATTAATCCGGTAAATAGATGCTTTCTTCTTTGCTTTTAGTGAGGTAAGCCTCTCGATTTCTTCAATATTCGGATAATCCCCCACAAGGTCGGCAATGAATTCACCTAGTTGCCTCCCGCTTTTACCGACAATATTTCCAATATCGGTTCGGGAAAGCTCTTGTCCTTCTTCAAGCCGTTTGATTACGTCAGCAAATTTTCCGATCATCGTTGTGAGGCGGTACGCTCGCTGGCTGGTATAGAAGAAATAATCCTCCGCTATCTTACAAGCCAACTTGGCAATATCCTCTGGAATCTCGCAATGGATATCGACAAGACCAACGAGGTTACCTTCGTTGTCTTTGCTCTCGTTTTCCACGTATTCATAAAATTCTTTGGAAGCCAAGGTGAGATTCATGGCGGTCTTGTATGCCTGATCATAAACCCGGACCATCGTGGATTGCTCAATGTCTGAATACATGTTTTTGAGGTCGTTGGTCTTTTGACGGAGCCGGAATTTCCATTTCACAATATAATCCGGCTTTGAAAATACCACCTTCCTATTGCCGATCATCCGACAGAGATTGGCAAGCCTCTGGATCAGGTCGTCGCGAAGGTCCATAGCCGCCGGATCTAGGTCGTCGTCGGGTTTGATGGGCTTTTCCCGCGTTTGAATTATGAAGAAAGGACGGAGGAAGAAACCATCTGCGAATTGTCCCCGCGTGGCGTGTTCACTAAAGGAGTCCATCGTCGTCGCCCAAAGCACCGACAGGCGAGGACTTGCCACGAATTCCTCCTTACTGGTTTCCCGGCTCCTACCGATCACTCTCTCGGATAAGCCCTGTCCGTTATATGCCTTTATCCAATCGTAACCGAGGTCACCGTTATACTCCTTCTCTAAAGTTTTCAGGAATCCGGAAGCCTCATCGAAGTAGTGGAGCCGGTTTGGTTGTTCTTTCAACGACAGAAGCAGAGAGGCGGTGGTTAATTTTCCCGTTAGGTGGTTGACGTATGGTGCGAGCTCCTCCGTATATGTTATCGCCATGAGTGCATCGCAAGCCGTGGATTTACCAGACCTACCAGATGAGCCAAGAATGATGCACCACATGTTATTTCTGACGGGTGCTGATCTTAACCGGATTTCTGCTTTTACGAGATGAGAAACCAAAACCATCATGCTGGCAAAGTGGTATTCAGGGTAGGAGTCCTGTGTCATTTCACCATATCTTTGCCATTGAAAAATCAGGTTGTCCTTCGATATGGCGGGATTGATTTTTGGTAAAAGGATTTCTTCTTCCATTATCACACCTTCGCTGCCTTTCTGATCAATTGACTGGTGATGTATCCTTCTTCAAACGTCGGGAAGAACACTGCTAAACACTCTGCGCAACGCGGGATCGTTCGGTCACAAAAACCACGGCGCGACCTATCGCGGCAAGTCCTGTATGGCTTCGGGCATACGACCGTCGGCATCCGTAAGAAGGTCGGACAGGTGCTTCCTCCCGCGCTTGGCTTGAACAGCTGGTGACCGAAGGAGCATGATACCTCTATCCCATCGGGAACATCTCGGATATGAGATAGCCAGGCACACTGGCGGCACTCGTCAAGGTCGATCACGAGCTCACCTCCTCAACCGGCACATAGTAGGGCACGCCCTTAACGACGACGCGCCGGGCTTTCTTATCCCGGATGTAATATTTGTACCGAGTGAGTACCGCCTGCTTTTGCTGATTGTTAAGCCCTATCAGGAGGTCTTCCTCTTTAATTGCAGAACCCTTTATTATCGGCGGAAGAAATCTAGTGTTTGAGCAAGTCGGAGTCAACATCCACACCTCCTGCTGCTCTGAAAGGATCGAATCCAAATCGGTCGTTGTGTCGCTCTGGTCCGGCGACACCCAAAACTTCTCTCATTTCTTCACTTCCTTGACGCCAGCAGCTTTACAGACCGCTCGATGAATCCATTCCTTCATCGTAAGATTTTCTTTTGCGGCTGCAACCTTGGCTATATGTCTGGTCTTCTCCGAGACAAAGATCGATGAGTATGGCTCACCTTGTTCTTTTGTTACCATAGAACTCTTAAAGAGTTAATACTATAAAAAACTGCTCAAAAACCGCCCTATTTCATGATCAGAGCGATTATATCGCTCCGATAGTTACTTTATGCGTAATTGTAATCATAAAAAATGCATTTGTTCATTAATTAATATCCGGAACCTCATTTCTTTCCTCGCTCCAAGATCGAATATGTCAAACATCGATCATAGGTCGGAACCTGTCACCAAAACAATCCTTGATAGTTTACCGATAATCCGGTTGAGTTGAACTACAAACGACTAAACCATAGACCAAAAATCACCGCTTGAATGGGCAAAAACCGACGACCTCGCAAGGCACCTTGGGATAATATTCACGACATAATGTACACGCTTCCTCATCCTCCTTCGTCAGCATACCGCCAAAACTTGGAAAGCAACCTTCACTCCAATGAGCAAAAATTTCGTCCAGAGTGTCGAATTGTCTTCCACATGATTGACAAACAAAGGGCATGGCATCACCTGTAGGCCCTTTCGATTTCGTCCAAGTTCTCCTTTGTGCGGAGAACGTTTTGGAGTGCAAGTGTGCAGGGCTCATGGCTACCCGCTTCAATGAGTTTTGTCCCGTCGTATTCCATTTTCCTTACCTCATCGTCCGAAAAACTCTTCACCGTCGCCCATTCTTTTGTGAATCGCTCCATCAGCGATGAGATAAGGATTTTTAGGCGTGGATTTTCAGGTTGGTTACATTTTGAAAAGTCAGATAGCGAGATACGTCCATCTCCAAAAACCCGGATCAGAGCCACCGTTATATTGGAATTGGGTTTTTCAGTCACTATTATGGCACCTCGCAAATTCCATTATACCCCAGACACGATTGACAAGTAAAGGTCATGGCACCGCCTCATACATTGGCACACGACGCCCACGACAGGCGGTGCAAAGCTTGGTTTCCTTTTTGGCTGAGCGGGCCGATCGGTATTCCTCTATGGACTTCTTCCTTCTACAATTTGTGCAGGTTTTCATTTTCCGACGACCATATACCCCATTTTCTTGCGGCTGGCATGGTTGCGATTGGTGTATGCTGAGATCAAAGGGTGATGCAAAGAGCCTTTGACACGTCGGACAACGCAGAGGATTCTGGGCGGTCTCCCTTGCTTTCTTGCGAGCCGACATCATGCCACCTCTGCCAAGGTCATTATCATTAGTGTTCCACACCGACTGCAATCAACCCGGTAAATTCCAACTGGACGAGTGGGATTCCTGACCTCGGTGTTTATCCCGGCACGGCATCGGATACACCTTGTTTTTATGACGTAACCAGCCTTTTTTCCGACCACTCTTGGAAGTTTTTGGTAGAGATTTTTTGCCGTCGGTGCCAGTCCATTTCTGCACGCTATACAGACCTTTTCATGTCCATCTGGATAGTCAGCACGTCGGTAGAATTGAGCTAGGGATTTTTCTTTACCACACCACCGGCATTTTTTGGTGGTCGTGAGCTCGTATTCGGTGAGTGGCTTGGATGTTCTCATGAATACCACCAGTCCCGCACACGGAGATATGCCTTGAAACAACCAACGACGACGGCGAGAGCGCAAAGATAAAAAATCAACGTGTCTATGTCGGTCATGGCTCATCTCCGATAGAACATATATCCAAAAACGATGGCGCTCACTGCCGCAACACTGACGACCAGTAAGGAGAGGACGATGATCCACACGGTTAGGTCGGTCATTTTATTTCCCCTCTCTCACTAATCGACGTGCTGTCCTACTGATAAAATCGCCCAAACCCTTCGCACGACCGAGAGAATCCAGCCGTATCTCTTTGAGATCAGCGAGTATTTGGAGATCGGATTGTGGAACTTCAACAAAAACGCGGTTGTGGCTTTTTCTCGCCATATTTTGTTGGTGTCAGGTCCCCTATTTATGGATATGTTTTAATTCATGTTTATGTATAGAATATCAAAATGGATTTGTCCAAATCCATTTCATGGAAAGGAAGTTATGTCGATCCAAAGTGATGTTTGATATATTAAATCAGGTGAAGGAAAATTGAATGAAGTGTAAACGATGTGGAAGATGCTGTATTATAGAGGGGCGTATCCTTGGCATCGAAAAGACTGATTTAAAAAGATGGATGACCCAAAACCGATCAGATATTCTTGAACATCTAAGAATTTGGTTAATAAATGATGAGAAAATTCGTGGAACTGAATTGAAAACAGAACAATTAGAACAAATAAATTTTACTGAAGGATGGTTTAGCCCAAAGGGAAGAAGATTAAATAAATGTCCATTTTTAAAGAAAGAAAAGAATAAACCCGAGTTTAAGTGTTTAATCCACGATACCAAACCCAATAGATGTAGAGATTTTAAGCTAGGGCAGTTTGATCCGCCATTTATTAATACAGGGTATAAATGTCGTAAACAAAAAAAAAGATTTTTCGGCATTGTATCAATTTCAAAGCTCTCGAAAGATTGCTTACCTCGGATAGAGCGGATCCTGTCTGATTATCCAAAGAAATAGCAATCTTTCTTTTAAAATTAACTGGATCCGTTGATGAGATTTCGGGTGAAATGTCTGAAGAGTTGCGACGGTACAAACCCTTATTTACCCCCGTGCATACTCTCAACTAATCCTCCACAGATTAAGCGAACATGGAACGGCGCATATATCGCCGATAATTCCGATGATCTCATGGTTTCTATCCCGTATATCCATAAAGGGGTGCAGGAAGGGCGTTGGGATGAATTAAGAAAAATACAGACTCACCGAACTGCCCCGGTTCTTCTGATTGTCCTTTTCTTCTTTCATCGGCATATCGGTGGATTCACACCATGCGTTTCCTTTGAAGGTTCCACAACATGATCGATGTTTGTTCGATCTTGGGAAACATATTATACAATCTTGGGATTTGATGCAAATTATAGTTAAAAAAAATTCTGAAAATGTTAATCATAATATTTCCCATCATTAAAAAAGGTTATATTCTGCTGGGATATATGATATTTTGGTGAGATAATGGATTTCCCCTTACATAAAAACCCGAAAAAGTTACTAACGTTTTTTGATGTTGTTCGAAAAGAGCAAGTGCCAGATAAAGTCAATAAGGACTTTTTAAAAGCACATCATTTTACAAGTAGTTACGATGAATCAATTCCTACCATTTTGGAGCAGTTAGATTTTGTGAATTCGGCCAGAATTCCAAAAGATAGATGGAAGAATTATCGGGATGCCTCTCAATCAAAAAGGGTCATGGGAGAAGCAATCCGGTTTGCTTATGCCGATTTATTTAAAACATATAGCAATCCACTTGAGAAAAATTCAGCCGACTTAGTGAATTTTTTTAGGTCGAAAACCGATCTTGATGAAAAAAATGTTAATTACGTCGTAAAAACATATGAAAGCCTTGTTTCAATTGCGAGTTTCGATCAAAATGAGGGAGGTGGATTACCTGACACAGAACCCCCGGAGAAACCGAAAGACAGAGGACAGGATAATAACTTCGGTAAAAAAGGATCTGGGAATGGGCAATATACTATAAACTTGAATATTCAGCTACAACTCCCCGAATCAACAAATCCAGAAGTATACGATAAATTATTTGAATCTATGAAAAAGCACCTTTTTAGCTAGGCGGTATATGGTTAATTTAATATCTTTATATTTTCGAAAAATGAATATTTTTCAGAAAGAGGCAAATGAAATTCTCTCTCTTCACGAATCTTCGAAAAAATCTAGAGTCATAATACTCGACGACTCATTTAAAAAATTGAAAATGCTTTCACTTATAGAAGAAGGATTATTCCGAGAATCTTTAAAATGTGTTGAATATGGATTTTATAGATCAGCCATAATATTATCATGGGTTGGATTTATGAACTTCATCTTGAATAAAATTGAAAATCGTTTTGGATTGCAGAATCTCGCAATCAAAAAGCCTTCATGGAACTATAAGACGATAGAAGAACTAACTGATAAACAAACAGAATTCTATATTATAGAACTATTACAGGAGATTGGCTTTTGTTCAAAAACGCAGAAAAAAGCCTTACATGGATTATTAAATAAAAGAAATGAATGCGCGCATCCCTCTTCACACAACCCTGATATAAATGAAACGTTGGGATACATTTCGGAAATATTTAAAAGAATCGAACAAATCCAACTCCGAACTAAATGAGGCCAGATTCCGCCAGTGTGCCTGCGACTACCAATTTTTTCCATTCATCGTTCAACCGAACGTTAGGCAAGCACTCACGGATTGCACCGGTTCAATGTCCAGAAGTGGCGCATAGTATCCCTTGTTATGGATCTTGGAACGATCTAATCTTAAGAACCGCTCAAATATTTGGGCTATACCCTTTATTCCATGCCAATCATCCAATGAGCGTGAATTATAAGAAACACCTTAAGAGCGGTATCAAGCTGGTTATTGAAGGTGATGCCAATCCGGTAACGATCATAGTCCGGTTATCAAAAAGCCAACTCTTGAAAATTTTAGATAACCTTCTCCCCGATGAGGAGGAATGAAACGCGCGGCGAAATCCGCGTTTTATGACGTTTCCAGCCATCAATGGATTTTTAAAGGTTCAAACCATTTTCAAGGCAATTAAAACCACATTTTGGTTTGAGAATCCACTAAACCAAAAACGGATTTAATGCCTTATTTTTAAGAAATAGTCCTTATATGGGGGTATTTTTCACCACTCGTTTGATCATAAGCACAGTTAGTGTAATTGTAATTTTGTGCTTTGGTCCAAGAGGCAAGAAACATGCAAGAAACCGCAAGAGAAAACCCAACAACGTTCGGAATCGTTGAACGAATTGATGCCGCCATAGCCGGCATGAATCCTATAAAAGTCATGCTTGGTATCGGTGCTATCGGTATGTCCATCTGTTATTCAGCAATTGAATATGGATCAAGGGCATTCGTCCTCGGATTCCTTCTCATGATATGCTCCGCATTGGGATGCCGGTCAATCAGCGAGGCGGATGCATGACTATGGCAAAGAGCGTGAACCCGTCCAACACAGAGATACCAACCGGGTACCAGCGGTGCAAGAAGTGTGAAATCCTGAAACCACTGACCGCCCAATACTGGTACCGACTTGGAGAGGGCTTTGAGAAGCACCAATGCAAAGCTTGCCGCAACCTTCGTCCACCAGAGCCGGAATTCATGCAAGAAGAACCAGCACACGACGAGAAGCCCAAAAAGAAAGCAAGCAAGCCCAAGAAGTCCATAAAGAAGGACGCGGCGGAGTGAGATGGATGCCGCACAAAGTACCAGTATTCGATGAAGACCAAAAGATCGTTGCGCATGTCGAATACAGCAACAATCTGGACTATTGGGACGGTCATAACTGGACGTGTGGAAGTACCGGGGAGCATCTAGGGCTCACCGTCTTGAAGGATGGCAGGTTCGTGCTCATCCATGGCACCCAGTGGGAAGGTCGCCGCGATCATGCTGAGATTGTATCCGCTGATGAGGCATTGCAGGCAGTCCTCAACTCTGACAGTGAGGCGCTCGACATGATCCAGAATTATAAGCGTTTTGCAGCTCTCAAGGCGCTCTATGATGAGCGGTTTGCCAATCAGGAGCTGGAAGATGATGAGCCGACAAATGAGGAGTCCAAGGGTGGCAAACATGCGTGAAGAAATGTCCATCGTCCGATGGCGCAACATCTACGGACAGCAAAAATCCGCAATCCTGCCGCGTGATGCCGCCAAGCGCCTGGCTCAAAAGATAGAAATGCATCAACACGTAAAAGTGGCAGTCATACCAAGGTGAAGAAATGAAACGCAATATTGAGAGGCCAATTGATCTTTTTGATCCCTTGCCCCCCGGTGACTATTTGGTTGCCATCTCAGCCAGCGAGATGAAGGACGCAAAGCCAAAGCCGAAGAAAAAGCCGGGCAAGTATCTCCACCTTACCATGCAAGTTTTGGAAGGTGAATTCAAGGGACGGATAATCTTCGATTTCTTGAATCTGGTGAACGATAACAAGACCGTGGAAGAGAATTCCCAAATGACCCTCTCAACCATCTGCCGCGTCACTGGAGTGATGCAGCCAAAGAAGTCCGAAGAGCTGCATGGTAAACCGTTTCGCGTCACTCTTGATATCCGAAAAGGCACGGATGGTTATGATGATCGTAACAGCGTAATCGAATACAAATATGCCGACGGTACTACCGTCAGGGAAAGATCATCCCCCAAATCTTGAAATCTGCCGATCATTTTTATATTAATATTTTTTCCAAGTATGGCGCGCTCCAATTGCCTCCGGATGATTGTTTTTCACCTGTTTCTAGTGTGTTTTTGATTAAAGTGTTTGAGGGTGAAAGTTCACCGACGAGCCGTTAAAATTTGTCACTCAAACCAGTGTTATATTTTTAAAAAATCCGACCTACCGATCCGGATAAGTACGCAGCCAGAGCCGGGATTGGAATTTTTACGAGTAATCGGGTGATTCAATCCGCGTCAAAACCGG
>Ga0116171_10004505_pt1 | contig 12513 bp, 10 predicted proteins | sample AD_JPNHW2_MetaG_FD_89798 | JGI IMG/M metagenome (GOLD analysis project Ga0116171, IMG submission 89798) | Active sludge microbial communities of municipal wastewater-treating anaerobic digesters from Japan - AD_JPNHW2_MetaG | ecosystem: Engineered > Bioreactor > Anaerobic > Digestate | place...
ACTATCATTTTACCTCTTGTACTGTTCTTTCTGTTCAAATTCCCATTTGGTTGGGCAAAGCCAGTACCAATAAATCCTTATAATTTCAGGAACATGAAGCGTGACATGGGAATCACAGCCCTTGCGGGACCTTTATCCAATTTCACGATTGCCTTGTTGCTATCCATGATCATACGCTTGGTCATTAGTTCCATGCATTTAAGTGCTGCGAGTACCATTCCCGTCATCACTCAGTATCTCATGGCTATTATGACGCAATTGGTGATCATCAATCTCTATCTCTGCTTCTTCAATCTCATCCCATTCCCCCCGCTTGATGGTTCCAAGTTCTTCGGAGCCTTCCTGCCTGATTCGATTTATTACAAGTATGTTACGCAGGAAAGAATCGGGATGGCAATATTTGTTGGCTTGATACTTGCATCATCATTGTTGCACATCGATATTTTCGGTGGAATACTGAGTCCGATTGTAATGCACATATTTACATTCATGACGGGTCTGCAATAAAGAGTTTCAAGTCAAATGCATGAGGCAGATATAGCAGAACACGATTTCTGCTGGATACAATCCCATTAACGTGGGTGATACTTGATAATAAGTAAAAAATATAGATAAGTGGAGGCTAACATGGATCTCAAAGATCTGAAGCAACTCATTAATGACGAGGATATCCGGGCGATTGACCTGAAGTATATCGGACTGGATGGTAATTGGTATCATATTACATTCCCGGCAAGAAGGCTGGACTACGTAATGTCTCACGGTGTTTCCTTCGATGGCTCGAGCATACCCGGAATGAAATCAGTTGAGTCTGGTGATATGGTTCTGATGCCTGATCTGGATACTGTCCATCTGGATCCTCTGACAGAGTCCCCAACTGTCCGCATATTATGCTCTATTTGTGAAGCAGCATCCCGTGTAGGTGTGAAGAAAGACCCACGCAGTGTAGCTCACAGGGCGCATGAATATCTTCTTTCAACAGGTATTGCAGATACTTCCTTATGGATACCTGAATTGGAATTTCACCTTTTCAATACTGTGGAATACATAAATAATGAATATGAAGCAGGATTTAGCATCAGTTCTTCAGAAACAAAAGACTCCCTGCCTGAAGACATGGAAGATTCCAATGCACTCTCCCAGCAGCATAAGAAAGGATATCACATGGATGCACCTTTCGACAGGCATTATGAGCTTCGCCAGGAGATGGTGGAAATCATGGAAGAGTTGGGAATCAATATCCGTTATCATCATCATGAAGTTGGATTGTCTGCCCAGGAGGAAATTGAGACGGAACTGCTCAGTTTCCCCAAGATTTGCGATGATGTCATGATCATGAAGGACGTGATCCGCCGGCTGGCATTGAGAAATGGCTTGACTGCCACATTCATGCCTAAACCGGTTTATAACCAAGCAGGAAATGGAATGCACTTCCATATCATGCTGACAAAGAAAGGAAAGAATATATTCTACAAAAAAGGTGGATACGCGGATCTTTCTCAGGAAGCTTTGTGGTTCATCGGTGGAATCCTGAAACACGGAAGATCATTGGTGGCATTCACGAATCCGAGTACAAATTCCTTCAAGAGACTCCTACCCGGATTTGAAGCACCGGTGAAGCTGATATTCGGACTTGCCAATCGCAGTGCTGCCATCCGTATTCCCAAATACGTGACAACGCAGGAAAACAAAAGATTTGAATTCAGGACTGGAGATGGCACATGTAATCCGTATTTGGCAATGAGTGCCCTGCTGATGGCTGGTATTGATGGTATCAAGAAGAAGATAGACCCCACGAAATACAATTTTGGTCCGTTTGATGACAATATCTTCGAGTGGCCGGCTACGAAAAAAGCGAAGCTTGTCTCCATTCCCGAGAATCTGAAGGAAGCTCTGGAAGCATTGAAGGCAGATCATAAGTATCTTCTTGAAGGTGGAGTCTTCAATGAGGACATGATTGAGTCCCACATCGAAATGAAAATGAAGGAATACGATAAAGTGAATAGCAGACCGCATCCTTACGAGATGAATCTATATTATAATCTATAAGAATGGTTGCTTTCTGAAAATAGAAAAAATTATATTTAAAATATTTTATTGACATGAATAGAATATTCAGGTTTAAATAATTTAAATTGATTTGGAGTGATAGATGAACTTTCAGGATATCATCCTGACTTTGCAGACCTATTGGGCAAAACAAGGTTGCAATTTGATTCAGCCTTATGATGAAGAAATGGGTGCAGGCACATTCCACCCCGCGACTTTCTTTAATGCGCTGGGGAAGAAACCTGCTTCTGTTGCTTATGCGCAACCTTGTCGAAGACCCAAGGACGGCAGATACGGTGAGAATCCTAATCGTCTTCAACACTACTATCAGTTTCAAGTAATCATAAAACCCTCCCCGGACAATATACAGAATCTGTATCTGCAGAGTTTGGAAGCCATCGGTATTGAGATTAGTAAACATGATATCCGATTTGTGGAAGATGACTGGGAATCACCAACTTTAGGTGCCTGGGGTCTCGGTTGGGAAGTATGGCTGGACGGGATGGAAATATCCCAATTTACATATTTCCAGCAGGTTGGAGGGATCGATGTTTTTCCCGTTAGTGTCGAGTTGACTTATGGTTTGGAAAGACTCGCCATGTATATTCAAAATGTAGATGATTATAAGGATCTGAAGTGGAATGAAACCACCAGATATGGAAGTCTTTTTTTTAATAGAGAAGTAGAATACTCGAAATTCAATTTCGAATACGCAGATGTACAGCAATTGTTTCCATCATTTGCAGAATTGGAAAAGCAATGCTCCAATCTTGTAAATCAGAAACTTGTATATCCTGCCTATGATTATCTGCTGAAATGCTCGCATACTTTTAATCTTCTTGATGCAAGAGGCGTCATCAGTGTAACAGAACGTGCTGCCTATATTGGACGCATCAGGAAAATGGCAAAGGATTGTGCCATGCTGTATCTTGAATCTTACGAATCAGAAGAAGGACATGACCTATGATAACGAAATATGAAAACATGTGGAAAGAATTTGCCGGAATGATCTATGATGCCATGCCAAATAACGTTCTACAGATCGCAATCTACGACCCTCAGACAGAACGTGGTAGACTAGTCGTGATTGTTGAGGATTCCAATATTTCAAAATTGGTTACCCTTTCACCGATTGTACAGAAAATCGTGAAAAAAGAGCTCCATATTCCAATCATAATCAATAAGTTCTTTGTAGAGACTTCAACGGATAGTTTTCCTTTGGAATTCTTCAATATGCAAACATCCTACCGGAATGTATTTGTAAAAACAGATCTGTTAAAGCAACTCGAATTCAACAAATTTTACATTCGCCTGGAAATGGAACGTGAGGTAAAAAGACAGATCATACTGATTCGTCCACTCATTCTGCAAAATCTCGAACATGCGAAGTATTTACAGCATATCATTGGTATATCGACGCATGCCATGATCCAGGTATTGAAGGGTTTCCATTTCTTGATGAACAAGGAAGTTCCATTTTCCTATGAAGATCTGATCGAAACTTCGGAAAAACTCCTGAATGAAGAATTGCATATCATTAAACGCGGACTCAAAATCAACGAACAGCACCTGAACAAGGAAGAGTTGTTTGAATATTTGAATCAGCTCATCAATAAAATGATGTCTTTGATGTACATCACGGAAAAGTTCCCTATTGATGATGAAAGAAAGTAATGCACAAGGTCTTGAAGCCGAATTCCACTTTGACTTCTCTTCCCCTCTTTTATTTACTGCAATTCACAACGGTCATGAACTGAGAGATGAAGTAAAGGTTAATTGCGCTCTCAGCGATGAAGACAGATTACGGGAAGAAGACCCTCATACTTCCATTTTTACTGAAATTGGCACAAATCGAATCATTTTACATACCAGCCGTTTTGAAGTAGATTTGAATCGAAAACGAGAAAGAGCTGTATATTTGAAACCGGAGGATTGCTGGGGATTGACTCCACGGTTGGAAGAACCAAGCCAGGAATGGATCAGCAGAAGCCTGGATGATTATGACACCTTCTACCGCAGAACAGATGCTTTTCTGGACGAATTGATACGTACCCATGGAAAGGTCATCGTATATGATATCCATTCATACAATCACCATCGACAGGGGATAGAAGCCCCCTACGATGATCCTGAGCAAAACCCGGAGATAATTCTCGGCACTTCGAACATGGCTTTCACATGGATGCCGAAGATCGAACAGATGCAGGATAAGATCAGGAGTTACAACTGGTTCGGAAGAAGTCTGGATTGCAGAATGAACGTGAAATTCACCGGTGGGAATTTTGCACAGTGGATTCATCATCAATACAATGAAAACGCCTGTGTGATATCCATTGAATTCAAAAAAATATTCATGAACGAATGGACTGGCTCCGTCAATCATTCTTTGCTCAATGAGCTAAAAACTGTTCTGGCTACTACTCTATCAATCTGGTGATTTCTGTCACAACCATACGACTATCCTTTCAAATACATAATATATACAAGTCACGAAACTATATTGTTTCTAATACGATTTTAAGATTTGCTGTCAAAATAATTCAAGTATCACTGCTTGATAATGAGCTATCTTATTGATTATCATATCAATATACATCCAGACGGTTTATTCGACTTCGAATGATTCAATCTGTGTAAAATCAATTGGTGAATAAATACGCGTTCTTTTGTATGTGAATGAACGAGAAAATAATGATTGACAGGAAAATGTATTTCTGTTAAAAAGATAAAGTAATTTATAATTATGTCATTACAAGGTGCGTAATTAGATGAAGTTATTAGGCGGCTTTATCTACTAACCAAAAAGGATAGTAATTATGAACACCAAAGTATACGTTCTTCTTTTTCTTCTTTTCGCTTTTTCTACATTCATTTTTGCATCTTCCACAACAGATCACTTCCGTTCCAATGGTACCGGTACATGGTCGACAATTGGGATTTGGGAATCTTCCTCAGATAATCTGAACTGGAGTGCAGCCACCCTTTCTCCTACCAGTGCCGCTAACACTATTACCATCAGGAATGGCAATACTGTTTCAATCGGAGGAGCCGTTTCAATCGATCAGACTGTCATCGAAAACGGCGGGCAACTGAATGTTAGTTCAGGTATTACTTTGACCATTGCAAACGTAACAGGCACTGACTTGACTGTGAACGGCATATTAAGAAACAATGCAGGAACAATTACCACGACTGGTTCAGTTGTATTCGGGAGCACCGGTATATTTCAATTGAATCATACCACCACTGCCGGAGTCATCCCCACTGCAACCTGGAATTCGGGTTCAACATGCGAGATTGTTGGCTATACCACCAATACATCTGCACCAACAAACTTGGGACAATCCTTCAGTAATTTCACTTTTAATTGCCCTAACCTGAGTGCCAACTTCAGCGCTGGCGGTGCACTGACCACTGTGAACGGCAACCTCACCGTTGCCAGCACAGGTACTGGATCATTCAGATTAAAGGGTAATGGCGGTGTGACTGTAGCGATTGGCGGTGACTTGATTATAACCGGTGGTACTTTCAACATAAGCAGTGGTAATAGCACACTTGATATGAACCTGTCTGGCAATTTTACCATGTCGGGAGGCACCTTGACTGAATCCGGTGGAGGAACAAATAATATCAATTTTGCCGGAACGACAGCACAGATCATATCCATTACGAATTCACCTACGATCAATAATACAATAAACTTTGTCGTGAATAGCAGTGCCATTGCAGAATTTGAAAATGAAAACACAGTACTTGGCGGATCAACAGGCACATTCACAGCCAGCAGCGGTTCAACACTCATTATCAAGCACGCAAGCGGTATCACATCTTCAGGTACTACGGGTTGTATCCAGACATCCGGTACGAGAACATTCAATACAGGCGCCACTTACATATACCGCAGTTCAGTCGCACAGGTCCAGGGAAATGGCTTACCAACAACCGTGAATAATCTTACAATTGATAATGCAGCAGGAGTTACCATTACTGCTAATCATGCAGTTACAACACTTTGCTCAGTCACTTCGGGTTCAACCTTGAATGTGGGAACTTATGTCATCAGCGGTGGTACCTTCACTCTTAACAGTACAGCTACATTGGTTACAGCCAATACTGCGGGAATCACTGCCACAGGTGGTGGAGCTACAGGAAGTGTGCAATCTACTACACGTAATTTCAATACAGCAGCTAATTACACATATAACGGAACAGCCACGCAAGTAAGTGGAACAGGTTTCCCAAATTTATGTACAGGTACCCTCAAGGTTAATACGAACACCGGAATATCATTCTCTCTCAGTGCTGCCAGAACCATGAGTTCAGGTGGTGTTGTATATCTCGAGACCGGCATCTTTGCTGCAGGTACCAACCTTACCATGGGAACTGGCTCTTCCATTACAAGAGACAATGGCACTATAACCGGTACGATTCAGGGTAATAATGCTTATTCAGTCTTATATATCGGAGCTGGGAAAACTACCGGAAATGAACTTTCCGGTTTGGGTCTCGGAGATATCACAATCAACCTGAACAGTGGTCAAACATTGACTTTGGATAGAAGCATCACTGTCGATAACGGAGAAAACCTGAACTTCACCCAAGGGAGCCTTACCCTGGGTAATTTCAATATTATCATGAATGGTAATTACAGTTCTAATAACCTATTCATTTACAACGGTACAGGGGCACTTGGTGGTGGAAACCTAAGTAATCTTGCCAATATTCTTGTGACTGTAACAAGCCCTTCTTCCATCCCATCTGTTGTGAATACATTTGATGTTTCACCTGGGGTTGGTAATACCTTGACCCTTCCGGGAGATGTTACTACAACTATTCTTACGTTTACCAATGGCAGCCTTGGTTTTAATGGACATTCTGTAACCCTTGCAGACAGAGACTTCGCCTTTACCGGTACGAACAGCATGTCAGCATTGAGCGTTACTCTTGATCCTACGGCTCATACATATAATGGTTACACCAGTATTGCCCATGCCTGGCAAACCAACTCAACATTTACTGGAACACTTTCGGTTAATTTTCTTTATCCTTCTTCCATGTCATCTTCACCATATATGACATTGGTCAATCGTGATCATATGGTAGGTGAAAGTATTTGGCATTGGGTAGCCTTGCTGAGTTCAGCAATCACAGGTTCCTATCATTATATAACCTTGACGGGAATCACAACCCTGAATGGCAGTACAAAAGGTGATCTTGATTGGACAATAACTGAAACTGACCAGGAATTGCCTGTCGAACTTTCTTCATTTACTGCCACCTTAAGTCAGAATAATTTCGTGACTGTCCAGTGGATTACTCAATCGGAAACAAACGAGAGCGGTTTCAACATCTTCAGAAACAATGTGGATGATCTCTCGTCAGCAGTTATGGTCAATGCAAACCAAATTGCAGCCACCAATTCATCTGTTGAGCATACCTATTACTTCCGCGATCAGATTCAAACCAATGATGATTACTATTATTATTGGCTTCAGGACATCACTCATGGTGGTACGATTACCTATCATGGTCCGGTAGTGGTCAATCTGAGTAATAATGGTCACATCACACCACCCTATGATGTTCCGATCGTAACTGCTGTCATGAATGTTTATCCAAATCCGTTCAGCCAGGCAACCATGATTGATTTCGGGATTGCAAAGGCTGGAAATGCTGATCTTCGAATCTTTAATAACAGAGGACAACTAGTAAGGACACTTGTTTCTGAACATAAGAATGTGAATAATTATCATATCCTTTGGGATGGATACGATGAAAATGGCAGAATATGCGCTTCAGGTGTTTATATCATTGAATTGAAGTCTGGTAAGAACACTTCCATATATAAGACGATTCTGCTGAAATAGATACTAATTCGGATTTTTGATAAAGGCTATCGATACTCTTATTGATAGCCTTTTCCTTTTCCATGAAAAGCTACATGTATTCGATTGAACATCTGCTTTAATCGATATGCCATTTGTTTTGTCGGATTCATTCTTGCCAGCATATGATCAATAATATGTGACCAATCATAGGGTTCTTCTTCTTGGAAGAAGCCAATTGATCCCAATACATCCAGCATATATGATTTCGTATCCTGAAATTGCTTTTTATCCGCTATTTCTTCCACTTCATGCTTTTCATCAGCATTCTTGTATACTTCGTATGTCAGAATGGAAACTGCTTGAGCTAAATTGAGAGAAGGAAACTTGGGGTTTGCAGGAATGTAACATCTCATCTGACATAGTGCTGCTTCTTCATCAGTCAGACCCCACGTCTCACGCCCAAAAACCAGCCCTATTTTCAACGTTCGGTTCTTCTGGACATACGCGCCTGCCATTTCAGGGTTCATGTCCACAGGCTTCATTTTGCCCTTCCTGCGTGAAACTGCAATGGTCCTGTCCAAATCTGCTATGGCAGATTGTAAATCGGGAAATAACTCAGCGTTATCCAGAATATCTTCAGAATGGACAGCAAGGTAGAAATCGTTCTTTTGAGGGATAGAACCAACAATGCGAAGATGCGACAATTCAAAGTTATTCATGATTCGAGCCACTGCACCCACATTACCCTGATAGATTGGCTCAACAAGAATGATATATACGTGATTCATGGATTGATGTAAATACTGAGGATGTCTAATTTCTTCCAATGATCTGCTGAAGACGGGATCCCATTTGTGAAACATTAGGATTTGGATCTGCTTTCCATTCCTTGACTGTCTTCTGAGTCATGACAATAAAGTCCTGGGATTTATCTCTTCTGCTTCTCTGCACTAAAATGTTCGCAAGTTTCTTCATAGAGACCCAGATTGTCTTCACACGCTTTTCATCGGCATCGATCAGCCATTGTTTGATTGCGGGATAACACTGGTTCGGTCTGAGTCTACCAACTTGGGTAAGGATATGCGTGATCTTTTTCTGTACTTCAAGGCTGTCATCATCAATCAACTTACCGACAAAGCTCATGACATACTGTGGATCCTGACCGGCAATATTCTCCATACCGTGCATGGACAAAGCACGTTTCTTTTCATTATCAGATTCAGTCCATGAGGGCATGACTTCCTTCATTACATCCGAATTCCGTTTCCACATTTCAAAAGCTATGCTTTCAGCTTCCCAGGGAATGGTTTCAAATGTCTTATCCAGAATATCCAAAATCTTCCGTGGATTCTGGAGATTCTTGTAATAAAAATAGAATAGAGCTGTCGCCCTGATTCCATAGACTCGATGATCCAGCATTTCCATGCATATCTTGTCCATGGTTTCGGTATCATCGTAGGCTGCGAGTAACTTACCGAGAGCGTCCCGGATAAAGTAATTCGCAGTATTGGCAAGTGTCTGGATCTTTTTCTTAGCAAGATCGATTTTCCCGGTTTGAAGCTGTTTTAGAATTTTCCCTACAACAGATTCCAGTTCCTTAAAATCGTCCGGTTCAAGACGGCCAACTTCTTTCAGCATAGTTGTCTCCAAAAACTGAGTTTTCCAATTAGATTTGGTATGTTTCGTTTATAAGTAATAGCTTTCAGTGATTATTAGGGATCAAATGAATAAGCCTACTGTTATTTTAGTATGCAAAATCGCATCCATATGTATATAATTTATCGAGTTACATGAGTTCCTAAATCCCAAATCCATAAATTAGTCAAGCAGAAACTGAAATAATTCTTTAGGTATGCTTGATATTTTGATTCATGTCGTATCGAAAGAATCTACTGATGGATTCTTATCCCATTAAAATATATCGGAATTCAATGGTATTTATTTGACATAACTTTTGGAATTCCTAGGCAGCATTGTCATATGTTTTTGACATAGCGTCATATATAATAAAAACTTATAAAATCCAATCAATGAAATAAAGATTGACACTTTACCATTTTTGTATATCAGACTTCAGATATTGATTTTGAAGGAGTTATCATGCTGCCTTTTGGTTCAAATGATATCTTCCGTGAGTTTTTAGCCTATAACAACTCTATCTGGCCCATGCCTATCATTGGATATGCGCTTGGCTTGATCGCTGTAATCAGCATGAGCTATGAGAATAAGCTGTCAGATAGGATGATAGCACTTGTTTTAGGCTTCTTTTGGATGTGGATCGGAGTCATGCAGCAAATCACATTTTTCAGCCAGATCATTCCCTGGGCAAATCTCTTTGGAATTCTCTTCATCGTTCAGAGTTTTCTTATATTATGGTTTGGAGTCTTACTGAACCGATTGCAATTTCGGGTCACGTTTTCAGGATACAATCTGATCGGAATCATTTTCATCATATATTCTCTCGTGGCATACCCTCTTATCGGTTTCTTCACAGGACATGTGTATCCCTCTACGGCTGTGTTCGGGATTGCCGCAAGTCCGACAGCAATCTTTACTTTCGGAATGTTTCTTTTTACGGAAGATCAATTTCCAACACTTCTGTTATATATCCCACTGGTCTGGTCATTGTTGGGTTTTGCCACCTCAATGGCAACTGGAATGCATGAGGACTTCGCACTTTTTGTAGCTGGAATCAGTTGCTTCTGGCTTACTCTATTAAAAAACAGGAAAAATCATAACAAAAAAGAGTCTATGGAACATGACTTTGATTAATGAATAGGAATACCATATGCAGAAACAAATACTAATCGTGGATGATGAAAAGAATATTCGTCTAACCCTTCGCCGCAGTTTGGAAACACTCCATTTTGAAATCCAGGAAGCTCTTACCGGAGAAGAAGCCCTGGAAATGATCAATACTCAGCATTTCGACCTTGTACTATTGGATTTAAAGTTGCCGGGTATCAGTGGATTGGATGTGATACGGCAAGTCAGGAACACTGATAATCCTGTGAAGATCATCATCATTTCCGCACATGGTACGATCGAAGCGGCAGTTGAATCCATGAAACTCGGTGCATCTGACTTTATTGAAAAACCCTTTACACCTGATGAAATACGACAATTGGTACTGAAGCATATAGAAGAATGAAATGAAGTTCATATTTTCAAGAAAAAGCCTCAAGAACAAAATTCTCAGCGGCTTTCTCTTATCCCTTTTCCTGACTTTGATCGTACTTATCTCATCTTATCTCAATCTCAGGCATTTGGGAAAAGCCAGTGATGCAATCCTGAAACGGAATTACAACAGTATCCTGGCATCACAGAAAATGATAGATGCTGTTGATCAGCAGAACAATTCACTTCTTCGCTATATTGAAGATAAGCAATCGCAGACCGTACAGAATTACTTGGATCACCAGCGTATCTTTGAACAATGGATGCTCAAAGCCAATGAGAATATTACGGAGAAGGGTGAAAAGGAAATCTTGAATAATCTGTCTTCTGCATATACAAGCTATCTGGTGCAGGTTGATAAAATTCATGATATTTCATCACAATCTGTCGTTTATCAGCTTCAGTATTATAATAAAAAGATACTTCCATATTCAGAAAATGTAAAGACACAGTGTGCCAGGCTCAGTAAGATCAACCAGGATGCCATGTTTGCATTGAGTGATAACGCACGGACAATATCGCATCGCGCTATTGTCTCCTTATGGTTCATTGGATTGATAAGCATTTTACTTGGTATCATTTTCAGCATCACAATTGCCAATTACCTCATGAAACCGATCAAATCAATGCTCTCAGCAACAAAGGAGATTTCAGAAGGAAACTACGATACTGTTATTACATATCACTCTGAGGATGAGTTTGGTCACCTGACAAACCAGTTCAATGAAATGACTGCCAAGCTGAAAATGTACAATGACATGAACATCAAAGCCATTATGAGGGAAAAACAGAAGAATGATGCGATCATCCAGAATATCGATGACGGCATCATGGTGATCGATGAGGAATTCAAGTTGATCAATATCAACCAGAAGGCTGCCAAAGTTTTCCAGATCGATTCCTCAAATTCACTCAACAAGCATTTCCTCGAAATCATCAATAACCAGTATCTATTCAATCTCTTCAAGACAACTTTTGAAACCGGAAAGATCCCTGATTTTACGAATGATGATAACATCCTCGCTCTCGAATTGAATGGAAAGAAGAAGTACTACCAATTCCTCATCAATCCTGTACTCAAGGATAAGGATCAATGGTATGGACTGTTATTCCTGCTGCGATGTAACGAAACTCAAGGAAATTGACCAGCTCAAGAGCGAATTCGTCATGATTGTTTCCCATGAACTGAAAACACCGCTGACAAGCATTGCCATGAGCGTCGATCTTCTTCTCGAAAAGCCTGCAATCCATTCGAATCAAGAGGAATATGAACTCCTTTCCATCGCTCATGAAGAGGTGGTGAGATTAAAAGCACTGATCAGCGATATCCTCGATCTTTCAAAAATGGAATCCGGTAAGATCGAACTTGATTTTCAATCAGTCAGCATCCAGACCCTCTTCGAAAATGCTTCTCACATCTTTAATAGACAGACAGAAGAAAAAAACGTTCAATTCCTGA
>Ga0116171_10004506_pt1 | contig 12508 bp, 10 predicted proteins | sample AD_JPNHW2_MetaG_FD_89798 | JGI IMG/M metagenome (GOLD analysis project Ga0116171, IMG submission 89798) | Active sludge microbial communities of municipal wastewater-treating anaerobic digesters from Japan - AD_JPNHW2_MetaG | ecosystem: Engineered > Bioreactor > Anaerobic > Digestate | place...
GTGTAGGGCCTGGCCAATTCTGTTGGGCCACCAATCCTCGGATTCCAAACCAGTCTCTGCTGAGGCATGGTGAATGGGTTGTCGGCTGGCTCACAGTTGAAGATCATCGGGAACCTGGAGTTGCCCTTGTCGAACTTGATCTGCAGCATGTTGGCATGGGGGATAACACCCACATGGGTGAACCTGAAGAACTTCTTATCTGTGGAAGTCCATCTCATGTTCTGGAATGGCACCTGGACATACTGGCCATCTCTGACCAACTCCATTTCCTGGTTGGGTGTAGTAGCCTGATTGTTCTTGGTGTAGATCATGATTCTCTTGATCTGAGGATCATCTGCATTCTGGCCCATGTTCAGGGAGGACCATTCCTCCAATTCTGCAGGAACAGATCTGTCGAAAACCTGAGCTTCAATTACATCAGTGACCTCAAGATCTCCCAGGACCGCATACTGCCTGATCTCATTGCTGTTAGCTGCGGCGGCAACCTCAGCTACTGGACTGGCCTTCAGAGCATTTAGCATCTGATCCTTACCCTTTGCAAAGGCGAGGTGAGCCTTGATTTCCATGTCGGTATTAATGGCTGCATCTCCACCATGGGCGAGCGTCGGGAACTCGACCTTGAAGTTCAGAGTGTCGCCAGGACCAATCTTGACTGATGTAGAATCTGCGCCTCCACCCATCAGAAGAGCCTTTCCGAGATTGATACATGTCATCCTATCTCTGAAAGGATAGTTCTGATTGAACGCGCCATCCCGTAGGGCTGGAGCCATATGCTCATTGACGGAGATGTTTTCACCGATATCATTTCCGGCAACTACAGGGGCAACCCTTTTGATGGGAACCCTAGCACCAAAAGCATCCACAGGACCAATGATCTCAAATCCTTCAAGCTCGCATACCATATCAGGTGCGCACTCCCAGGGCTTGGAGTACCGATCGAGGCCGTGCTCATAAATATAGGCCGGATCGTCACCAACCTGGACGCTTGCACCGGGGGTAGTCGCTGTTACGGAAAACGGAAACTTGAAATTTACCGTCATCCTTCCAAAGCCTTTGACCACTTTTTATTCCTCCGATTTGCTGCTATCGCAGTGTAGAACACCTGCCTTTTAAAGTATATATAATCTTTGGTTTCTATAAATGCATAGACCTATAGACCTAACTATGCAATTTTATAGATTTATGAAAACCTATAAGTATAAGTTTATCACTTTACCTATCATGCCATTGGTAGTAGATATGCCAGACCTCGATAAAGACGAGTTCATAGTTAGAGCCAGAAGAAAAAATACAACAGCCAGCGCGGTAGTTAGAGAGCTTATCAAAAAATGGATGTCAGAACATCCAGAATACACAAAAACAAGGCAAAAGCCATCTATCGAATAAAGCTTGAGATGGCTGTTGCTGCTCTTTTTGCTGCTAGTTTAGCCTGTTGCGTATCTCCTTTTTCAGCCCAATGTAGGGCAACTGCGATGTCATTAACTCGGATACCTGACTGCGCAATCAGCGTGTTAGCCTTTCTAATATCGGCTGGAAATAAGGTATCCTTGCGAAGAATGGCCATCGCAGCTTTTAATTCAGTTTGTCCCATATCAATCAATGGCTCTCCCAGGACCTCGCTGATATGGTGAAATCGACGCGCTGCCCCTAACCTTTAGATCAGCGTTAACTGAGAATCCATGCTCTTTGGCAACGGTATTGAAATTTTTGAATGTTCCAGCTCCTATTGCTCCCACAATGTTCGCTCTATCCTTCATCAAGGCATCTTTCATCGCTACGATATTGTTCTGGATTTTAGGAATGTCGGTTGGACATATCTTATAGTCTCTAATGATATCTTCAGAGATTTTCCTCCACGCTCCCTGGGTGCCTCCTTCAGCCGCCCATCCTGCGGCGATTGATGCAAGCCCAGCGATACCGATTTTTACTAAAGCTTCACCAAATGGCAGACAGAAAACCTTTGCAAAAACATCAACGGCTGCAGGTATGAATGACGGCGTAATCACATTTCCGAGATCCATATATTGACTGTCTTCATCACGATTAATCGGTCGTTGCACGTTCTGCTGTATGACTTTTGTTACACGATCATATGGTACTATTGCGGTAGACTGTTCTGGCTCAGCTTCTGGTGTTTCGTCCTCATCATTTAAGCCTAAAGCATTTGCCACCTGATTTCTTGATTGGCAGTAAGAGCAAGTCTGTCCGATATTAGGTAGCGTGGGTATGGACAATATGTCGTCATCCGTATATACATCAGCAGCATAGAAAATTGCATATGGAACAAATTGTCGCGTTGATGGGTTTTTCGCAAGCTGGAGATACACTAATGGCCGATTATTAGCATCAAAATCTATCGGACTGCGTAGATCTTCTCTGGTGTACGATTTCAATTCTTGGCCTTCTGGGACATAATATACCCGATATGGCCCATCTACGCCATATTTCTCATCAGTAATATTCTCAATCGGTAGGGACATTACGAACCTCCTCAACTAACTTAGTTAGGATTTTCATGATATGAGTTTTTTTCTTACTACTCTTCGCTACTGAAGATATAAAGTTTGGCCAAAATAATTCCGCAGTAGACAAAAGTTGCCCATAAATCTCGTTATTATCGGCAATAGGCACATCCTGAATTGCGTTTTTCAGATACTGAGAAGTCTTATTCCAAGCATCTGATTTTTTAATTAACATAACCGAAGCGTCTATACCAATTACCATAGACTGATTTAGCAATCCTTTTACAGCATCTTCATCTGGTATGTTCTCTGGCATTCGTCTTAGGATATCCAATATTGCCTTTAACTGTGCCAAGCTCATTTCGATGCACCTACGATCGATTGTACATTGTTGCTAGCCTTTGCTAATGGCTGTGGAGGCGATAGCTTACTCTGGACCAGCGCACCACCAACTTCCGCAAGAATCATTTTTATGGCATCCTGCTGTGCTTTTGCAGATTCAGCTTTGGCCGCCGCTTCAGCCATTCTTATCTGAAATTCGCGATCGTCTTTTGCAACTTCATATTCTAACTTTCTCATCTTTAATTCGTGCTCATTCGCTAATTGTAGATCGGTTGCATCACCCATTCTGAGATTAGCACCTGCATCATTAGCTTTTTGAACCATTTCATGGATGTTAAGGTTAAACCTACTAGCGTCACCGATCTTTGATTCCAGCGATCGGACTTTTGCATCTAACGCGGATTTTTGATCTTCTAAATTTTGTTTGGTTAGCGCAAGAATTTCTTTTCTCAACTCACCATCACCATCGGGAGTCGCTTTACTGGCGGCCATCAGTTCTTTTACAATGGCCTGATTTTCTTTCAACGTATCTCTATAAAACTCAAGTTGAAGTTTCATGGCCTCAACTTCAAGGCTAGGCCCTTCAGATTTAGCTTCGCCTCTGGCCTCGCGAAGCTCTTCAATCCTTCTCTGATGCTGCTTTTCCAGATATTCCTGCTGTTCACGCCATTCTGCAGCTCGTTGCTGCTGCATCTGGTTCTGCATCATCATCATGCCCATCATGGCTTGAATAGTGTCATTCAGCGACATGGGTGGACTATTGGGTGCTGGCTGTGCCGGATTTGCAACCTTGGATTGGAACCACGCTGACATCATAGGGTTTGGAGAGGCCATTGCATCCTGCATACCAGTAGCCTGACGAATGAATCCTTCCCTCTGACTTTCTGGTAGTGTCTCTGCTATAGTTCTAATATCATCAGCACTCATTCCTCTTCCTAACTTGGGTGTTGTAATTTGAGGACCTCTTTTATCCTCATTTTGTAATTCTTCCAACTCCCTTCGAGACATAATTTCTGCTTTTTTGGCAGAAGAAACGGCTGCTTGCAATAATGAAGACTTTGCAGTTGTCTCCAGCAAGGTGTTGGCTCTGTTAAGAAGCTGTGCAGTACTGTCATCGTCTGGAGGAACAATCTTTTTTACGTCCATAATCTGCTTAGCGGCTCCTTCAGAAACCTCATCAGCAGGAGGACGGCCAGGTTTTCTTGCCATGATACCCTCTTTTATAGAAATATATATAAACGTTCCCTACGAAAGAGGACAGCTCATGTGGTATCCGGTTAAAATTGTCAAGGATATGGTGTCTTTGACAGGGAGGGTGCGACCAGGGGAGATGGAAGCAATACTGTACGCCTCATCATTGGCTGAGAGGGTTGGTTTGTGTGAGGATAATCAAGCATCATATGTAGCATTTTGCATTAATTTTACTACCAAAATGCTAAATGACTCATTTGAAGAAGTCAACAGGAGATTATAAAATGCCCCAACACGAGATTCATTACAACATCAATGATATGCTAATAGGATCGAAAGGGGCTAACGTCCATCAGTTCATGGATATACTATCAGGGGAAGGTCCAAATCATAGACGACTATTTCACGACGATAAAACCGTTATGGAAGTCTATGGTTCAACTGGCAGCCTAGAAGATGCATGGACGGCCTACTACCATCTCGTGGCTGATCGCATTGTGCGCGACGGACCAAACCCGGAAGAACTGCCAGACAACGTAAGAAAGGAATCGATAATTGCTGAAATGTTTGACATGATGGCTGACGGAATTATCCCAATAGTGGTTTTTCCAAATTCAATACTAACCAAACTTATTGGATCAATCATAAACGGAAAAGCCATGTTAGTCAATCCTGAAGATCTACAGCCGCTCAAGAACATATATTACATTAGAAGGAAAGGAGATAAAATATGACACCAGATACAAAGGATGTTGAGACTCGTACTGCGCCTACAAATGAAACAACGAATTTACAGGAAGAGAAGCCATGTTTGCCGTGTTTATTGCCCCAAATCATGGGAGCGTGGACGGCAACCAGGGCTGCATGTGAATTCCTGACAAATGACGACGATAAAAGCAAGTGCAGAGTCCAGATGGAAGCGATGGCCAACGACATCAAAAGCATAAAGTCGGCAGAAGAAGTGATTTACAACGCCATCAATGCTTCAGATGATCCAGAGAAGTTCATCAATGCTGAGGTGAATTTCGCAAAAGCCCATAATACGGCCAATGCCAATGCGATTCTGAAATGGGCCGACGAACAGGAAGCTGCTGGAATCCCAATACCGGAGAAGCTTAAGAAGATAATCACGGCTCTCAGAATAGCTCGTGGAAGTGATATTTAATGGATATCGCGACCAAAGCGCAAGAATTAGTCGATTTTGCCAGTGCTAATGGGATCTACATTCATAGCAGGACCAGCCCAACAGAATGGGCTGAAACCCTAGAGGAGCACAATGGTGAGTGCCCATGCAAGCACGCACCATCCTGCCCATGCGACGATGCTCTTGTAAGAACCAAGAACGCAGAGGCTTCGCCTGAAAATCAAATGTGCGGATGTGCTTTTTTCGTTTCCAAGGCATACCTCGATCATTATGGGCGCAAGCCCTGGGTGCCAGGCACTTCGGCAGTTACCACGAGTGAACCTGCTGCAAAAAGGACAAAGAATGAATCCAAAAATTTTAAATTCAGAAAGATATCTGACGTAAATCCAGAGTTAGAGAAAAAAGCTTTGGGAAAAGTTAATATTTATCTGAATAGTCTTGAATTAATTAAAGATGGTAACTTTGACAAACTCGATGATATCTTGGCTCGTGAAGAGCAAGAAAACGACTGCGGGGTATGCGCCGCAGACGCAGAAATTATACGTGCCAATGCTCGTTTTGTAAACGTGGTATGCAGAAATGGTGATTCAACCTGCAAAGAAGAGCTTGAAAGACTCATCGGTAGAACGCAACAGGTAATCATTGAGAACTTTGAAGTTGCCGGATATGCACCAGTGACTAATGAATCCGAAGTACAGCCTAATCAACCAAAAATAAAAGACACTCGACGCAATGCGTGGACGGAATTCAACTCGGAAATATCAAAACATCCAGCTCTTGATGGAAAATCTGGTAAGTATAGAATGAAAATAGCAGCAAGCATATATCGCGGAGAACACGAGACTGTTGAAGATGCAATAGAAGCCATACAGGAGTAACCATGAGCTGGACAATTAGTGATGATGACATACAAGCGATCAAAATCCTACAGCGAGACGGTCAAAAATCCTTGACCGATCTCGTTAGAGAGATATATGGTATAGAAGTAGATGAAAATGGGAAAGAAGATAATGCTGATCGTTTAAAAAAACTCAATCGTTTCAAAAACCATCTCAAAATTATGGTTAATGAAGGATTTCTGACTATGGACACGGCTAAAACTAAAACATCCAGCCGGGCAATAACGGTATATTCGCTGAACAATAACGTAGTCATAGGCAGAGGAGCACTGGTGGTTGTTACCGATTCTAAATTAGATTTTACCGAAATCGGAAATATTTTAAAAATCACCAACCCCAATGGCATAACAGCCATTTTACCAATAGAGAAATTAGAATAAAATTATTATACTCCCGGAAAGACCCCATCCCGGGAGTGCTATGCCATCGATCTTTTAAAGGAGGTATATTCTATTGATTTTTCAACGTACTTAAGACTTTTGCAATGGGTCAAATATAACCTCTATATTACGTCCAGCCATTGGGATCATGCTCAGTGTTCTCGACTGATAACCATCTTTAGCAACCGTTATCGTGACTGGCTGGCTTGCGATCTGCTGTGACCCCAAAATGGGTGCTATGCCTTGAGGCATATCATTTATGATTACCTCACAATCCTCCGGAGTGGTGAAAATTGATATCAGGCCACTAGCAACAGGCAACGCAAGCAATGTTCTAAATATGACATTATCTCCAAAACCAACATCAATATCCTCATGCCAGGCACTGTAGCCATCTGCAGCTAGAACGATATGATGTTTTCCAGGAGTAACATCAATTGCCGCAGGGGTGACTTTCTTCACATCTACCCCATCCACATAGATCTTTGCATGGGTGGCTTTCGACTTGATGGTCAGTCTAACCATATCTGGAGAATCCGCCAGCTTGCATTTCTGATATGCGCCCTTTATCATTTCTGGGTCGATATATTGATTTCGACCTTTATCATTCGGTTCAGCTAAGCACTCATTGACCATTATATAATTTACAAATATGCGTTGCCAATCTGGACGCAAATATAATTCTTCATTAGTTCCATCTCCTAAATATACTGCGCCCAATACCCTACGATACATTTCCAATGGCGTGTGTGGGTCAAAGTAAACTGTAATAGTCTTACCAACTACCAATTCGCGAAGGCGCTCGGCAGCCGTCACACCGCCACGATAGGTTCCTTTCTCTTTAGTGTCTATTCCAGCCAGCCTTACTTCATGAGTGCCTATGAATAAGGTATCGCCATCGTCTATCCTGTCGCAAATCCCAATAATCTTTCCACGATCCAGATCCTCCTGAGTAAGTGATGGAGGAGTCGCCACATCAGCATATGCCTTATAATACCTCGAATAGGCATTATAATACTGATAATAGCTAGAACTTAATGGAAATTTATTGTCATCGAGAAACGCTTTAAACTGATTCAAATCCGCAAGTATTGCATCATAATGATTCAATATTCCTTCATATACTTTCAAAGGATTGTAATGTTGCTCATTGAACCAAGTTACTCGTGTCCTAACCGCAGCATCGAACTGCCAAAAATTAGTCTGAATTCTAACCAACCATTGCCTAGCAAGAGCATCTGTTTTACTTTCAATTGCTAGAATATTTTCGCTTTCCGTTGGATAAGTCAGATCTATCTCGTCGGCCATCAGTATCACCTCCAAAATCATCCAGAATGGGCATCTCTAATCGTTCTATCGGTACGCCAGTTATCACAATTTTCATAGCCTGAAATATAACTTATAGGTATTTGAATCTTCGGCAAGAATATATATTCCAAAGAGATAATGTAAGTTGAAGTGGTTTCGATGGATGAGAAGGAAATGAAAAAGAGAGCTGAGGCAACTAAAGCCCAGGTGAATCGAGATGTTCAAAACACAATTAAGAGACTATCCGAAAAGAGGAGTAAATAATGGTATCGTTTAAGGTAAATTCAACGCCAGCTACTGTAACCAAAACTATTACTTTTAAAAGCTCGACACCATCCAGTAGCTCTAAGTCATCTTCAAGTTCAAAATCTAGCTATGTTAGTTCACCAGTCACAAGATCTACCAGTGTTCCAGTACCAACTAAAACAATAACCTTCAGCAAAAGCGCTTCATCAGCAAGTACAGTTTCTAGCACAAAAAGCACTTCAACCAAGTCTTCAGTAGATACCTCTAAACTCGCATCGGTGTTTAATCCAAAACAAGTGCCAGCCGAAGCTACCAAATCGATAACCTTCAAAACAACAGAAGTAGCATCAACTCCGGCCAAAGCAACAACTCCATCAGTCAACCTTACTGAGCTGGCTGCCAGTTTTAATCCATCGCAGCCAGCCAAAGAAGTAGATAACACCATCAGCTTTAAAACATCAGCAGTAACTGCACCATCATCTCCAGTAATATCTGCAGCATTGGCTGCAAGTTTTAATCCGAATCAGGAAGCTGCAAAAGTAAATCAAACCGTAACCTTCAAAACTATTGGAGAAGTCACAAACAACATTCCAAAGGCTGAAAACAGTCTGTTAAATGCTCCAGCACTTGTAGCTCCGACTTCATTGACACCAGACATACAGCAAACAGTCGAAAGCTTAGTAGCTGCAGCCAATAAAGTAGGAGCAACCATTGCAAACCGGCTTGATAATGCTTGGACTACATCATCTGCACAAGCATATCAAGCCACGGCGGAAGATAAAATCCAAGCCGCATATCTAAAATCGTTAAGCTCAAGTCATCCAGAGACTGCATTCAATTCCATACTGCAGCCACAATTAAATAGCCTGTCATCAGTTGCAAGCTCTGCGATAGACACGATAACTTCAAGATCTAGTGTTGTCAAAAAACAAAATGATGCAGATCTATCAGCCACATTAAATACGATATCTGGAATAGTCTCAAAGGGCTTAAAAACAATCAAATCAGCTACATCAGCTTCAAATATTAAAGAAGCAGCAGACGCTGTTATTGATCGCATCAACGATCTTAAATCAGCATCAGACGCAACCATAAATAACGACCATTCGGCATTGATGACTGCCATCTCCGGAATGGTAAAACGCAACGGTGAAATAGCCCTCGACAAACAGGTAGACATACAGATAAACTTTGGAAGCAGTGCAGTAAAACCACTAACACCACTGGGCGAATCAACTGTTATTGGATGGAAAACAGCTCCAAGTTCCGTAGTGAAGATGATAGTGAACAATCCGGAAGCAGGTATCGATTCGTTATCTCAAACTATATATCGTCAGATATATGGCGAAAATGATGGTGCCAGCGTACATGCTATGTCAGAACGGCTTAGCACCATTTTCAATGCACTGAAGCCTTACGCTAATGACGATGGAACGATGAACAGCGGTAAAGCACAAGCAGCAGTAAGTAAGTTGGCTAATAGACTCGTGATTCAGTCAACCAGTGATGATATCGCGAGAGCGATGGCATCACAAGGATCTGGCACAGTATCCGCCACTCCTGGCGAGATGATAAGTGTTTCTCAAAGCGGAGAATTATCAACCACCAAAACCGGTGAAGCTGGAGCAATATCAACGCCAGCAACTGCTGAAGCTGGAAAAAAAGCCAAAGAGACAAAGAAAAAATCACCATCATCATCACCTCAACCTACCGGTAAAAGTAGTTCGTCATCTTCAGATTTTAAAACACCGACTTCCTTAAGCGAAATAGATCTGACCAAAAACTACAGAACCAGAAGTGGCAATGTCATGCCAGGTAAATCAATTACAGCAAGTGATTTGCCCTACATAGTTGGATTTGCTGGTGGGGAGTCATCTACAGGTGCAGCCCTGGGATCTAGCTCATCAGTTGCAGGAACCGGACTAACTGCTGAACAAATGCGAGATGCAGCAGACGCAAAAGAAAAAGCCAAAAAAGAAGCCAAAGAAGAAACTGCATCCAAAACAACACAATCAACAACCAAATCAGCAACGCTAAAAATGGACAATGTAATAAGCACCCTTAGTAAAGCAGTTGGCTCTGCCGCCATGCCAGAATCGTACAGGGTAATCTCTTTCACGCCTGTAGGATTTACAAATGTGAAATCATCCACCGGAACATCCGTAAAAGTAGATACTGAGATCTATAACGAGCTGAAAAAGACCGGATATTCTGACAACAACATCGCTAACAGTCTGGCCAGTGGCAAGATGGGTGTAACTATCGATTCATCCAACAAAGTAAGATTAGGATATGTAGCGGATGATCCTTCGAATACGGTAATAGACGATACCATTTTCAAAGTAGATCCATACAAAGTAATAAATAATAGTGATGGTGGATCGGTAGCTGTTCCTGAATGGACTTATAAAAAATTAGAAGCCCTGGGCGTATCTGAAAAAGAAATGGCTTCAATACCACAAGCCGCATTGAATAAAATGAATACACTTAACGTGGGAAGCAGTGTTGCAAATGCTGGTGAATTAACGGGTGGATTACTTGGAAGCACTGCAGAAGCTGCATTACAACTCCCAGGCGAACGTAAGGTAGAATCCGGACTATTTAGTGAAGTGCCACTTACTAAGGCCCAGAAAGAAGAGCTAGAAGCACAAACACCCAACCCCTCTGAGCATCCACTTGATTATCTACTGTCAAGTGCAGTTCAACTTGGAGAAAACGCATACACCGGGTTAGTAAAACCACAGTATAAATATGGCTACACTTTAGAACCTACTGTTGCTGGTTTACTGAAAATCAACGCCATAGGTAAAGATCTCGCCAAATCAGGAGCAACTGTAAATGATGTTCCATCTATTGAAGGTCTCACAAAATATGAAACATTTACTACCGTGATGCAGTATGCAGATAAAGACACTTTGAATAAAATAGCATCTACCAATCCACGTCTCATATTAGGAGCATCCACTGATGGCGCTATTCAACCAATAATCGAATCCCGCATGGGTGAGAGCTATTGGGATGCTATCGGTGCCAGCATGAATGATGATGAATTCAACCAGTTCTACAAGGAGGTCAACGATGCTCCCGACAAACCAGTTGGAACAATACTGAAAGATATGCTTGAAGGCGCAGGAAGAGCTACATTACTTGGAACTGCCAGCAATAGTAACTTCAAGGATATGAGTGAATATGAAGAAAACCAGATAGGTCAGCTCGCCAGGGAGTTAACTATTGATCCAATAACGCCTTATCCTGCAGTAAATGCCTTATTGCTTCCAGTATTAGCAGCAGGTAAAACCCCAATTGCAGTAGCAAAGACTGGCGAAGAAGCTGCAAAACTCGGTAAAGTAGCCGAGGAAATAACCTTAGTTAGGTTGGGAGATGGCGGAATCACTGCCATGAAAGATGGTGCAGTGCTTGGAAAAGTAACTGCTAAAGAAGGAGATGTTACCAAAAAAATATTTGAGATAGCAGGTAAAGATGGAAGCAAAATAGAATTAAAAGTAGACAATGATATCGTCACTGCAACTGAAATAGTCGCACCATCGACACCTGCAACATCTCAAGTTACACCAGTGTTTAAAGAAGCAGGCACTACAACCACTACTAAAACTCCAGTATCTGCGCAGGTAAAGATAACTGAGGCCATTAAACAAGCAGAAACTGCAAAAATACCACAGGAAACGGTAAAAGCTGCAACTAGCTTGGCATCCGCGCCGGTTGCTAAAAAAACTACCCTGAGTGATGTAATCAATACGCTCGCTTCAAGTTTCAATCCAAATAGTGAATTGGCACAAGCTGAACGTAAGATAACTTTTGAAACTAAGCCCACATCCATCTCTGCAGTCAAGTCTGCAGATATCGTGGAGTTAGAAAAGCAAGCAGTTAAAAAAACTACTACAGCAGATCTAACAAAAGCATCATCAGAAGGTCCAGTAGCGTCAGTTGTAACTCCCGACATGATTGCCGAATCAACCAAAGCTGCTGCCGAAGCCGCCAATTATGCACCCATCACTGGGTCCGATCTGCAACTAACATCATTGGGTGACGGTGTTTATCGCGGCGGAGATGGCCAGAAATATGTCAAATATGGTAAAGATCGATATCTTGCAGTTGCTGAGGATTATGACCCCAAGGCAAAAAGCATACTAGCCGTCCAAGATGTAGACGAGACGGGCCATGCATCAATCACACGAGAAATTACTGGAGATGTAGACCGATATCATGTAACCTATCAAAATGCAGATGGAGCTTTCAAAACAGTACGAGTGGCTGCAGAAGATGCTGGTGATTATGATAGTATCGGAAAAGTACTGCAGCTCCGTGAAGATGCAGAAGCTATCGGGATTAAAGTTCCAGACGGGATATCATTAAACGATCTGCAGAATATGGAGGTTAGCCCAGGAACATCCTTAGCTCAAACCGACCAAGTAGAAAAGCTAAAAGAAGATATGCTGAAAGAAATCGATGACATAAACGCAAAATTAGATTCTGAAAAAGCACCAAGCGAGGATGGAGGATATTCATCGGGCGGCA
>Ga0116171_10004509_pt1 | contig 12506 bp, 10 predicted proteins | sample AD_JPNHW2_MetaG_FD_89798 | JGI IMG/M metagenome (GOLD analysis project Ga0116171, IMG submission 89798) | Active sludge microbial communities of municipal wastewater-treating anaerobic digesters from Japan - AD_JPNHW2_MetaG | ecosystem: Engineered > Bioreactor > Anaerobic > Digestate | place...
ATCTGCTTGGTAAGGTTATATTAAAATGCGGGGATAAAATAACCACCGACCATATTATGCCCGCCGGTGCTTTCCTTAAACTTCGCTCGAATGTTCCCCAATACGCAAAGGTAGTATTTAACTGCTTCAACGAAGAAGGCAAACCGACCTTTGCCGACAGGGCACTTGAGCTTAAGAAAAAAGACATCGCAGGCATTATTATAGCCTCTGAAAGTTATGGTCAAGGCTCTTCAAGGGAACATGCGGCACTGTGCCCCATGTATCTCGGAATTCGTGCAGTAATTGCCAAATCAATCGAGCGAATACATAAAGCCAACCTTATTAATTTCAGTATTGTGCCCATTGAATTTGCTGATCCCGCCGATTATGATAAAATTAATCCCGATGATGAACTCGTTATAGATAAGCTGACCGAAGCGGTCAAAAACAGTGACGAGATCAAAATAAAAGACAAAACAGGCTCATTTGAATTTATTGGCAAGTTAAATCTTTCCAGCAGAGACAGGGAAATTCTTCTCGCAGGCGGCAAATTGAGCTATACTTTAGAGCAGAGCAATGGATAAAAAGACAATAGCTATTTTCGGTACGAGCAAAGCAAAGCCAGGCGATGAGGTTTTTCAGTTGGCCTATGAAACAGGCAGATACCTCGCGGAGGCTTTTTTCGATATTATTAATGGTGGTTACGGCGGCGTTATGCTCGCCTCGGCAAGAGCGGCAAGCCTTGCCGGTGGTAAGATTACAGGAGTTACATGCGATGCTTTCGGTCGAAGCGCCCCAAACCAGTTTATTACGGACCAGATAAATACATCCTGCCTGGATGAAAGACTTAACACGCTTCTGGAAAAAGCAGACGCATATATCGTTTTACAAGGCTCGACCGGAACGCTGCTTGAATTTGCTAAAATATGGGAATTAAAAAACAAACACTTTTTCAAGTCTGATAAACCGATTATATTGATAGGCGATTTCTGGAAGCCTTTGATAGAAATTGTTGCCACCGAAGATTTAAATAGTGTAAAGTCGCTGACTATTGTGCAGACTCCTGAAGAGGCGGTCGATTATCTTTTAAAAAATTTAAGATAGCAGGGAAGTAATATAAAATGAAAAAAGTCATGGTATTTTTAATATTGGCAGGCTTAGTTACAGCTTTGCCAGTCCTTGCCGAAGAAACCGAAAAACAGCTCTTGCCGATAATTGATGGTTTTGAACTCAAAGGAGCCGATGGAAAACTGGTTCACCAGAATTCTAAATGGCATTTTGTATTTGACCGAGAAGTCCGGGGCCCAAAATCTGGTCTTATCAAACCAGACACACAAGTTCTCCTGCTGCCCTCATCTGCTCTGGAAAAACTTATCGCCGATAAGCAGAAAAACCCTGCTTCAAGCTATAGACTCTGGGGTATCATCACTAAATATAAAGATGAAAATTATATTTTCTGTACATATTTTTTACCTTTTACAAATATTACCCCGGTCCAGAAAACGCAGCAAATGCAGATCAATGAACCAAACGATGCTCTTACCATACCCGATGAAATTATTAACAAACTCAAGGACAGAAAAATAATAAGACCCGAACAACTCCGGAAAGGCCTCAAGCTTGAAAATGATTCTGTGCTGATCGACCGTATAGGTTATGTTAAAACCGATGATGATGGACAGGCTAAATTTGTATTCGACGCTTTGGGGCGAAATGCTAAAAATTATTCCATTGATCTTCTGCCTTGCCAGGTACTTCAGCTTGCTCAGGAAAAATATGAAAGCGCAATTGAAAAACCAAGATTCAAAATTACCGGCATAGTTACACAATTCGAGGGTCAAAATTATATGTTCTTGCAAAAGGCAAGTGTGGTTTACAGCTATGGCAATTTTTCAAGGTAGAGCAAAATGACGGATCAATTGGCTAAGATTTTAATTTTGTCATCACAACCGGATTTTGAGAATAAACTCTCATGTATCAGGCAAACTATAATAAATGCCTCAGGCTTTGAACCCGGTTCTCAGCAGCACCAGCAGCTTATAAACATCGTCACTGAAGTTGCAAAAAATGGAGACAAAGCATTAGCGGATTTTACCGAAAAATTTGACAGTGTAAAATTAACACCCAGCCAGTTCAAAATTGATAAAGCTCAGCTTAAACAGGCTCACGATGAAATTGACGCTGATCTTTTAAAAGCTCTGCGAAAATCAATTGAGAACGTCAGGAAATATCAAACTGAAATTTTCATGTCAGGCAAAAATAATTTACCAGTAATTAAATATACTCCTCTAAGCAGAATTGGAATTTGTATTCCCGGAGCCTCGGCCCCTTTGCCCAGCACAGTTATCATGTCAGCTGTCCCCGCACAGGTTGCAGGAGTAAAAGAGATTGTGATTGTTTCTCCGCCAAGATGTAAAAATTCAATTCATCCGGTAATACAGGCTCTTTGCTTTGAACTTGGCATTGATGAGGTGTACCGTATCGGCGGCGCCCAGGCTGTAGCAGCATTAGCCTATGGCACCGAGACAATCAAGAAAGTAAATAAAATTGTAGGCCCCGGTAATCAATGGGTGCAGATGGCAAAGAAACAGGTTTTTGGAAAAGTTGATATCGATTCCATTGCCGGTCCAAGCGAAGTTCTTATTATTGCCGATGATTCGGCAAACCCTGCGTGGGTCGCAGCCGACATGCTAAGTCAGGCTGAACATGCACCAGGCTCTGCTCTGGTCTTGACCGATTCGGAAAAATTAGCCCATGCTGTTCTTGATGAATTATCCAAACAGGTTAAAGAGCTTGACAGAAGTCAGCAGACTCTTCAATGCCTGGAAAAATTCAGCTCTGTTGCAGTATGTAAAAATATCGATGATGTTATCACTTTCGCCAATGATTTTGCAGCCGAGCACCTCGAAATCCAGTGCGGCAATAAAAGTGATGCCATCGCACAAAGAATCATAAACGCCGGTGCTATTTTCATAGGCCAATACTCACCAGTTGCCGTAGGTGACTACTGGGCAGGTCCAAGTCATACCTTGCCAACAGGCTCAAGCGCAAAATTCTTCAGCCCATTAAGCTCGAACGATTTTGTAAAATCATCAAGCATCATTCGATATGATAAAGAAAAATTAACACAAAGTGCTGATGATATAATTCGCATTGCGATGATTGAAGGCCTCGACGCCCACGCCAAAAGTATTGCTATCAGAACAAAGAAAAATTAAACTTCCCATCGAAGAGCCTCTTCGTTTTTTAAGTTTTTCAGGGTTTCTTAAAAACCATATATGTCACTTTATTATCGGTAAGTATGAATTGAGCTTTGATATTGTCATAAAATAATGTTATGACATTTTCCTCTACCGCAATCTCAGAACTCGGTTTACCATATGCCTGAGCAATATTTTCTCTGCTTGACCCCATACCGATATTCTCACTGGTTTTACAATTGCAGAGCTTTATCATATTTCCTTCAGCCTCATTTGTCGCCCCGCATGCTATTAGTATAAGCGATTCATCTTTTGGTGAAACGGTTAATTGCAGGCCGTGAGAAATATAAAATAGCTTATAACCTTTTTCCTGCTCTGGTTGGCCCAAAATTTTTATTATTACATTTTTGTTCATCCCGAACCGAATGTCCCCGACATTGCTCAAAGGAACAATTTGCATAATTTCTCTTGCTTCTTCAGGCTCTGCCTGTTTGGTCTGTTCCGGCTGCTTAGTCTGACCGCCTGGAATACCTTTGGCACTGGTTTTATCTTTACTGAGCCATCGCATACCCAGCTTTACCATTCCCAACGAATTTCCCTGCCAGCCATGCCCGCCTTTATACATCTCCATCTTAACGATACCGCCATTATCAGCGATTATTTTATATGCCAATTGCGGCATCTCCACCGGGCAAATATCATCAGCCACCGAGTGCATGATATAATATGCTTTGCCGTTTGCATTCCCGATATTACTGCCAAGCCAACTGATCTGGAAATTGCTCATTACAATTAAGCTGCCTGCTATCGGTGTATCTTTTCTTACAGACGCCATATAACCAGCTTGCCCCGCGCTGTCCCAGCAAAAACTGAATATTTGCTGCTTGTTGATATTATATTTGCTGCGAACATCGGCAATTACTGCTTCGATAAATTCTTCTGTGCTGAACAACTGCCCATCAACTTTGTCTGTCTCTGTAGGCCAGGTAATTCTCTGCTTGCGATTCCATCGTTTTGCCACAAGCTGAGCAACGATAAAATTCTTATCAAATGAATCTTTGTAAATCTCTTTCACAAAATCAAGCATGTCAGCTCCGCCCGTTTCGCCAGGCAAAACAACTATTAGCCCGAAACCAGCATTGTTAACATTAGTTTCATCGCCGGAACTGATAAGAAAATATTTTTTGTTTACATCGCCGCCAGCAGAGCATTCTTTGCTGATGACTTCTTCGCTTTCAGTATTGGGATCCTGATTTGCAAAACAAAAGCTGGCAATGCAAAACATCACCAGCCATATAAATATCAATCGTACTTTCATCTATTTAGACTTTTTCTAATAAGACAAATCTATTCGTATTTTTCGATTAACTTAGTTTTTGTTTAATAAACTCCACTGCCGCTGCCAGTGCATCATCAATCTTCGCCGGGTCCTTACCACCAGCCATTGCCATCTGAGGCCTGCCACCACCACCACCGCCCACTATCGGAGCGATAGTCTTTACAATGTCACCAGCCTTTAACCCTTTTTTAATCAGATCATCACTAACCGCTGCCAGCAATGTCACCTTACCATCCTCAACGAAGCCGAACGCAATTGCAACCGAATCAGCCTTTTTCTTAAGCATATCGATAGCTTCCCGCCCTTGCTCAGATGTTGCACTTTCAAGCTTACTGACCACTATGGATGTCCCATTGATCTTTTCGCAGTTGCTCAGCAGTTCCCTAGCCTCAGTCAGAATATCATTGCCTGTCTGTTTAGCTGTTGATTTAAGCTGTTTTGTTAACTGCTTATTTTCTTTTATAAGCCCGGCAACTCTTTCCAGAACTTTTTCCGACGGAACTTTCAGCAAAAGCGTAAGTTCGTCAATAACATCATTTCTTTCCTGGAAGTATTTGTTCAGCCCGGCGCCGGTCAATCCGGTTATTCTTCGTACACCTGCCGAAATACTTTCCTCTTTTACAATCTTGAAATTGCCGATTACGCCGATGTTACCAACATGCGTCCCGCCGCAGAATTCTCGGCTGAAGGCATCAGTAATATGTTCCTGATCCTTGGCCCCGATAGCAATAACTCTCACAATGTCACCATATTTTTCACCGAACAGTGCCATTGCTCCGAGTTTCTTTGCTTCTTCTTTTTCCATCTCAACACAAGTTACCGGCAAAGCAGCATCAATTTTTTCTCTTACAAGCTTTTCAACTTCGTTCATCTGTTGTTTCGTCAATGCTTTCGGACAAGTAAAGTCGAATCGCAAATAATCAGGCCCAACCAGTGAACCCTGCTGAGCAACAGAATTGCCGACTACCTTTTGCAATGCCCATTGCAGTAAATGCGTAGCAGTGTGGTTTTTCTTTATTGAATCCCTGTCAGCACTTACAATCGCATCAACTTTATCGCCGACTTTGAATTGTCCCTTAGATACTCTGCCCTGATGAATAACACAGTCAGCAATTTTGCTGGTGTTCTCAACAATGAACTCAGCGCCATCTGTTTTTATCGTTCCGCAGTCTCCGACCTGTCCACCCGACTCAGCGTAAAAACAAGTCTTATCCAGTACAACCGCAACTTCCTGACCAGTAATTATTTCACCTGAATTCTTAAAACCGTTCTCATCAATAAAACCAACCATCTTACCTTGCGATTTATCAACATGGTATTTGTGCAGATCTTCAGTGACAGGCAATTCGACATCAGAAAGCTTCATCATAAATGAGTTGCCTTTCTGAGCGGCCCTTGCTCGTTGCCTTTGTTGTTCCATCAGCTTGTCAAATTCATCTCTGTCAACAGATAACCCCTGCTCCTTAGCCATCATCTCCGTCAAGTCAAGCGGGAATCCATAAGTGTCATACAGCGCAAAAGCATCTTCGCCGTCAACAATTCTCGAATCTGTTTTTTTCGCTTTCTCTGCTGCACCATTAAATATTTCAATTCCACGATCAAGCGTTCTGCCGAAACTTTCTTCCTCAGATTTGATGACCGTTGTAACGTAATCAGCTCTGGAGCGAATTTCACCGAATGCATCACCCATATAATCAGCAACCGTAGGCACTATTTTATACATGAAAGGCTCGCGCATTCCCAGCTCTCTGCCGAATCGTGCTGCTCGACGCAAAAGCCTTCTCATCACGTACCCTCTGCCCTCATTTGAAGGCGTAGCCCCATCGGTAATTGCAAATACCAATGCCCTTAAATGGTCAGCGATAACCCGAAAAGCTGTATCAGTGGCACTATCAAGTTTCGATGTATAAACATGCCCCGTTGTCTCGCAAAGATAATTAATGATAGGCATGAAAAGATCCGTATCATAGTTGCTTTTTTTTCCCTGCATAACCGCTGACACTCTTTCGAGTCCTGCACCGGTGTCGATATACCTGGCCGGCAACGTTGTAAGCACTCCGTTTTCATCTCGGTTATACTGCATGAAAACAAGGTTCCACAACTCCATAAATCTGCTGCAGCCGCCATTAACAGCGCACTTGTGTCCCGGCACATGCTTCATATCGCATCTGTCAGGTCCAAGGTCAATATGTATTTCGCTGCAAGGCCCGCAAGGACCAACGGCGCCCATTTCCCAGAAGTTATCTTTCTTCCGCAGCTCAAAACCCTGCTCTCGGGCATACCCGTAACCTTACCCCAGAGCATCTTTGCTTCATCATCTGCTTTTGTGCCGTCTTTTTCGTCACCTTTGAAAACCGTTGCCCACAAAAGATCAGGATTAATACCCCATACCTTTGTCACCAGCTCCCATGCCCACTCAATGGCCTCTGCCTTAAAGTAATCATCAAAGGACCAGTTGCCAAGCATCTCGAAGAATGTGTGATGATAAGTATCCCTTCCCACTTCTTCAAGATCATTATGCTTGCCGCTTACTCGCAGACATTTCTGACTGTTGGCGGCACGTTTCCATGGACTCGACTTTAACCCAAGGAATATATCCTTAAACTGGTTCATTCCTGCATTAGCAAAAAGCAATGTCTCGTCGCTGATAGGAACTATCGGCGAACTCGGAACAAACTCATGGCCCCTGTCTTTAAAAAAATCTATAAAGCTGCTTCTGATTTCCTTTGCACTAGTCACTTTAAATTTCCTGATAACAAATTTATTATTCTTCTATTATGACTCCCTTAGCCACGAGAATCTTATGTTTGATTTCTTCGCAGACATCACTGTTGTCCACTAAGAATTCCTTGGCCTTTTCTCTGCCCTGGCCGATTTTTACCTTACCGTAATTGTACCACGCGCCTGATTTCTCGATTATGCCGCAAGCATCCGCCAGGTCGATCAAGTCACCGATATAGCTGATACCATTATTGAACATAATATCGAATTCAGTCTCGCGGAAAGGCGGAGCTATTTTATTTTTAACGATTTTTGCTTTTACCCTGTTACCGATAGCCTCACCCGCTGCATCTTTAATAGTAGCAATTCTCCTGATATCAAGTCTGACAGAGCTGTAAAACTTCAGAGCCTTGCCGCCTGTTGTTGTTTCCGGGCTGCCGAACATAACGCCGATCTTCATACGTATCTGGTTAATAAATATCAACGCAGTCTTTGTCTTACTGATTACCGCAGTCAGCTTTCTCATTGCCTGACTCATAAGCCTTGCCTGCAACCCCATATGCGAGTCACCCATTTCGCCATCGAGCTCTGCTTTAGGCGTCAACGCTGCAACTGAGTCAACAACAATAATATCAACCGAGTTGCTCTTAACCAGCATCTCGACGATCTCCAGTGCCTGCTCACCGCTGTCAGGCTGAGAAACAAGAAGCTTACTTACATCAACACCAAGTTTCTTGGCCCATGTTACATCCAGTGCGTGCTCAGCATCGATAAACGCAGCAACCCCTCCTTGTTTCTGGCAGCATGCAATCACATGCAGCGAAAGAGTAGTCTTACCCGAAGACTCCGGACCATAAAATTCCGTTACTCTGCCCTTGGGTATACCCTTACCGCCTAATGCCAGGTCAAGTGACAAAGCGCCGGTACTGATGCAGTCAATTTGCACATGTTTTGTTTCATCCATCTGCATTATGGCACCTTGGCCATATTGCTTTTCGATCTGCGCAACTACACGCTCCAATGCCGTATTGCTTTCACCACCGGCAACTTCTGTCTTTGCTGTCTTTTTCTTCGCCATATTTACTTTTCTCCATTCCTTTGGTTCGTAATATTATTATTGCAATTTATATCTGTCGATTACACTATAGACAGGCCCATCACTCCTGAGTCGGCTGCAATAAACTGCTACCGAATCAACAAAAACACTACCCGCGTAGAAATCCTTATAGCTCTCGCAGTTTTTTTTCAACTTATAACCCGTTTTAGGATTTTTCACCCTGCACAGCGTTAGATGGCCTGAAAAACCCTTATTATCACCAGCCCAACCACCGCTTACAAACTTATTTTCCAAATCTTTCTGCAAATCCTGCAATTTATCGACGCCCAGTCCAGCACCAACCCAGACAACGCTCGCGCTCCTGCCGCCAAAACAACCAACTGTTTCAAATCCAAGCTCAAAACCGCTTTTTCCCGCAGCAGTACTTTCAACTATTCTGCAAACTTCAGACATCTTAGCTTCTTCTACTTCACCCAGAAACTTCAAGGTCAGATGCATCCGCTCAGGTGAAACCCATGTAACATCGAATCGCCCCAGCCTGCATTGCTGAGAAATACTTTTTTGCAGCTCGCTCAGCTTTTCTTTAATTTCATCATTAATATCTATTGCGACAAATAATCGCATATCATATCCGCCGATATCAGCGTAATTTTTTAAAACTGTGTTATTTCACGCAGTTTTTCAAACCTGCTTTCAATAACTTTATTATTAATACCCGTTAATCCAGCCAGTGAAAAATCAGAAATCGTAAACGATGCCATTACAGTTCCATAAGCGATAGCCTTTTTCAGATTCGCAGTATTAACTTTGCCTTGCTTCGTAAGATAACCCATAAATGCACCAGCGAAACTATCGCCCGCTCCTGTTGGATCCTTTACTTCCCTGGCAATATATGCAGGCAGCACAAAAATATCACCATCCTTATTACACATCATACTGCCGTACTCACCTTTTTTAATAATAACGACATCGGGCCCCATCTCGAGTATTTTCTCCGCTGTTATAATAAGATTACTTTCTTTTGTTATCGATCGTGCCTCATCCTCATTGATTATCAAGGCATTAATCTTCTTCATCAGTTTCTTAAGGTCCTCTAAATGCCCATCGATCCAGCAGTTCATAGTATCAGCTGCAACAAATACAGGACTATCGAGCTGGTCTAAAATTTCCATCTGCAGCACCGGCGAAGTATTAGCAAGGAAAACAAATTTACTGTCCATGAATTCAATTGGTACTTTCGCGGGTTTTTCCATTAATACATTCAGTTCGACATTGTCCGTAATGGCGTTCTTCATCGTATTATGGTAGGACCCTTTCCAGCGAAAAGTTTTGCTGCCCTGTCTGATCTCCAACCCAGAAAGGTCAACATCTCTTCCTTTAAAAGTTTCTGCCAGGTTAAACGGGCAATCCATTCCGACCACTCCTGAAAATCTTACAGGGCAAAAATAACTCGCCGCCATACTGAAATAAATTGCTGAGCCGCCAAGGCAGTTCTCACTTGTACCAAAAGGCGTAGTTACCGTATCAATTCCTATCGAACCAGTTACTAAAAGTGACATTTAAAATTCCTTTCGAAATTAGTTATCCGTTTTTAAATTTTTCCAAAGTATAATCTATGCGCGCCAGCGTATTTTCCTTGCCCAGCATCTGAACAGAATCAAATATAGGTGGGCTGATCGTATTGCCGCAAATCGCAACCCTTAAAGGCTGCGCTATTTTACCGAGACCGACCTGCTTTTCCTCTGCTAATGTCCGAAGCATACCCTCGATTCCATCCTCAGTAAGTTCCGTCATATCTTTGAGCTTTTCACCTACTATTTTCAGCATCTCCAGCCCATCATTCTTCAGCAGAACCTTTTTCACTGCCTTGTCATCGTATGCTATTTTATCATTTTCAAAGAACAAAAACCGACTCTTGCTCTCAACATCTTCGAGTCCTCTGGCGCCGACATTAACCCTCAAAAGCTGGGCTAAAAGCTTATCATCGCCATTAGCAACCGGGGAATTAACTTCCTTCAAATAAATCTTGAAATACTTCAGCAGTTTATCCGGACTGACCATTCGCATATGCTCAGTATTGAACGAAACAAGCTTTTTCCGGTCAAATAAGCTGTTGGATTTGCACAGCCGGCTAAGGTCAAATTTCGCGACAAGCTCGTCAACCGTCATAACTTCCTGACCATCTCCGCTGCTCCAGCCCAGAAGCGCCAGAAAGTTCACCATAGTTTCGGGCAAATAACCGCTCTTTGAAAAATCAACAACATTAATCTCAGGCAGTTTGATTCCAAGATAATCCGCCATAGCATCTACAATCGGCATGTCCGGCACAGTTTTGCCGTCAAGGAACGACTGCAAATCCTCGACAGATATTCCTCCTGCCTTAGCAAGCTTTTCGAGATCAATTTCCGCATCCGCCTTGATAGCGATTTTCAATACCTTAGGCCTCTCACGTTTGGACAATTTCCCGCCATTTTCACTCATCGTAACCGACATGTGTGCATACTGCGGAATTTTGAACCCCAATGCCTTCTGCAAACACTGATGCAAAGGAGTATTCATCAAATGTTCCTGTCCCCTGCAAACATGCGTAACATCCATCAACTCATCGTCGATAACCACCGCGAAATGGTAAGTTGGAAAACCATCGGATTTTTGAATAATAAAATCGCTTAATTCGCTTGGCTCAAAACTTACCGTACCCCTGACAAGATCCTCAACCACAATAGGCTTATCCTGCGGAATAGCAAATCGAACCGCTACATCTTTGCCCTCGCTGCGAGCCTTTTTAACATCAGCTTCACTCGGCAGTATCTCAGGCCTGCGGTAAACGGAACTTTTCTTCTCCGCCTCAGCTATGTCACGTTTTTCCTTCAATTCTTCTGCACTATCGAAACAATAATATGCCTTCCCGTCAGCCAGCAGCTTATCGATGTACTTTTGGTAAATATCCAGCCTCTGCGACTGCAAATAAGGCCCTTTTGGTCCGCCAACCCCAGGTCCCTCATCCCACTCGATACCAAGCCACTTCAAATCATCAATAACCTGCTGCATTGCAGTAGGTGTATTGCGTTTCATATCCGTGTCTTCTATTCTCAAAATAAACTTGCCGCCGGAATGTTTCGCCAGCAACCAGTTAAAAAGCGCCGTCCTTGCCCCGCCAATATGAAGATAACCCGTTGGTGATGGCGCAAATCTCGTTACTATCATCAGTTAAAGCTCCAGCTAAATTACATTTATAAACACCATAGCATACCCCCAAGCTCCTATAATGTCAATGCGCAAAAGCTTTTAACCGCAAATTACCAATCTTAATAACTATCTGCTAAATTAAATTGCTCAACGCTTCAAATTTGATAAAATGATTTGTTATGAATTTTTTTTCGATATATCGAGGCTAAGCAGTGGAAAATAACGAAAACAGCGACGAAAAGTCAGCTCCTCTGGATTTTGTCCGGACAATAGTAAGCGATGATTGCAAAACAGGCAAATGGGATGGCAGGGTGGCTACACGCTTCCCACCCGAACCTAATGGTTTTCTGCACATCGGGCACGCTAAAAGCATCTGTCTCAATTTCGGCATCGCCGCAGAATTCAATGGAAAATGCAATCTGAGATTCGACGATACCAACCCTTCAAAAGAGGACCAGGAATACGTCGATTCGATTATCAAGGATATTCAATGGCTAGGCTGGAGCTTCGAAGACAGACTTTTCTTCGCTTCCGATTATTTCCAGCAAATGTACGAATATGCCATACAGCTTATCAAAAAAGGTAAAGCCTATGTCTGCGACCTCACAGCCGAAGAAACAAGGCTCTATCGCGGCACATTAACCCAGCCCGGCAAAGAAAGCCCATATAGAAATCGCTCCGTTGAAGAAAACCTCGACCTCTTTGAAAAAATGAAAGCGGGCCAGTTCCCTGATGGTTCCAAAACCCTCAAAGCAAAAATTGACCTGGCTTCCGCAAATTTCAATATGCGTGACCCCGTTATGTACCGGATAATGAAAGCAACTCACCATCGCACCGGCGACAATTGGTGCATATACCCGATGTACGACTGGGCACATGGCCTCGAAGATTCTCTCGAAAGGATTACCCATTCGATCTGCACCCTCGAATTTGAAAATCACCGCCCATTATACGATTGGTTCATCGACCAGTTAGGTATCTACCACCCGCAGCAAATCGAATTTGCCCGCCTGAACCTGAC
>Ga0116171_10004510_pt1 | contig 12505 bp, 10 predicted proteins | sample AD_JPNHW2_MetaG_FD_89798 | JGI IMG/M metagenome (GOLD analysis project Ga0116171, IMG submission 89798) | Active sludge microbial communities of municipal wastewater-treating anaerobic digesters from Japan - AD_JPNHW2_MetaG | ecosystem: Engineered > Bioreactor > Anaerobic > Digestate | place...
AAGACCCCCGTGAAGACGATCGGCGACTACAACTGCATCGTAGTGCGCAAGGATCTCCCCGACAGCCTGGTGTTCGAGCTCAACAGGATCATGTGGGAGAATCGCGCCTCCGTCGCCGCGGCGGTCAAAGATTTCGGCGAGCTTACCATCAAGGACGCCCTCCCCTCCGGACTGCCGGTTCACCCGGGTTCGGTCCAGTTCTGGAAGTCGGCGAAATAGACTGTCCCTATGCCTGCTGTCTGAATGACTAGCCGAGAAGCCGGGACCGCGCGTTCCGGCTTCTCTTTATCGCTCGATCGCGGAGATACCCAATGCGCAAACTTGATGGCTTCGCCAGGAAATTCATCTATGTCTATATCGTGCTGATAGGCCTCTTCCATATCTACACTTCGGTATTCGGGAATTTCGAGGCGTATCTGCAGCGCTCGCTGCACCTTTCGATGATCCTTCCCCTCGCGTTCATGCTTTGGCCGATACGGAAGAGCGGCCCCGCGGACAGGATTCCCTGGTACGACATGGCGCTCGCGGCCGTGAGCGTCGTGCCCGGCGCCTATATCATCGCGAACTACTGGGCCATCACCTCGCGCATCGTCCAGGTCGACTCCGTCACGACCACACAGCTGGTTTTCGGCATCCTCCTGGTCGTCCTCCTCCTTGAAGCCGCGAGGCGCGTGGTGGGTCTGCCCATCATGATCATAGGCGGCGTGGCCATCCTCTATATGCTCTTCGGCGACAAGATTTCCGGCCTCTTCAAGGGCATTTCCTTCAGCCTGCCCGAGGTGATCGAGCAGTCCTTCCTCACCGACGAGGGCATTTTCTCCTCGCCGCTGGGGGTCTCGGCCACCTATGTCATGGTCTTCCTCATTTTCGGGGGCTTTCTCGAGAAGACGGGCGTGGGCGAATACTTCATGGACCTCGCCCAGGCCTTCACCGGCACCCAGCCCGGCGGCCCGGCCCTCATCGCCGTCACCTCGTCCTGCCTTTTCGGATCGATCTCGGGATCGGCGGTCGCCAATGTCTACGGCACGGGCACCTTCACCATCCCCCTCATGAAGAAGATCGGCTACAAGGATTATTTCGCGGGAGCGGTGGAGGCTGTGGCTTCCACCGGCGGGCAGATCATGCCGCCCGTGATGGGGGCGGGAGCCTTCCTTATGGCCTCCTTCCTCGGCATGCCCTACAAGACGATCATGATCGCGGCGATCCTGCCGGCGCTTATGTATTACGGCGCGGTCTTCCTGATGGTGAAGCTGTACGCGCACAAGAACCACCTCCAGGGGCTGGCGGCGGAGGATCTGCCGGCGAAACGCGACGTGGTGCGCAAGCTCTACATGATCGTGCCGCTGGCGGGCATTGTCTATTTCCTGCTTTCCGGCTCCACGCCGATGAAGGCCGCGATCATGGGCATCCTCCTGGCCTGGATAACCGCCTTTTTCAACCCGAAGGTCGAGGATCCCAAAAAGCGCAGGCTCTCCTACATCGTCGGAACCATCGCGGCGATCGCTTTCCTTGCCACCCTGTTCTTTCCCGCGCTGACCGAGGGCGCGACGAAGTCCAAGCTGGCGATCATCCCCTTCGTGGCGGTTTTTCTGGCGGCTTCCTGGTGCAACGCGGGCATGGGCATCAAGGACGTGATCGACGCGATCTATGAGGGCGCCAAGGGCATTCCCCTGATCGCCATAGCCTGCGCGACCGCGGGCATCGTGCTCGGCGCCGTGGCGCTCACAGGCATCGGCGGAAAGCTGGTCGGCTTCGTCCTGTCCTTCGCCAAGGACGTGCCGATACTGGGCCTCATGCTGATCATGCTCATTTCGATATTCCTGGGAATGGGCTTGCCGACCACGGGCGCCTACATTCTCGCGGCGGCCCTGGGAGCCCCCATTCTCGTCAAGATGGGGTTCAGCCCCCTGGCCTCGCACATGTTCGTCTTCTATTTCGCCGTCATCTCGAACATCACGCCGCCGGTCGCCCTGGCCTGCTTCGCCGCCTCGTCGATCTCGGGAGCCAATCCGAACAAGATCGGCTTCCAGGCGATGCGGCTCGGCTTCCTGGCCTTCATCGTGCCTTTCGCCTTCTGTTACGATCCGGGCTTGCTGATGCAGGGCGGCTTGGCCGCCAACCTGTGGGCGATCGTGTCGGGGACCATCGCGATCTTCGCCTTCGGGTTTTTCTGGATGGGCTTCATCACCAGGCCGATTCCCTTCTGGCTGAGGGGCATTCTCCTCTTCGCGGGCGTGTACTCGCTTTTCCCGGGCATGCTGCCTGTGGCGGTGAGCGGCGGACTTCTCGCGGGAGCTTTCCTTTTATCAAAGTTCACGGCGCTGGGAGTCAAGGGCGCGGCGGCGTAGCGGCCTATCCCGACGCGGGGGCCGGCGGGCGCGCCCGCTGGCCCCCGCCCCCTATTCCAGCAGCGGGGCGAGCTCGGCGAAAGCCTGCTTGAGCGCCTCCGAGCCGCTCGATTCGAGCGATTCCAGGATCGCGGCCTTCGAGGCTCGGCCGCTCTCCACCCAGAGCGTCGCTTTCCGGCAGTCGGCGTCAAAGACCATGAAGGTCGGCTGGCCGAGGCTGGAGTCCCAGGGGTTCCAGCGGGGGAGCCCGCTCGGCGAGCCATCGGCGCTGCCGTTCGGGTCGCCCCAGCGCGCGAAGTTGGCGAGGTACTCGCCGATCTTCTCCTGGAGGTCGCGGCGGCCTTTGTCGTTCGCGGCCGTGAAGATGCGCAGGGGCAGGAGGTTGCCGTAGGCGGTGTCGTTCTGGAGGAAGAACGACATCTCCATGCCGTGCGCCGCGCCGAGCCTCTGGCCCGTCTTGCCGCTGATGACGTTATCTTCGGCGCCGTGCGTGGCGCCCCAGTCGAAGCGGTACATGAAGATGTTCTTCCCCGAGCGTCCGGCATCGAGGGCTTCGGCCACGGCGTCGGCGCCCTCCGCCTTCCAGATTGCGCTCGTGATCTCGGCCAGCTTCTGGTAGACCGCGGGATCCATTTTCTTGTTCCACAGCATCAGGAAAAATTTCGTCTCCTCGCGGTTCGAGCCGATCAGAACCGGCACTTCGGCGCGGCGCTCGGGGTCGGCGAGGGCGGCGAACCCGTCGGCCGGCAGCACATGGCCGTCGAAATTCGGGTAGGGAAAGGCGGTCGCGCGCGGCGCGGGCGGCTTGGAGAGCGCCAGCAGCGTTTCCGGCTTCGCCGCGCGCAGCCAGGCCGCCTGCTCGCCCGCGCTCATCGAGGCGAGCCGCGCCTCGGCGCCCGCGCTATCGGCCGCTATTTTCTGGCGCAGGGCGAGCTTGGCGGCGATGCCGTTCGCGAAGGCTTCCGGGGCGATCTTGGAGACTCGCGTGAATCCGCTTTCCACAACCGCGCGATGGAAGAGACCACGCGCCGCAGGCGCTATCAGGAGGGTGAGCACGTTGAAGGCGCCGGCCGACTCGCCGGCGACGGTCACGTTCCCCGGGTCGCCGCCGAAGGCCGTTATCGTGTCGCGCACCCACCTGAGGGCGGCGATGATGTCGAGGGTTCCGAAGTTCCCGGAATCTGCGTCCGGATCGCCGGTCTTCAAGGCGGGATGCGCGAACCAGCCGAAAACGTCGAGCCGGTAGTTGATGGATACATAGACGAGGTTGGCGCGCGAGGCGAGGCGCTGGCCGTAGAATTCCCTGACGATGTCGGCCGAGCCCGAGGTGTTGTTGCCGCCATGGATCCAGACGTACACGGGCAGGCCCGTCTCCGCGGTCGCGGGGCGCCATACGTTGAGGTAGAGGCAGTCCTCCGAGCCGATCGGCAGCTTGCTGAGCACGAAGCGCTGGGCCGCCTTCCCGCCGAAATCCCGCGCGAACCGCACGCCCGCCCATGGCGCCGGGGGAGCCGGCGGCCGCCACCGCAGATCCCCCAAGGGCGACGCCGCGTAGGGTATGCCCCGCCAGGAGAAGGTGTCTTCCCGGTCGGGCGCCCCCTCGAGGGCGCCGTAGATGGTTTCGGCCCTTTCGCTGTTGGCCCATGTCCCCGGTTTCGAGAGAGCCGCGGGCGAAGGGGCGGGCGGGGTGGCGCATGATGCGAGCAGCGGCGTCAGCATGGCGAGAAGCGCCATGCTTATGGCAAGCGGTCTTGACCTCTCCCGCATATCATAACTGTAGTGCCCGGAGGCCGCTCCCGCAATGAAAACACCTCGGGAACCTTCGGCCCCGCGCTGATCTTTCCTTGACGATTCGCCTTGCAAGCCATAGACTTGGCCCTACATCGCGATGCCTCGGCGTCGCAAGCGAGGCCCGCTATGCCACAGAACCATGAGCCGGCGCCCCTGGCGCCCACTATAAGCCGCTGCCCCTGGAGCGGGACCGACCCCCTCTACGTGCGCTACCACGACGAGGAGTGGGGCTCGCCCATCCACGACGAGCATCGTCATTTCGAATTCCTCCTCCTCGAGACGATGCAGGCCGGCCTCTCCTGGCGGACCATCCTGGGCAAGCGCGAGAATTTCCGGGCGGCCTTCGACGGCTTTGACTGCGAAAAAGTCGCCGGCTATGGCGACGCCAAGATCGAGGCCCTCCTGAACGACGCGGGCATCATCAGGAACCGCGCCAAGATCCTGGGGGCGGTGCGGAACGCCAAGGCCTTTTTGGCGACCGCCGCCGAATTCGGCAGCTTCGACGCCTACATCTGGTCCTGGAGCGGCGGCGAGCCCGTCGTCAATCGCTGGGAGACCATGGCCGAGATTCCGGCCTCCTCGCCGCTCTCGGACAGGGTCGCCGCGGACATGAAGCGGCGCGGATTCGCCTATGTCGGCACGACGACTATCTATGCACACTTGCAGGCGATAGGCATAATCAACGATCATCTGACCAGCTGTTTCCGCTGGCACGCCCTTCAGTGAGGTAAGCCTTGCCATCGCCAGTCGCTGCCGACGTCGCCCTCCTCCAAGTTTTCAGGCTGAGCCCCGTTCCCATGTCGATCATCGCCGCCGCCGACCGCAGGATCATCGACATCAACGAGCCCTTTTGCGCCGCCCTCGGCTACTCCCGCGACGAGTTCGTCGGGCGCATCCCCGCCGATTTCGATTTCGTGGACGAAGACAGGCCCGGCGAGCTGCTCGAGCACCTGCAAAGCCAGGGGCACGCCGACTCCTTCGCCTTCACGATGCGCAAAAAGGACGGGAGCCTCCTCGCCGGCAAATGCACCACGGTGACCGTCGCCATCGAAGGCCGCGCCTGCCTCTTCTCCACCCTGCTCGACGTCTCAGGCCTCAAAGCGGCCGAGAAAGCCCAGCGCGACAGCGAGCTCCTCTCGCAGACCATCGTCGAGCTTGCGCCGGAAGCTGTCGTCGTCACCTCCCTGGACGGCGTCATCAAGACCTTCAACGTCCAGGCGGAGAAGATGTTCGGCGTCGCCGATCCCGACAGGATGAGCGGCGCGTCCATCCTGGAGTACGTGGCGCCGCAGGACATGCATGTGGCGGAAGGCCAGCTGCTCAAGATCATGTTCACCGCCGCGTCCTACAGCGGGGAATACCGGCTCCTCCGCCTCGACGGCTCGACCTTCTGGGCGGATGTGAACGCAAAAATGATCCCCGACGCCGAGGGCACGCCGAACCTCATCCTCCTCCTGATCAGGGATATCGCCACCCGCAAGCAGGAAGAGGAGAGGCTGCAGTCGATCGCCGTCTCCGACGACCTCACCGGCCTCTACAACCGGCGCGGCTTCAACCTCGCCGCCAGGCAGGAGATCAAGCACGCCACGCGCAACGGGCAGGGGCTGGGCCTCCTCTTCCTCGACATCGACGGCCTCAAGGAAATCAACGACCGATTCGGGCATTCGCAGGGCGACGCGGCGCTCATGACCGCCGCCTCCATCCTGAGGAAGAGCTTCAGGGATTCGGACATCATCGCGCGCTGGGGCGGCGACGAGTTCGTCGTCCTGGCGCTGGACGTGCCGGAAGGCTGCATCGACCGCCTGCTCGACCGCTTTTCGGACAATGTGGCGCTTTACAACAGCAAGGACGGTATCATGTTCGCGCTCTCGGTGAGCGTGGGCGTCTCGTTTTTCGATCCCAGGGCCCCCATCGATTTCGACGAGCTTGTCCGCGTCGCCGATGCGAAGATGTATCGAGCCAAGCGAAGCAAGAAATGGGAGGCCGAAGCCTGATGAACATGCTTTCCGCGATGGAGGCGCGCCGCTCGACGCGCAGTTTCGACGGAGCCAGGCTGACCGGGGCCGAGGCGGCCGCCATCGAATCCGCGCTGCGCGAGGCGGCGGCCGAGCCCAGCCCCTTCGGCTGTCCGGTGCGCCTGGCGCTCTATGCCAGCGAGCCCGACGCCAAGCCTGCGCGCCTGGGCACCTACGGCCTCGTCGCGGGGGCCTCAGCCTATGTCGTCGCAGCCGTGTTCCCGGGCTCGGGCTCGATGGAGGACACGGGCTATATCCTCGAAAAGGCCGTGCTCGACCTCACCGCCCTCGGGTGGGCCACCTGCTGGATAGGCGGTGTCTTCTCGCGGGGCAAGGCGGCCGAGATCGTCGCGGCTGCGCCCGGCGAGCTCGTACCGGCGGTGATCGCCGTCGGAAAGCCCGCTGAGAGGCGGAGCCTGGCGGACCGGATCGTGACCGGCTCGGCCAGGAGCCGCACGCGAAAGCCCTTGGAGCAGGTCGTCTTTTCGGCCGACGGCGCGCTTCAGCTTGGCGGCGACAGGCCTGGCGGAGCGTGGGCTGAGGCGCTCCATGCGCTGCGCGGCGCGCCCTCGGCGTCGAACAAGCAGCCCTGGCGGCTCGTCGGCTTCGGAAGCGGCCCGAGCTGGCTCGCCTTCCTGGATGAGGATCGCGTCTACAACCACAGCCTGGGCGCGGTGCGCATCCAGAACGTGGACATCGGCATCGGGATGCGCCACTTCGCCGAGGCCGCGCGCTACCGGGGCTTGCCGGGCCGTTGGGAGCCCCTGCCTGGCCGGCGCGGCGAATTCGCCTCGGCGCTGAGCTTCGGCGAAGCCCGCGGCTGGATTCCGATCGCCCTCTGGCGTTGAGCGCGAGGCCGCGAAGCGCGGCGCCGAGGCGAGCGTGCGCAGCGTGCGCCGAGCATCTTTAGTATCAATTTGCCTCTATAGTCGAAAAGCACTATATTTTACTCACGCCAGGCGCGCCGAAAATCATTCTGGATGACGCGCCAAAGTACTATATTATGGAGGATTACGATGATTTCCAAAACGATGGCCGATAGAATCAACCTGCAGATCAACCGCGAAATGTTTTCAGCCTATCTCTACCTCGCCATGGCGGCGAAGATGAAGGAAGCCGGGTATGCCGGCATCGGCACCTGGCTCACCGTCCAGTACCACGAGGAGATGTTCCACGCCATGAAGTTCGCCGCCTACCTCGAAAGCCAGGGCGCCGCGGTGAAATACGCGCGGATCGACGAGCCCGCTTTCTCCGACGGAAGCGTCAAGGAACTTTTCCAGCAGGTGCTCAAGCACGAGCAGTTCGTGACCGCCAGCATCCGCGAGATCGTCGAGCTGGCCCGCGCCGAGAAGGACTACGCCACCGAGAACCTTCTGCGTTGGTATGTCGACGAGCAGGTCGAGGAGGAGAAGAACGACGCCGATATCCTCCAGTCCCTCGAGCTCATCGGGAACAACGCCAAGGGAATTTTCATGCTCAACATCGAGCTGGGCAAGCGCGCGAATAGCGCTCCCCTCGATTTCACGAAAGCCTGACCCATAGCGCCGCTCTGCGGCGCTCGCCGCAGAGCGGCGCTAGGCGCGCAAGGCGCCCTGAAAGCCCCGCGAAGGCCGCTGAAGCCTCTGCGGGGCTTTTTTTATGGGTCGAAGTGCTTTATTGTATATAGATGCAGCCTATTAGATTCGTGAGCACAAGAGCGGCGCCGGGCCGCGGGGGAGAGGTCCCCGTCGGCATCGAGACGGCTATCGTCAACGGCATGCCGCCCGACGGCGGCCTCTACGCGCCCACCTGGCTGCCCCGCCTGCCGGGGCGGGTCTTCGACTCCGCGCCGCTCTCCTACGCGGAGCTGGCCTCCCTCGTCCTGGCGCCCTTCTTTCCGGACTGGGAGAAGGCCACGCTCGACGCGATCCTGGAAAAGGCGTACGGCCGCGGCGCGGCCGGAGCGGAAGCGTCCTATTTCGACTGCCCGGAAGTCGCGCCGCTCGTCCTCCTGCCCATGCCGGGCGAGGGGAACGGCCAGGCCCTCTACCTTCTCGAGCTCTTCCATGGCCGCACCTGCGCCTTCAAGGACCTCGCCCTGAGCGTTTTGGGCGGCCTTTTGCGCGAAAGCCTCGACCGGCTTGGGCGCAAGGAATCGATCCTCGTCCTGACCGCCACCTCCGGCGATACCGGATCGGCCGCCCTCGAGGGGCTGTCCGGCGTCGAGGGCGTCCACACCGCGGTGTTCTACCCTGACGGCGGCACCAGCGAGATCCAGCGCCTCCAGATGACCACCGTGAGCGCGGAACGGCGTTTCGTGGCCGGCGTCGCGGGCAATTTCGACGAAGCCCAGGGCGCGGTCAAGCGCATTTTCGAGCGCGCGGCGCGCGGCGAGGGTTCCCTGGCGGGGGCGCTCGCGGGCCCGCGGCTCTCCTCGGCCAATTCCATCAACATCGGCAGGCTCCTGCCGCAGATCGTCTACTACGTCGCGGCTTGGCGCGACCTCGCGGCGCGCGGGGCGCTCGGCCCCGGCGACCAGATGCACGTGGCGGTTCCGACGGGCAATTTCGGCGACATCCTCGCCGCCAAATACGCCAAGGAGATGGGGCTGCCGATCGGCAGGCTCATCTGCGCCTCCAACGCCAACAAGGTGCTCGCCGATTTCTTCGAGACGGGCATCTACGACCGCCGCCGCGAACTGCTCAAGACCGAGAGCCCCTCGATGGACATCCTCGTGTCGAGCAACCTCGAGCGCCTCCTCTTCATGGCCTCGGGCGGAGACGGGGCGCGGGTCGCCGCGCTGATGGGCGAGCTCGCCGCGCGGGGCTCCTTTGAAATCGACGTGAAGGAAAAAGCCTATATAGCCGACTTCTCCTCGGGCTGGTGCAGCGACCGCACGGCGGTCTCCGTGATCACGCGCCTATGGGAGACCTGCGGCGCGCTGGTGGACCCGCACACGGCCACGGCGGTGGAAGTGGCCCTGCGCGCCGCCGCCGGCCTCGACCCGCTGACGCCGATCGTCGTGGCGGCCACGGCCAGCCCCTTCAAGTTCCCGCGCGCCTGCCTCCAGGCCCTGCGCGAGGGCGAAGGCGAGGGCGCCGGGGCGGCGGGCTCCGCCGCGGAAAGCGGCGACCTGGGGCTCGCGGCGAGGCTCTCGGCGCTGACGGGAATCGCCCTGCCCGGCCCGATCCGGGCGCTGACGGGCAAGAAAGCGCTCCATGAACGCTGCCTCGCCGTCGGCGAGGCGGAGGACGCGCTCGCGGCCTATGCCAGGGAGCGCATGGGAGCCCGCGCATGATCTTCGATATCAGGGTTCCCGCGACGACGGCCAATATCGGCCCGGGCTTCGACAGCCTGGGCCTGGCGCTTTCGCTCTGCAACCGCTTCGCCGTGGAGCCCGCTGCCCGGACGAGCGTCGAGGGCTGCGAGGAGAAATACCGCGGGCCGGAGAACCTCTTTCTCGCGGCGATGCGCCGCGCAGCCGAGCTTCTCGGGACTCGGGCGCCCGCCGTGCGCCTCTCGATCGACGCCGATATTCCGACCGCGCGCGGCCTGGGGTCCAGCGCGGCCATGATCGTCGGCGGCGTGACCGCCGCCCTGCTTCTGGACGAAAAGCGGAATCTGGAGCTGCCGCTCTCGGCGGAGGAGCGGCGCTTCATCCTGGACGCCGCCGCCGAGCTCGAGGGCCATCCCGACAACGCGGCTCCGGCCGCGTTGGGCGGCTTCTGCGCATCGATCACCGGCGGCCCCGGGCGAGCCTCCGGGACGGCGCGGATAACCTGCGCGCGCTGCGAGGTCGACCCATCCTGGAGCTTCCACGCCTTCGTGCCGCCCTTCGAGCTGCCGACGCGGGAGGCGCGGGCCGCCCTGCCCGCCGCCGTCAGCCGCCGCGACGCCGTGTTCAATGTGGGCAGGGCGGCCCTCGTTGCCCTCGCCTTCGAGCAGGGCGACGCTGCGCTGCTCGGGGCCGCCTGCGACGACCGCCTGCACCAGCCCTATCGAAAAGCGATGATACCCGGCTACGATGAAGTGATGGACGCCTGTCTCCACGGAGGCGCCGCCGCCGCATGGCTTTCAGGCGCCGGCCCGACCCTCATGGCCCTCGCCGTCGGCGCCGAAGCCTCCGACCGTCTGGCCGCGGCCATGGAGCCCGTCCTCGCCTCAAGGCCGGAAGGCCCCTGGCGCCGCCTGCGCCTGTCGGCCGAAAGCTCGGGCGTCACCTTCGCCGCGCGCGAAAGCGGCGCCTCCCCAACGCGCTTAAAAAAAGTCGAATGTCTATGAAAGTTCATAAAAAAAGGGAGGACAGGAAAATGGGAAGGATGCCAGCCTTGTTCGTGGGGCACGGCTCGCCGACGAATGTCGTCGCCGAGAACGCCTATACCGAATCCCTGGCCGCGCTGGCGGCCTCGCTGCCCAAGCCGCACGCCATTCTGGTGGTTTCAGCCCATTGGGTGAGGCCTGACCTCAAGATCACCTCCTCGGCCGCGCCTCCCCAGCTCTATGATTTCTTCGGCTTCCCCGAAGGGCTCTACAAAGTGCATTACGAAGCTCCCGGCAGCCCCGGCCTGGCCTCCCGAGCCGCGGCCCTTCTTGCAAAAGCGGGCCTCCCCTGCCTGGAAGACGCCGATCGCGGCATCGACCACGCCGCCTGGGCCGTACTCATCCACATGTACCCGGATGCCGACATCCCCGTCGTCGAGCTGAGCCTCGACTACCGGATGAAGCACGCGGGCCTCTTCGACGTTGGAGCGGCGCTCTCGCCCCTGCGCGACGAGGGTATTCTCCTCATGGGAAGCGGCAACATCGTCCACAACCTCTACCGCATCGAGGGCGAGGAAGACGCGAAGCCCTATCCCTGGGCGCTGGCCTTCAACGAGCTCGTGAAGGCGGCGATCGCCAAGGGCGACCGCGAGACTCTGGCGCATTACGCGCTTCCCATTGAAGCTTCGCGCGAGGGGGTGCCCACGCCCGAGCATTACCTGCCCCTGCTGGCAATCCTCGGCTCCATGCGCGAGGGCGAGAGCGCCAAGATTTTCCATGAGTCCTTCCAGAACGCCAGCATCGCAATGACGGGCTATTTGGTGAATTAGTCCTGAAGAGGTTTTCTGACGACGACGATGCAGCGCTCCTCTTCGAGGAAGGGAACCCAGACCGGCTCGATCGCGGCTTTCGAGAAGGGTCCCGAGAGCAGGGGGTCGGTGGCGAGGGCCGCGAGCTCAATCTTGGCGTTGAAAGGCTTGCCCTTGTAGGCGAAAAAGAGCCCTCCCGGCGCCAGGTTCTTCCAGAGGGCCTTGAAGAGCTTGAGCTCGGTAAAAGGCCTGAAAGCGCGGAATATCACGAGGTCGTGCGGTCCCGGCGCCCTCTCCACCTCGCTCTCCACGATCTCGACATTCTCCAGCGGCAGGATCGCCTTCTGGCTTTCCAGGAAGGAGATGCGCTTGCCCATCCGCTCGACGAGGCGGAAACGCCGCGCCGGCATGATGACGCTCAAGGGAATGCCGGGCAGGCCGGCTCCCGTGCCGATGTCGCTGACCGCGGCCCTGCCCTCGAGTCCCCGGGCGGCGCGCTCGCGGTCGCAGCCTTCGAGCATTTGCTCGAGGAGGCGCCAGGGCGCGAGGCTGTCCAGGATGTGCTTGATCACGAGCTCGTCGCCTGAGGCGTTCACGAGGCCGTAGGCGGGGTTCCATCGCTCGAGCTCGTCGAGGTAGCGCTGAAGGGTATCGATCGTGCGGGGCTCGCGTTCGATGCCGAGCGCCGCGAGTCCGCGGACGAGGAGTGGGGGCACATCGTTCATACGCCTATTGTAATGGTTCGGCGAGCCCCGCGCCAACCGGCCCGCGCCAACCGGTGTAGCCAGTCCTGTTAGTCCCGCCAGTCCTGTAATCCTGTCTCTCCATTCTCACCTCCCGTGTTTTTCTATAAATATTCATCGCGGCCCGGCCGAGTGATTGACAACCCGGCGGGGTTTCTTCGATACTGAAATCCCATGAAGAAGCTAGTATTCGTTACTGGCGGGGTCTGCTCTTCACTGGGCAAAGGCATTGCCGCCTCGTCGATCGGCGCTCTCATGGAATCTCGTGGCTTTACCGTCCGCATGGTAAAGATCGACCCCTACCTTAACGTGGACGCCGGGACTATGAGCCCCTACCAGCACGGCGAAGTCTACGTCACCAACGATGGCGCCGAGACCGATCTGGACCTCGGCAACTATGGGCGCTTCACTTCCTGCCCCCTCTCCCGCGCCAACTCCATCACCACCGGCCAAGTCTACAAAAACGTCATCGAAAAGGAACGCGCCGGCGACTTCCTCGGACGCACCGTCCAGGTCATTCCCCACATCACCGACGAGATCAAGCGCCGCATCCTCGCCGT
>Ga0116171_10004511_pt1 | contig 12498 bp, 4 predicted proteins | sample AD_JPNHW2_MetaG_FD_89798 | JGI IMG/M metagenome (GOLD analysis project Ga0116171, IMG submission 89798) | Active sludge microbial communities of municipal wastewater-treating anaerobic digesters from Japan - AD_JPNHW2_MetaG | ecosystem: Engineered > Bioreactor > Anaerobic > Digestate | place...
CCGACTATTGCTGTGGCAGGAACTGATTATGTGTCCCCGAATGCATCGATTACAGGATCGACAAGAACGAAGATAACTTACGACTCAAAAGGACTTGTAACCTCCGGTGCCGATGCAACAACGGCAGATATCCCATCTTCATCGGACAGAAGATATGTTACAGACGCACAACTTACAGTAATCGGAAACACAAGTGGAACCAACACAGGCGATAACGCTGTAAATTCACTTTATAGCGGACTTGTAACGAATGCAACACATACAGGCGAAGTAACAGGTTCGGATGTTCTTACAATAACAGATAATTCAGTCACCAATTTAAAGCTGGCAACGGTTTCGACTGCAATAATTAAAGGTAGAGTTTCAGCAGGACCGGGAAATGTAGAAGATTTAACAGCAACACAGGTAAGAACACTTTTAAATGTGGCTGATGGTGCAAATAATTATACTCACCCGACAGGAGATGGCAATCTACATGTTATAGCAACTTCTACTACAAATAATGGCAAAGTGCTTACTGCAGGAGCTACCCCGGGAAGTCTGTCATGGACAACTCCGGCAAACGGGACGGTTACGAGTGTAACAGGTACAGCTAACAGGATCATAATAGGAGGTACGGCAAAAGATCCGGTAGTAGATATAGCTGGTACTTATACAGGACAAAATACAATAACTACCTTAGGAACAGTCACAACAGGAACTTGGCATGCAGGTATAATATCACCGGAATATGGAGGCACAGGAAAGAACAACGGGACAAACACTATAACTTTAGGGGGAACGTTAACAACAGCAACAGATAATATTACCCTGACGGCAGCATCAGGAGGTAGTAATGTAGCCTTACCATCAAGCGGGACACTGGTAACACTGGGTGGAACGGAAACATTGACAAACAAGACAATAGCTGCCGGCTCGAATATGATAACAGGGTTGACTAATGGGAACCTGAGCGGAACGGCGGGGATCACAAATGCGAACCTTGCGAACAGTTCAATAAAGCTGGGAACAACAGCTATATCATTAGGAGCAACAGAAGATGAGCTGGCAGGGTTGACATCAGTTACCTCTGCAAATTTTGTAGGAGATCTGACAGGAGATGTAACTGGTAATGCAGCAACAGCAACAAAGCTGGAGACACCAAGAAATATTAACGGAGTTGCTTTTGATGGCACATCAGATATTACAATTTCTGCCGCAACAAATATTATTGGCGGTACACTGGGGGCAATTCCTTATCAGACTGCTCCAAATGTAACTGGTGTTCTTGCTGCAACCTCAACTGCAAACAGAGTTCTGCTTTCAGGAGCCAGTGCTGCTCCTTCCTGGTCAACAACAACCTATCCTGTTTCGACAACAATAAATCAATTACTATATTCCTCAGCTGCAAATACTGTGTCAGGCATAGCAACTGCCAGCAACGGTGTATTAACTACTGATGCAAGTGGGGTGCCATCAATTACTCCAAAAATTATAGAGTCAAATCTTCCTGCCGGGACAATAGTATTATTACATGCTGATGAAGGTTTAGTCTCAGGAAATTCGGATTCTTATGATGCAATCTCTTGGGATGTTCCGGCAAATACATATTCTTTGATAATGATTGAAGCAGAAATTACTCTTACGCAAAGTGGCGCCAATGATGCAAATTGGTCATTTGAAGTCTTTTATGATGGATCATCGAAAAAAACAATTCCGTTAAGAGCCAAGGGAAACAATGGTAATGATTCTCATAGGATAGGGGCTGTTCTTAAATATTCTGAAGCTTTTACATCAGGTGGACCTATTTCTATTGACGTTACTGCATTTCCTGCTAATGGGATGTGGTATATAAGAGGATTCAGAATATATGGAGTAATATAAAGTCTGTTGCAGATTCTGCTTTTATTTTTATAGTAAAGAATAGAACATATTGAAAGAATTACATGGCAACCTATTTCAGGAAAAAGTTCAAGTTAGTAGTAAAAAAATAAAAGTGAGAATATGGCAATAGGCAGAAGGAAGAAAAAACCGGAAACCGGAAACCGGAAACCGGAAGGAAAAGATAAAAGACAAAAGTAAAAAGACAAAAGTAATATGATACGTAAAAGAATTACACTCTTAACATTCGCTGTTTTACTGTTCCCCATAAGCCTTTTTGCACAGCAACATGCTGCAAAGCAGGCAACTATGCCTCAACAGACAGTAAAATTATCATCAGCAGCCGATACACTTCAATACACCCTTGGCGCTTTTGTGGGTCAGTGGATGGCAAAGAACAGTTTTTCAATCAGCAATCCGGCACTTTTCAATCGCGGTATGAATGACGTATTACAGAAAAAGCCCCTGGCGGTGTCCGATTCTACCATAGCTCCTATTGTTGCTGCATACCAGCTTTCGACACAGAATGCGAAAAGCCGACAGATGGAAGAACAGTTGTTTGCAGCATTGAAAGGGAAACCTGGTGTCGGTGTTCTGCCCGAGGGAGTTCATTATATCGTTCTGAAAACAGGCAACGGAATACGACCTGCTCCGGCAGATACCATAGTAATAAATGCCATAGGTATTATGCCTGACGGTACCGTTATTGAAGATACTTTTAGTAAAAAGAAAGCAATCACGGTTCTGATGGCCAACCTTATTCCCGGACTGAACGAATCAATACAGCTAATGCCTGAAGGTTCGGTTTGGAGGATATTCATTCCGTCGGTACTGGCTTATGGTTCTGCCGGGGTACCTAACATGATTCCGCCAAATACGGCTTTGATATTTGATGTTACATTAATGGAGGTGAAACGATGAAACGGTGCAACGATCCCGACGATCCCTCATACTTCGGGATGTTGGGATTTCGGCTTCGCCTCAACACAACGGTGAAACGGCGCAAAGGTAGAACGGCAAAACAGCATAACAACATAACAACATAACAACAAACCTGAATAACCTGAGCAACAAAGAGATTTAATGACCGATAATAAGCAAATAGTGCAACCAGCTGCCAGAATGAGAGGCCTTTTCGCAAAGGGTATTATCGTTCTGTGCTGTATGGTAATGTTATGCCGACATGAAGCAATATTTGCCCAGGTCATTTCTAACAACGGTGCTGCCATATCTGTTTCTTCATCGACAGTTGTTGAAACCAAAGATTTTGAAAACAATGCCGGATCGCTTGGTAATAACGGGTCTCTCAACATGTCTGGTAATTTTTACAATGCCGGATCAGCAGGCGGCAACGGATTTTTTAATCTTTCCGGTAACTGGAATGATCAGGGATCGTTCAATGCAGGAACTTCCACAGTGACATTTAAGGGAACCGCAAATCAGACTATCACACACAGCTCTTCAGGTGAGACTTTTTACATACTTACAATCAATAACCCTGGCAACATCATTACCCAGGTTGCTGCTGCCGGAAATACTTTGAAAATACTAAATGACCTGAATCTGACCGCAGGGAGTCTGGCTCTGGGATCAACAACTTCAGCCCTTAATGTGGATGGAAAAGCCACAATAAAAGGATCACTTGTCTTCAATAGTATTACCACACAGACGACTACGATAAAGGATATCCTTGGAGGAACCGGCACAATCGATATGAGCGGAGGAAATCTTTCGCATCTATTGAATCTGGGGGGCGCAACGAATAATATCGGGACATTCATTACCAATCCTTTGAGCGCAAGTACGGTAAATTACAATGGTACTGATCAGACAGTATTTGCTGCCAACAATTACAGAAACTTAACAATCTCAAACTCAGGAATAAAGACCCTGCAGGGAAATTCAACAATAGGGATGAATCTTACTATAAGCGGTGGTACCTTCGATTTAGGGTCGATTACCTCACCGCTTTCAGTCAACGGATTTGCTGACATTGATGGTTCACTGCGTTTCAATGGTCTGTCGGCAAAAACGGTATCTCTTGCAGGAAACCTCAGCGGAACAGGGGCCGTCGACATGAGCGGAGGGAACAGACCTCATCTTCTTAACCTTAACGGAGCTGAAAACAGTATAGGATCATATTCTTCCGGCACTGCGAGCACTGTCAATTACGCTCTCAACGGCGATCAGACTGTCTTTACGAGCAATGATTACAGGAACCTGACTGTTTCAGGAAGCGGAGTTAAGACAATCCACAATGATATCACTGCAAAAGGGATTCTCACAATGTCGTCGGGTGATATCAATTCGAACGGAAATACTCTGAAAGTATCAAACAGCGCTATTACAGCAATCAACCGGACAAACGGAAAGGTTATAGGTAAGTTGCAGCGGGCTATCGGTTTTACCGGAAGTGAATATCTATATCCAATAGGCTCATTTTCTCACTATAATCCATTAAAGATAAAGTTTAATGCTCTTACATCTGGTCCCCTGACTGCACAATTTGTTAAGGGTGATATTGGCACAGCCGGGCTTCCACTTGAAGATGATGACAACGAAGTATGGGACACCGATTCAACGGGTTACTGGTCGCTGACATCAGTGGTGCCTATGGCGGCAGGCAGTTTTGATCTGAATCTGAATTATGAAGGTTTTCTGGCAGTTGATCTCTCCTCAAGTATTATTAAAAGAACTGATGGAGGCAACCTCCAAGTTGATGGTGAGCATGGAAGTGTTACAGGATCGGAGATAACCCGAAAAAACCTTACAGATGGAATTGCAGCAACTACCACTGATTTTGCTATCGGAATAGGAAGACCGCTTATTCTTTCTCAACCTAAGTCTGTTGATATCTGCGAAGGGTCGGATGCAAAGTTCAGAGTATTGGCGCTGGGAAGAGGGACGCTTACTTACAGGTGGCAGGTTAACACAGGAGCAGGGTTTACAGATGTGACAAATGGCGGTGTATACAGTGGAGCAACAACAAACGAACTCAATATCACCGGGGCACCATACAGCATGAATGGTTATCTGTACCGGTGTGTTATTACAGACGGGAAAGGGCATACCAATACTACTTCTTTTCCATATGCGTTATTAACAGTAAACAAGATACCTGTTGCTACTGTAACACCATCTGGTCAGGATGAATGTCCGGGAGTAGCATTTATTGATATTGTCTTAGGTACAAGTAATGATGTGACAGGTACCACATTTAAATGGGTACGGACCAACCCGGCAGGTATTACAACATCATTGCCGCTTTCCGGTTCTGCAATTGGTGATGAGATCACCGGAGTCTTTACAAATACCACCGACAATCCGATAACTGTTACTTTCACAATCACTCCGACAGGACCGGCAACAACTCATTGTATTGGTAGCCCTGTTACAGCTACTGTGACAGTCAATCCGACGCCAAAAGTTAACGTTATTCCTGCTGCTGTCACACAGTGCGACAGCACAACAACCAGCATAAGGCTGACAAGTCCAAGTACCTTTACCAGTGGATTGATTTCATTTAAATATACGGTAAATACCTCAGGAGATGTTACAGGATTTACCTCTTCTGTATCGGATTTGCCAAACAACCATTATATAACTGACCAACTTGTTAATCATACAGATGTTTATCAGAAAGTAACTTACAGAGTTGTTCCTGTAAGTCCTGCAGGTTGTGCTGATGGCCCTTACAAAATTGTTGAGGTTACCGTCAATCCGACTCCGCGGGTCGTTCCGGTTAACATTAAACCTGAAATATGTTTTGGAACAAATACTGAGATTATGCTCCAGTCGCCGACAGTAATGACATCAGGGGCAATAGTATTTGACTATGCAGTAAATGTTACAGACGGTACTGTTACCGGTAATGTGGCTCCGGAAATAAACCGCTCTCTCAATTACAAGATTAGCAGACAGTACCAAAACACTTCCGATACCCTGAAGTCGGTTTACTTCGCCATTACGCCAAAGGTTAATAATAATATATGCGACCCCGGGAACATAATAATAAGCGAAGTGAAGGTTCATCCTAAGCCGTTACAGAAGTTAGCAATTACTAAACCGCTCCTTTGCAATGGAGGTTCTGATGCGATACTTACAGCATATTTTGCAAAAGGATCAAAACCTGATTCTGTGAGCTGGACCGGTGCTTTTGGAAATGCAGGTAAGTTCATAACAAACAGCAATTATTCGAATATTACAAACCTGAAGTCAGGAAGGTATGATGTTTATGTTTATGACGAGCTTGGTTGCTGGAATTCAAATTACGCATCAATTTCAGGAGCAGTACTGAACTCATATTTCTGGAATAAAAACAAACCGGCTAACGGATATGGGACATCATGCCCGGAACCGTACGCAGAAGATGGAGAGGTGTGGGTAGCTGAGAATCCGAGCTCTACAGGGATTGCTCCATTTACATATAACATTGTATATAATGATAATGACATAATAATCAAAGATACTCTGTTCTCAAAGGACATTCTTCACCCCGATAAACATTATAATCTTCATCCCGGGAACTATAAGTTATATATAACTGATGCAAATGGATGTCTTAACGATCAGGTTCCTGAGGTAAACATCACATCTCCTCCTCAGGTTGCCGTTGAGTTCGAAAAAAGTATATTTGCTGACTTCAATATAGATTGTAAGAGCAACAACAGCGGATGGGTCAAAGTCAAATCGGTTTCAGGAGGCAATGGAGGCTTCAGATATAAATGGTCAACAGTAAACGGATATATTACGGGAGTTGATACCCTTCCTGAGCTGGAAGATATCACTGCAGGCACCTATTATCTGGCTGTGACTGACAGGCTGGGATGTATTTATATTGATAGTGTTACCCTTACTGAACCGGATGGTTTGCAACTTGTAAGCAGCTCATTATCCGTTAGTCCTGATGGGAATACAAATATTTCATGCAAGGGAGGCAATGACGGTTTTATCGATATTACAATATCCGGAGGATCAGGTGTTTATACTTATCTGTGGAAAAAGCAGGGAGATGATACTTTCACTGCTTCAACAGAAGATATATCCGGATTGAAAGCAGGAACATATATATGTGAAGTTACAGATAAGAATGGGTGTAAGCTTAAAATAATGCCAAAATCTGAATCACCTTCATTTATTCTGACAGAACCGGTATCGGAGATTATTATTTCTGATTCAACCTCAAAATCAGGTTTTGGGTCGTACAACATTAATTGCAAAGGAGGTACAGGTTCAATTTATCCGGAAGTAACAGGAGGCAGCAGCACCGGCATATATACATATAAATGGAGCACTTCTGACGGATCGGGTATAGTGGAGGAAGGCGAGCGCGACCAGTCTGCACTTACTGCAGGCACATATCATCTTGTTGTAAAAGATATAAACGGATGTGAGGAAGAAAAGGATATAACGCTTACCCAACCTGACTCTCTGATGATAAGCTTTTCACCTAAACACATTACATGCGGGTCGGTAAACCTTGACAATGGTTCGATTGAGCTCACCGTCTCAGGCGGAGTCAGTCCATATAAATATATCTGGTCAAACGGAGCCACCTCTCAGAATATCTCAGGTCTGGTACATGGCAGATATGAGGTAAAGGTAATAGACGCAAATGGTTGTCAGACAACTGATACTGTAACTATCAAACTGCCTCCGGAATTGACTTATGAATCAATAGTATCCGATTATAACAATTATAATATAAGCTGTTACGGGCAGTCTGATGGTTCAATCCAGATTGCCCCGACAAGCGGTACAGAGCCATTCATTTATTCATGGAAGGGTCCTGACTTTTCTGCAACGACAAAAGATATTTCCGGTCTTAAGGCGGGTGAGTATACATTTACTATTACTGACAATAATTACTGTAAAAAGACAGCTACGTTTAATTTAAAAGAACCCGGATTACTTGGAATGACGTTCAGCGTATCTGAAAGCTATTCCGGTGAATTCAACATAAATTGCGCGGGTGATTCAACCGGATCTATAGGTGTGGAGCCTCTTAACCAGGTTGGCAGGGTAAGTTATCTCTGGTCAGATGGCTTTACAGGAAGTACAAGGATTAATATTCCTGCAGGAAATTACGGTGTTGTAATGACTGATGAAAATAATTGTTATTCAAGCTCATCAGTTACTTTAAAAGAACCTGACTCCCTGAAGATTGTATTTAATATAACTGAACCATTCTGTCCTGATAAACCCGACGGGGAGATAAGAACAAAAGTAACAGGAGGAGTCAGAGGAGCGGAATATGATTATCTATGGTCAAATAATTCTTCATCTGAGACAATATCAAATATACTGAGAGGATTTTATAAATTGACTATTACAGACATGAACGGATGCTCTGTAAGTGACTCGGTGAACATTGAGCCAAAGAATGAATCGTGCCTCATCATTCCAAATGCGATATCACCGAATGGAGATATGATAAACGATGTCTGGAATATTGGGATGATTGAATTATATCCCGAAATGGAAATAAAGATATTTAACAGGTGGGGTGAAAGTCTGTGGAAATCTGAGAAAGGATATCCTGTTCCATGGAACGGAACATCAAACGGATCACCTCTTCCTATTGATTCGTATCATTATATTATTGATTTACATAATGGAACTAAACCAATTGTTGGCAATGTGACAATAGTTAAGTAAAAACTGATATTACAGATATTTGTGAGAAAACTGGCTTTTATATTATTTTTCTGTTCAATCGGAGTTGTGACTTTTGGGCAACAACTGCCGTTGTACAGTCAGTATCTCTTTAACAAATTTCTGATCAATCCGGCTGTAGCTGGAAGCGATGGATATACCAGTATAAGTCTTACTGCAAGAGAGCAATGGGTTGGGTATTATGGTGCTCCACGGACTGTCTCTCTTGCAGTGCAAAGCAGAATGCTCAAGAAAGGGTTTCTTCTGAAGAAATCCAATTCAAATAAGATATCATTCCGTCAGAAGTCAGACGGGAAGGTTGGCCTTGGCGCGTATGTGTTCAACGATAAAAACGGACTTGTAAACAGAACAGGGGCACAGGTATCCTATGCGTACCATATGTGGGTGCGAAGTAATACTCAACTCTCTTTGGGACTGGCATTTACCGGATATCATTACAAGATTGACGATAAGAAAATAAATTTTGAGGATCCAAGTGACCCGTTGCTTTACAGCAACCTGCGCCATGGGATGTTTGTACCTGACGCAACATTCGGTGTATATCTTCTTAATGCAAAGTATAGCTTAGGAATTTCAGCCGACCAGCTATTTGAAGCTTCGGCAAAAATCGGAAAATATTCCTACAGGAACTTTACCATGGATCGCCATTATTACATATTCGGATCTTATGATTTCGATCTGGATAATCACAATGTACTGGAGCCGTCATTACTGTTAAAGATGTCTGAGCAGCTTAAGCCGCAGCTAGATATTGGTGCTACTTATAAATATAAGCAGGATTTTTGGCTGGGATTGTCATATCGTACAAGCGGCGCATTGATAGCAAATGCAGGGGTAAAATATGAGAACATATTCATCGGGTATGCTTTCGACTATACAACTCAGGAAATCCAACAGATAACGTATGGGACTCATGAAATAACTATAGCATTGAAGTTCGGTGACAGTTCAAGAAGATACCGGTGGCTTGACCGTTATTAATTGGATGATTTCCGCAGAAGGTAAATAACCGAACTGCATTTCTTCTTATTGAAAAGCGATAAAAATGCAAAGGGTAATGCTTTTATAAGCCCTGTTATGAAAGGTACTTTTGAGCTTCTGTATTTTTCACTGAGAATTGAAATATAAAATACATCAAGGGGAAGCGTCCTTATCTTTTTCAGGGAAAATCCGGTTTTTTCAGCGAAGAGGCTGAATGAATGCGGATTAAAATGCCACAAATGTCTTGGTACATCAAAAGCAGCCCAATATTGACCGAAATGGTTTGAGTCGTAAGAACTACAGTTAGGCAAAGCTACAAGGCACAAACCGTCAGGTTTAAGGAGACGATTAATATCAGAAAAATATTTAAAAGGATCATGGAAATGTTCGAGTACATGCCAGAGGGTAATGCAATCGAAGCTATCTGATTCAACAGCAGAAATCTTGTCGGGAGAGATTGCATCAATTCCAAATTGTGATATAGAGAAATCGCGGGCTTTTTTATTTATTTCTATTCCTTTTACCTGCCATCCTGCTTTTTTCATTGTGCCGGCAAAATATCCTGTTCCGCTTCCTATGTCAAGTATTTTTCCTTTTCTTATGCCGGTTATCTTTTCAACAAGCCTTTTCTTTTTTCCCAGCATCATCTTTCTGACTAAGCGGTATACTTTATTTGAAAAGCCTTTAGCCGAGTCGTCGTGCGATATATAATCGTCCGATTCATAGTACTTTCCGATCTCAATCTCTTCAGGGTAATCCTGAGTGAATTTAAAACCACAATCGGCACATTTATATAATCCAAAGAGCTCTTTACTCTTAAAATGATCGGGGCATCTTAACTGTAATGAAATCTTTTCAGATGAGCACAAAGGGCATACGTCATGGTGCACCATATTATTCCATCTTAAGTTTCATTTTACGCTCTGCAAAAAGCCAGCCGGCAAGCAATAAAATAAAAATTACGGAGCTTGCCATTGAAATATTATTTCCGACAGTATACGAAGATGGCTTAAAAGAGAATTTTATTTCATGATTACCGGCAGGGACAATCATTGCTCTGAGTGTATAGTTGGCCCGGAAGTAATTGCTTTCTTTCCCGTCTACATAACATTTCCATCCTGCCGGATAATATATTTCTGAGAACACAGCAAGCTTCTCGTTATTTGCAGAACTGTTATAGACAAGTTCATTTGCCTTATATGACTTTAGTTCGATTTTATCTCCTTCAACTAACGGATATTCACTGTTTTTTATCTGATCTTTAAAGCGACGGTCAATAACAGCCTGTAATGAAGGATCAATTTTATTTAAGGTCGCAAGTTCTTCATTTGCATTGTTGACCATTACGGGCGTCTCAACAAACCATGCATTGCCAAGGGCGTCAGGGTTGATAACAGGGGGTGCCTGAGGATTAATAATGACATACTTTGTATTAAGCATGTTAAGGGCAGGGGTACTGTTAAAGACAGACTGAAAATCTTCAATGCTTTTTGCATAGGTTCCTGCTTTCTGGATCATTGCAATATCACCAATCAATGAAGAATCGATAAGCTCCTGGTATCTCTTTAGCTTGGCTCCGTGATAGCCTCCAATCGACTTGTGATAAAGTGATGTTGAAGCATCATTAAAAGGAGACACGGTAAGGTTAAGTACCCTGTAGTCGGAGACATCTTTTAAGATAATATTATCAGCGATAGTAGGTGATGACATTTTGACTTTTGCCTCTTTATTAACAAACTTATCAGCATTCAGATATCGTTTGTCAACTGACCACATATCTATCAGAAAAAGAATGGCAAATATGGTAATAACATGCTCTTTTTTTACTTTCTCATGGTAAAATGCAAGTATCAGCAATGCACCCAGAAGGATAAGGATGAAGGATCTGAATGAATCGCTTCTCAACAGCTCCTTCCTGTCGGAGATCAGCGCTGATGTAAGCCATCCCGGCATCTGTTGCTCGGCAGGAGAGGTGAAAGAACCGGCAAGTCCGGGTAAGAGCACAAAAAGCAAAGTGAGTCCGCCGGTTATTCCAAATGCTATTTTTAACCCTTTAAGAGTATCCTTTTTTGAAACGGCCCCGTTGAAAATATCCCTCAATGCCAGAACTCCCAGGAGTGGGATACAGAATTCGGCAATTACAAGAATCATAGTTACAGCCCTGAACTTATTATACCCCGGGAAATAGTTCAGAAAGATATTAGTAAGAGGCATAAAATTCTTACCCCATGCAAGCATTATTGAGAGAACTGTAGCTGCCAGCAGCCACCATTTCTCGGGTCCCTTTACAATTATCAGTCCAAGGATGAACAGGAAGAAAATAATTGCCCCCACATAAACAGGTCCATCGACCCATGGTTGTGAACCCCAGTATCTCATGAATGAATTCACGTACTGTCCCGAATTATTCTTTCTTAATGCTTTAACAGTCTCGGAATCTTTGTCAAAAGGCTGACATGCACCACCCCTGAAATCGGGGATCAGCAATGTAAGAGTCTCATCTACCCCGTAACTCCACTGAGTGATATAATCCTTATCAAGTCCGGAGGTCTGAACTTTATTTTCTGCTACAAGATCCGACCGGCTTCTTGTGGAGTATTTCGAATATTCATAAGTAGTATATAATGAATTGAAGTTCATTCCTACAGAAAGCAACACAGGAACTATCAGGATGGCCGAATTTTTTAAAAAGAGAGGTAATTCATGCCTCCTGTAAGAAAAAACAAATTCCCCGATGATGAATACCAGTATGCACATGAATGCGTAATATGTGATCTGGGGATGATTAGCAATTATCTCGAGTGTCAGAAAAAAGGTTGTGATCAGTGCTCCCCTTATTGCATTGCGCCGGTATGTATAACAAATACCCCCTATCATCGGAGCCATATATGCAATGGCAATGGCTTTTGTGTTATGGCCAGCCGCAAGGATAAAGAAGAAGTAGGTCGAAAATCCGTAAGCTAATGCTCCGGCAATAGCCAG
>Ga0116171_10004512_pt1 | contig 12496 bp, 12 predicted proteins | sample AD_JPNHW2_MetaG_FD_89798 | JGI IMG/M metagenome (GOLD analysis project Ga0116171, IMG submission 89798) | Active sludge microbial communities of municipal wastewater-treating anaerobic digesters from Japan - AD_JPNHW2_MetaG | ecosystem: Engineered > Bioreactor > Anaerobic > Digestate | place...
CTCACATGAGTCTTAATCTCGATGAATATGAAACTCCTGAATTGGCGTTCTGGAGAAAACTACCATCTGAATAAATTCTCAATTATTCGAAGGATTGGTTCTATGCAAATGAGTGAAATAAATTCAGGATATCACAGTCCAGTCCGTCAGCCATGAACCGTTTCACAAACCATTCTTAAATAAAAGAATATATCATTAGTGGAACGAAATGATTTTTTTATGAGGAATATATTTTTCATATTCTGGATTTTCATGATTATTTTATTGTGCTTTCCTGGTCATGCATAGGCAAAGAACCTTACCTACGCATCGGATTATTACGTTCAGGGTAATGATCTGGTAAATACGGGGCAATACGAAGAGGCCCTCCAGGCGTACCAGAAAGCACGTTCCATGGATGAACGATTTTACAACGAGCACTATGGAATTTCATACCAGACCGGATGGGTACTCAATAAGCTGGGCCGTTATGAGGAAGCCCTCAAAGAGTTCCAGATCGCAGAGAAATACCGTCCTGAATGGGTGGCATCATTTGCAATTTATTATAACGAGGGGTGTGTTTTAGCAAAACTCGGAAGAAATGAAGAAGCGCTGAAGGCATTTGATTCGGCACTATTGTATGGGCAGACGAACTGGTATGTGTTATACAATAAAGGGATTGTACTTGCAAGGATGGGAAGGTACGCAGAAGCAGTGACGGCGTTTGATACGTCCCGCAAAGCCTACGGCAGTTATCTTCCGTTACTGGGAAGTTATCAGGAGACCGCGGCAACATACAATACCGCACAGGTTGTTTCTTCATCAGGGTTAGATACGTCCGCAGAAGCCCCGTTAGATACTGGCAGCCCGCAATCGATTGCATCTGACGCATACGACAAGGAAACTTCAGTGGAACAGCTCATGAGGACGGGCAAGGATTATGTTGCCAGATACCAGTATGAGAACGCACTGGTGGTATTTGACCGGGTTCTGAAGATCGATTCGGGAAATTTTGAGGCAATGTCCTGGAAGGCAAATGCTCTTGCCAGTCTGGGCAGGTATCCCGAATCCCTTGAAATGATTGATCACTCGCTCCTTTATCTGGATTACCGGGTTGATGAAGACTATTACCTTGATGCATATTATGCAAAAGGATGGGTCCTTGCAAAACAGGGGAAATATGATGATTCAATCAAGGCATACGATAAACTGTTCATCGTGGATCCCGATATATTCCGGGCACATTATGACAAGGCATGGGTTCTCGCAAAACAGGGAAAATACGACGAGGCAGTAAAAGAATATAACCGCTCCCTTGACTGGGAAAACCAGGGTCGCCTGGAAACTCAGTCATACACGATCCTTGGCCCGCTTGGGACATACCAGGAGGTATCGGGTACCTACGGTAAAATAAAAAGTTCCCAATCTTCCCCATCGGCGGTGTCTGTTTTACCTGAATATGAGGTGATCTATCAAACCGATTTTTCAACGGATCCCGGGTGGCAGACCTCTTCCTCGCGTCTTTATTACTGGGATCGGGTAAATCAATCATATCATTTCAAAAGTGACCCAAGCCCTGGTTATGCTGAGATTGCTGTTCCTTACAACGGGACACCGTTCCACCTTGAATATGATATCACCATTCCACACGCAGATCCAGGGGCTCTTGTGAGGTTTGGCGTTTCACAATACAATACCAGTGAAAATTCACAGCAGCAGATGGTACGGTATAATTCCCAGAATGTGATCTTCGGTGAATTCAAGAGCTGGCGGGCGACAACATACCGGAGCATCAAGGACGGGGATAAATCATTCCAGGTCTACGCTATCGACAACAAACGATCTGCCTCGGATCCGGAATATGAGGGGATGTGCAGGATCAACCGGGAGGAGAGTATCACCATTCCGTCGTTTGGAGATACCCGCATCTATCATGTGGACATAGCGTTTGATCCGGCGGCGGAGACCATCTCAACCAAGGTAACGGATAACCTTCATGAAAAAACCTACTATGTCTGTTCCGGAATGCAGTCAAAAACCGGCAAGTTCTACAATATTAACCGGTTAATCATTGTTGCCGAACCGGCAGAGAATGCCTATATTGAAGGATCGATCGATAATATTGTGCTGTCAGTTCCGGGCACAGTAACCATACATTCTATTGAAGAAAGCATAACCGTAGTGAGCGATAAGTCGCTACCGAGAAATTCAGAAGATAACAACCACCAGGAATTTAACAATACTAAATCTGATACACAAAAATCCTCCATTTCAATGTTCATTCCTTTTTTTGGAATCGTAATTATGGGAATATTTTTTACACAAAAAAGAAGAATGTTGAAAAAATGAGATTTAACAGAGAAATACGTTCCTCCAATGATATCTGAAAAAAATAAAACAGAATCGCTGGTTTGATATTAGGGGTGTGGAAATTAAAATGAGATAATGATCTTTGGGTGAACCATTATTTTTGTGATTCCTAAATTAGAGCCACTGTTATAAACAAACTTACCGTGACGAACTGAGGATGAACCTGAGTGAGTTTGCACAATACATCGGGGATACAGAGAAAGCCGAACAGGCCCCAATCGAGAAGGGGATTCTCAAACGATACGATGTGTGTCCCTTCTGGGGAGAGGGATGGATAGGCCGGGTACTGAGAGCCAGGACAAGTGTCATCGATGTAACAAAGAGGGAGGTGTTCGTCGGGATAGTACCCTGGAAGGGCTGAAGGTACCCTTTACACAATTTCTGATGGCAATCAAGTTGTATGAACTTGATACCTCTGTCAGAGAATCAGCGAAACAGTTGGATCTTGCGTATAGCCCCGTTTATCATTTGTACCAGATTCTCCGTAATACAATCGTCATCACCGATACGAATTATTCATTATTTTCCGGCGAGATCGAAGAGGATGAATCCTTTTTTTAGGGACGAAGAAAAGGTAACCGAGGCCGGAGAGCAACCGTGAAGGTCCCGGTATTCGGGATCCTGGAGCGCGGGGGGAAAGTCACCGTCGAAGCTGTACCTGATGTGAAACGGGACACATTGCTGAAATCGGCATTCTGGAAAGTTAAACGCGGGTGTCTGATCTACAGGGACGAGTCCGTGGTTACAATGGTCTTGTCTCGTTTGGATTCAAACATCTGCGGATCGATCATGGAAAACGATTCGCGAATGGGGAAGTCACCATCAATGATATCGGGGGATTCTGGTCTTTTACGAAAGAGAGGTTGAGGAAATATCATGGTATTGATCTAGGGAAATTCCCTCTCGCTCTCAAAGAACTCGAGGTCAGGCATAATTGCGGATAGACGATCTCTTTGATGTTGTGATTCGCCTGTTGAAAATATGAAGTCAGATGAATCTTATTGTATAATCACCTTAATTATTTAATCTGTCGATGCAGTCCGAGATGTAATGTGCCAGAAATGAATTGTGTGTTGTTGTACAATAAGCAACCAAAAACGGTTTAGCATTTTCTTTCGCTATAAACTTTCGATGGGATGATACATGATCTCGGTGTCGAATGTAAAAGAGAATAAAATCATAATATTTAATTCCAACTCTGATAATCACTTATTGTCACAGGACAGGATAGATCGAACATGGATATTATCGGTTTTATTATCGGGATGGCTGTTCTCCTGGGTGTGCTTTGTTTTCTGGTATATCCGATTACCGAATCGTTTGCCCAGGGCAGGTTGGAAACTGCGACCGGTATACGTGGTAAAAACATCAATCCCGAATCGATACCAATCCGTTATTACTCTTTTTTTGGTACACTGATCTTCACTATCATTGGTTTTCTGATGGGTATACTCTTCGGAATGTATTTTATCGGAATTTCCTGGCAGGGAAAAGACATACCAGGGATTTTTTCGCTCATTGTTGCAAGCGTTTCTGGATCAATACTCGTGGCACAACCGGGACGGGCAGGATTCGTACCTTATTCCATGGGATTTCTTATCGTATTGATAGGGATCTCATGGCTCCTGATAACCCAGCATGACATAAAAACAATGCAATGGATTTCTGAAACCCCGGTTACCCCCGCCACGCCGGCGCCGCTATCGTCACCTCTCCCTCTGCAACAACCCCAGAGATGTGCTGTCCCATCGCCCGCTCTTTCAGATGTGAATCCGTTTTGTATCCATTGCGGCACCCGGGTTCAGGAATCTCATACGTTTTGCGTTAATTGCGGCAAAACCCCGGATAAATAATTATTCCGGGATTTTCCCCCCGAGTAAGATTTCCGATGCCAGAGAAAACGTGCAAAACAAAGGTTCTTATATAAAAAATTGAAAGTAATCGTAATGGCAAAAAATAAAATAAATCAAGGAAAAACCATATTTTTCGTCTTCCTCCTTATACTCGTCTTTGTATTGATTGGCGGATGTGTAAATAACCCTTCGACCCCGTCTCCTTCAGCACCTTCAGAAAAAACCATTTTGTATTCCGATAACATGAGCCAGTGGCAGGATGATTGGGATGATGAATATGCGGGACCTGAGGGGAAGATTTTTTATTCAGAGAGGGCTCTTCACATCATTGATAATAACCCTCATGAATGGGCTATAACTCATACATTGAACCGGAATTTTAACGATTTTATCCTGGATGTTGATACAAAACTGATAAATGGCACGACAAATCGATGCCAAGGTGTGGAGATACGCTCTCCGGATACCTATAATTATTATGCCCTGATGGTTTGTGATGGCTATTACAATATCAAGAAAAGGGTCTATGGGGACCTCATAGTAGGAAAATTTATTAACCTGGATCCCCCCACCCGGACAAGTTTTATCAAAAAAGGTATCGGAGCAGTCAACCATATTCAAATCGTAGCTGATAAGGACACAATAAGTCTCTCGGTGAACGGTAATCCTGTGAGTACAATAACAGATAGTTCCTTCAGAGAGGGAAATATTGGTTTTGAGGTATGTTCATTTACCCCGGACTCATTTTCTGAAGTAATTTTTTCCAACCTTACAATAACCACTCTCTGATTTTTTCAACAATTAATTATCCAGTGAAGGGGTTGGGGGGAACGATCCCGGTATTGGATTGAGGTAATAAGAATCCACGATACCACCATCCTTTTATTTCCGGCCCGTATGCATTTTTCCCGGTATTAATTCTGCTCTGCGAGAATATCCAACCCCTGGTGATCCGGAAGCGGGATTGGACTTGTCGGTTATAAGTTCTATCTGTGCAGAGAAACGTCAGCAAAAACGGATGGCGGGGTTCTGTTGTGAATGTTGGACGGGGAAGCTAACCCCCAACGACGACAAATAAGTAAGTATATTATCGATCAATTAAAAAGTGAGAGACTATGAAAAACTGGTGGGTTGTAGGACTTTGTGCATTTTTTATCCTTGGATTTTTACTGATAAGTGGGTGCATTGATCCGAAAGCCAAGAGAACAGCATCGACTGCAACACCAACATCACAAATCGTTTATACCTCGGTACCCATCCCGGCACAAACCACAGTTCAAAAAAAAGTGTTGTTTTCCGATACCCCCCTTCCAGCAACACAACACAAAATTTCTGATGGATTTTGGTGTCGGGAAACTACCATAAACATAGGGAAGGCACCCACAAATGTGAAAGAATGTTATCAATTCTTCGCTGATGGGACTTACAAATGGGGTTACTCTCCCGGGAGGGCAATGGGGAAATCCCAAAGTTGTTCGGGGGATCCGAATGCAAAATGTGAATATTCATCAAATTCGAAAGGCCAATATGAAGTCCAGGGTGGATACAGTTACACATTATCCGGGGATACATTAATTGATCCTCACGATCCTCCCTACTTCATATGGTCTTCAAAGGGGATTCCGTGAACGTGGATCACTACAACTTAATAATTATAATTTTTCCGCCGATGTGGCATCGAGCCTTATTATAAAAAATACGATGCCAATTTTTCTTTATCAGAACATTTTTTTATAGTAATTTCGTTTTGTCTTTTTTCATCTGGTATAAATAATACATTAGCAAAAATGCAGTTTGAACAAAAAAAAGATCATCGAGCAAAATATTTATATTTGCTTTGCTCTGTAGAAAACCTCGACAAAGAGAACTTGTAAGAACCTATGGAGGTTACAGACAATCATTTTGTTAGCGATTTCTTTCATCTGAATCCGAAATCTTCGAGCTTTGAGATCGCCGCTGAACTTTCTTTTCAGGACAGAGAACTTATTTTCCACGATTTACCGTCTTGGATAAAAAATGTTATTGAACTGTTGAGCCATCTCTCGACGGTAAGTACCGCCGATAATCTCGTTCTTCCAGGAACGGATGGGGATAACCGAATTGGCGTGAAGGTCATCCCGGATCAACCGGTGAATCGCTTCAGAATCTTATCCTTTATCCATGATGTAACAATCGGATTTTCGGGTTTTGTGGCATTGACGGAGTAATTTCTCGGCGTGCCGGGTGTCGTGGATCCGGCTTTTCGAGGCAACGAATCCGGTAATCACCTTTTGATCGGTATCGACTGAGATCGAAGTTTTCAAGGAAATGTTTTCGGAGTTTCCCGGTTCGTTCCGAGAAATAATGACTACAATAACCGCTGGTGAAACCGGATGAATTGATTGCGGTGATGAGAATATTTTCATCCGATGTGTAGAACAGGTTCACAGTCTTTCTGAAGGTTATCCGAAGATAGTGTGTTTTTATCCTGCAGAGAAATTTCTGGAGCGTCGTGAAATGGGGTACGACTGAGAGATCAAAGATCTCCTTAACTCCCTCCATATCTCCGACATCCTCGATGAATTCCCGGTAATGCTGGTTACGGAAATCTTTGAACAAAATCAGGATGAGCCGCTGTTGTCGGGTGTAGACCTTCTTTGAAAACTTACAGGAATATGGATTGAGATGGGTTGATTTTACACCGGAAATTGCTGCTTGGATAAACCTGATATTCCGGCTCGTCGACTTCTTAATTGTCTCCTTTCAATTTGACTTCACAATCAAGAAAAGGAGACATCGTACCTTGGATCTTTCGGTCATCGGCATAACGCGCTTTTTAATTAGGTTTTCCCATGAAAATTAAACAAGTTAGATGAACATTTCGTGAAAAATGTCTGGAAATTTAAATTTTCATGCTTCTTGGGTAAATTCCCGTTCGTGTGCGTTTCTACAGAGCAAATATTTTTAAAGCAGGAATAAGGTTTTTGATAAAATGTACACTTATTGAAATGCTTTTCATCAACAGATATATATTTTTGAATTTCCCGATATGGTCGCGTGAAACGATTTTTTACCCCATGGGAATCATCAGTGCAGAGAAACGTCAGCAAAAACGGATGGCGGGGTTCTGTTGTGAATGTTGGGCGGGGAAGCTAACCCCCAACGACGACAAATAAGTAAGTATATTATCGATCAATTAAAAAGTGAGAGACTATGAAAAAATGGTGGGTTGTAGGACTTTGTGCATTTTTTATCCTTGGATTTTTACTGATAAGTGGGTGCATTGATCCGAAAGCCAAGCGAACAACATCGACTGCAACACCAACATCACAAATCGTTTATACCTCGGTACCCCCCCCGGCACAAACCACGATTCAAAAAAAAGTATTGTTTTCCGATACCCCCCTTCCAGCAACACAACACAAAATTACTGATGGATTTTGGTGTCGGGAAACCATCATAAACATTGAGAAGGAACCCACAAATATGAGAGAATGTTACCAATTCTTCGCTGGTGGAGTTTGTAGATGGGGGTGTTCTGTCGGTAGGGCAATGGGGAAATCACAAAGCTGTTCGGGGGATCCGAATGCAAAATGTGAATATTCGTCAAATTCGAAAGGCCAATATGAAGTCCAGGGTGGATACAGTTTCACATTATCCGGGGATACTTTAATCGATCCTCACGATCCTCCCTACTTCATCTGGTCCTCAACAGGGATACCGTGAGCGTGGATCACTACAACCTACAAGATCGCATCGATTCCATTTTTATTACAAATCCCATCCAATTTTCTAATTTAAGAACGTTTTTAATGTTTATTGAATTGCAATATCGGTTTTAATCTCATACGATTGTCGGTACATGAAAACCGTTTGCCGCTCTATCAAAAGAATTGGAGTTTCATTACGATCGCGCCACCACGGTCTTTATACTTGTATGGTGAAATGTACATGTGAGTATTCTTTGGCTTCTATTCAGTAATGAATAAGATAAATGCCTGAATGGATCCTTGGACAAAAAGAAAGAGGTACGAAAAAACTATGTCCGAACCATCTTCATCGATCGAGCATGAATCCCAAGAGGGCAATGGCCCGGCAAAAAGAGATCCTCTTTATTTTATCTGGATATGTGATGTCTCAAATTCAATGCGTTCTGGCAATAAAATTCAGAAAATGAATGAGGTTATAGAAAATACAATAATAGCGATGCAAAAAATCAGCGAACATACTCCATATCTTCAGGTGTTTATGCGGACAATTACATTCTCAAACCAGGCTGACTGGGTTGAGAGTGAATTTACCCCGATCGAGTCCTATCAATGGAAACCGCTTGAAGCAACAAACGGACATAAAAAAATGGGACCTGCACTTTCACAGGTAGCTGATGCATTAAATAACATTAGGTATGGAGGCAGATTTTTTTCCCCGCATCTTGTTCTCGTCACTGATGGATGTCCGGATGATGGCCTTGATGCCAGGTTAAGATATCGTGTTCCTGAAAACCGGATGGTGTTGACATTTGACGATGCCGCGAGCAACGAAGAAGCCCTCACAGTTTTCAGGCGATTCGTAAATGATGCAGAGGTTACATATAAAAAAATTATTACCGTCGATTCACCGTATATGATATTTCACGAAGGAGAGTTCCATTTCGCTGGTACAAAAAAACAGGGGGTTTCAACGTTTGGTATTCTCCAAAGTATTCTTGAAGAAACAGACATGACAATTTATGGTTCCGGAGAACTCAGGTCTGGAATTACTCTAACAAAAAAAGAGAGAAATATTATCATCGACTATTTGGATAAAATTTTTTCACTATGCAACCACGGATGGTCAAAAGGAATTACTGACCGAAGACTAGTTATAACACTAAACGATGTCACGCTATTCGAACTGATATATAATTCCAAAGGGGGGTTCTGTGAATTTGGGATATTTGGAAAAAAAACCGGCAGAGGGTTTTTCCGATGCCGAGCACTCAATAAATATCTAATTACTTTAGAAAAAAATTTATCCCTACGCCCTGTTGAAAATTACGAGGAAATATCAGACAGTCCGGATCCGAACGTGTCATATGACGACTTTATTTTCTGAACCGGGCAATTTTTTTTTTACAAAATCTCGTGATCTCTGGTTGTCACTGGCCGAATTGGCAATTTTGGCGAATAAAAAATATTTAATCATAGCTTCAAATCAGGTATCACGAGAATAGAAATGAACAAATGAAAAGGTCAGATTGGGAGACTGATATGAGAATATCAAAGAGTAATTTTCCATAAAAAAAATTTCCTTCACATAACCATCTCACAACAAATATTAACGCGTATCAACCAACTCTATCAAATGACAGAGACAATAAAAAAAATCCCGATTGGGAAGATCCGTTCAAAATATGAAATTCTGTCGTTGTTCGTGGGATTATTGATATCGGTTGTTTTTTTGTTGATTCTTGAAGATTTGTCGAATCTTTTCTCATTGGTTGCGTATATTATTGTCGCCCTGATCCTCGTTATCAGTTATCAGGGCCAGATCTTAGGGGGGTGTCTTCAGGTAAATAACCGGAATTTTCCCGAATTAAAGAAAATTATGGAAAACCAGGTAAGAATTGCAGGAATCCCCGAACCTAATTTATTCATCATGCAAACACCTGAACTGAATGCATTCTGTCTTGGATTTCAACATCCTTATACGATTGTTGTGCATTCCAGCATTATTGAATTCTTCAATCCGTCAGAGATAGAATCTATCATAGCCCACGAACTGGGGCACGCTTATTTCGGCCATCCCAGGATCTCTTCAATTCTCTCTGCATTTCAGAATATGCCCCTCGGGGGACTTTTTTTCCCTGTACAGCTCGCATTTTATTTTTATCAGAGACAGGCGGAAATATCTTCCGACAGGTTTGCGACAAGTATGACGGGAAATCCACGTGCGTTTGTTACATCGCAGATTAAATTAACCGGGGGTCCGAAACTTATCAACCAGATTGATGAAGTGGCACTTCTCAACCAGTCACTTGAAATTCAGAAAAATAAAAAAAACCGTATTGGCGAATGGTTTTCGTCACATCCGTACAGCATCAATCGTATTGCATATATTATCCGGTTTTCAAATGAAAACAGGTTGTATTACCGCAGGGATGAATTGATATATTGTACCAATTGCGGAAAAATGATAAAACTTCCTGCAAAATACTGTGACGAATGCGGGTGGGTTATAGAGCCGTAGAGTTTTTTCCGAAATACAACAACTGTTACGATTTTTGAAAGCCTCAAATGGATTTTAAGCCTCTTGTAAAAATACGTGAATGGATAAACACATCCTAATCTTCATGTTCGATCAAGGGATTCTTCCGGTTCAACCTTTTTATAACCAGGCTCTGACGATGCTGAAAGTGTTGAGGGATTATGGTAAATAAACCGGAATGCTAGTTTTCTGAAAGGTTTTTCTGAAGATAGTGTCAACCGAGTTTGTTCACCAATACCGGAATCATAAAGAAAAGCATATCACATAATCAATGAATTTGGATATATGGAATCGAACGTTACTGACAAGAAAACGCAATACAAGCAATATTCGTACTGGATGATTATTATCGGAGTTATTCTGTTTATTGCCGGATCTTTTCTGCATGGGGAATTATTCACATTTTTCGGAGCTATTCTGGGTGGAGCAGGAATAATTGTCCTTCTTACGAACTTATGGTAGTGAGATAAAAATTCCCTGTGCATGAAATATATCATGGTAATACGATTGAAGGAAATGTCTGTAATAACATATGAGGTTTTCAGCTATGACAGAATCTAAAAAACGGATAATTTTTATAATTCTATGCATATTCTTATGCTGCGGTGTCTCCGGTTGCATAAGCCCGCATACAAATAGGAATCCCGTTGAGGAAACAAAAATGAATACTCAGAATACGGTTGAGGAGACGAAAATGAGTACTCCCATCTCTTCACTATCCGGTACTCCGGCACCCCAAAACCGCTGGGTCCGTGCGACAATAAAGCATTTTATTTTAAATCCTGGTGACACGGTCCGTGTTGAGGGCACTATATCGGGAAGTACGGATCCAATTTCCTATTCGGTGTTTACCCTCGATGATGTAAAATCTGGAAATCTCCAAAAACCTCTGCTGACGGATAGTGTTGTGCCTGCTTCGGATGGTTCATATCAGTTCAGTTTTCTCGTCAATCAACAAAAAATCCCCGTAGGATCCTATGTAATTCTCATACAACTCTCAACGGGAGAAACAACAAAATTACAATTTCTCGTGGAAGCAAAGGGTGTTGATTGTGAGACGATTTGCAATCAGCCGGGTCCGTCCATACGATTCAATGATAAAGGAGAGGCGGTCTGCCCGTGCTGATTTCCAAAAAAAAGGATAAATATGGTTGAAATGGTTGCCGTCAAGGTACCGCATTACATTTTTTTTAGCTGAAAGATCGGAATATTGCAATTGGAATAATAATATTCCCGTGCGAGATGCAAATTATACGTCTCTCTCTCAAACCCGGACGTTGTATCGTCATCGTTTGTGAATTCAAGTGCGTATCGTTTGTAGTCCTGTGCGCACTCATTTGTCGGGTTCGGCGTTTTCTGCATGCACGTGGTGAACGCCAGATTGCTTGCTACACTGGTAATTACCGAAGTGTTCCGGTAACATCCTTCTGCGGCTTCAACAAATTTCCGGTCACTCATGATGTCGTCGGTGGGAACCGGGAAAGGTGTTTGCAGCTTTGATTCTGCAGGAACCGGGGTCGGTGTCTGTTGCCTTGATGTCGAAATCACCGGTGTTGAAGCGGGTATCACTACTGGTGAAAGTTCTGGTTTTGCTTCCGGTGACGGTGAAGTATTTGCAGGATTCTGGATACCTGCCTGAAATGCAATAAACAAGGTAATAATAATCAGTATGCCGGAAAAGACTACGCCGGCGATCTCCATTTTTTTCATGATTATGTGTTCTTAAGGGCTTATCTTTCAAAAATTACCAAAAATTACCTGCCGGGGGGCATCCGGTCCCGCACCTTATTGACCGTGGTCTGGAATTTAATCTCTGTTGCCAGTTTGCCAAGATCATGAACTTCGATAATCTTCTCTTTATCCCCACCAACAAACCTCTCAAGTACTTCCCGATCTGCACCCTCCAGTCCAAACGCGAGCCGGACTGCTTTATCCGCCCAGAACTCTTTATTCAGTTCATTCAGGCCGGTTTCCCAGTCATCGGTCGGGTAGCCGTCGGTGATGAGGACCAGGACCGGAGGATATGCCATTTCCGGCATTTTCCCCCTGTTTTTCTGGAATTTCAAATA
>Ga0116171_10004514_pt1 | contig 12493 bp, 4 predicted proteins | sample AD_JPNHW2_MetaG_FD_89798 | JGI IMG/M metagenome (GOLD analysis project Ga0116171, IMG submission 89798) | Active sludge microbial communities of municipal wastewater-treating anaerobic digesters from Japan - AD_JPNHW2_MetaG | ecosystem: Engineered > Bioreactor > Anaerobic > Digestate | place...
CACAACCTTCATTTTAAAGGCTACGGAGTATCTGTTAACGGTCTTTTTCTCCATTTTCGCTTCCTTCATAAGTCACTCCTTCTTTTTTCTATTGTGTCAACTTATTTAGGACGGCACAGAATATCATTAAGCATACCAATCCCTTTCCAATGGGATTCCAATCCCATACCAATCTCTTTCCAATCTCTCGGGATTGGAAAGGGATAGGAATTGGATTGTTTTTGGTTTGGATTTCAATGGGTATGAGCCAGGTCGACCTTCGCTAGCTCTTTGTTTGTGGTACAGAATCGTACCACAGGTCACCTGACCTGTTATTGGAGTGGGTTTTCGTACCCACGAATTGCAGAGCGCTTCGCGCAATTAAGAATTAAGTGTTAAAACTAACATAGTTTATTCATTTTAAGAAATTCAGAAAGGGAAAAGAAGATGAAAAACAGGCTGGCTCATTTCTGAACCAGCCTACTTTATTTGGATTGTTCATGAATTAATTCTGCAACTTAATTAAGGCCAGTTCTTAACAGCCTTGATGAGGTAGAAGTATTTCTGTTCAGTCAGTGCTTCAGCATATGTATTACCAGTTGTGTTTCCTACCAGTGTAGAGAAGCTGCCATTCGGGTCGATATCACGGTATATATTATAACCATTCACTGATAAAGGATATGACCACTGGAGTGTTAGCATAATGGTATCTGTGTCAAAATTCATGGTTGGAGTCGGTACAGCAGGCAGGGCTGTCCAGGTGTTGTACATCGGGCCGTAGCCATTATTGGTTTCGTCGGATTCAGCGAGTTCATTATAGGTATCGACTCTGCACCAGTTTCTCCAAGACCTAGCAACAGTACTGCTGGTAGCAGGGAAAGTAAAAGTGTAAGAACCGTAAGCATCTAGTGAGCTTACATATAAGTAAGCATCTCCAACTTCACCTTCTGCTGGTAGAGATGCTCGATTGTAATACAAATCAACTCTTACCGGTACAATGATGTTGACCGCAGAAGCATTGTATACTGTAGCACTGAATGTAGCTGGAAAAGCTACATATTGGGAAGATGGGTTTGCCGTAAAGGAAGTTATGCTCAAATCACATGTAATGGTTCCCCAGTTGATACGGTTGTAAGTGTCGCCATCATAGCTTTCACCCGAAAATCCTCCCGTAGAGTTCTGAAACAGAATTGTGCCTAAGTTAACGGTCTTTGATACATTAGAAGTACCGCTCCAGGTATTTGTCGGGAAGATTGCCCCATAACAGGTTAGTGTCTGGGAGCTATTCATGGTTAACAGGGTTCGGTTTGAACCGGAGGAGATACCATTGCGGAATGTACAGTAATTGAAAGAGTTTGTAGTGTTGACAGTAGCACCGCTCTTGACATTGATTCCACTAGCACCCATATATTCGAAAATTGTGTAATGGGCACTGATAGTAGCTCCGCTTTCAATGTTAAAGGTGTAGTATCCGCTCAGGTGGGTGAATGTTGCAGGTGTACTGCAACGGCCTATTGTCTCAAGAGTCCCGCCACTATAGACTGTCAGTGAACGCCCGGAACCAATTGTGAAAGAAGCATTTGCCCCAAGTTTCAGCTTGCAGCCGTTATATACCTGAACATTACCACATATAACTGATTTTGAACCTATATCCAGCGTTGTGTAAGTCAGGCTGGATGTATCACCTACTACCAACGTACCAGTTACTTTCAGAGGTGCCGTGCTGGCACTGCCGATACTGTATACGATCTCATAGTCGGTATACATGGAAACCGTTAGATTACCAAACCAGGCATCTGTACTATTGCAGGTGATAGCTCTATCTGAATCATCATTCTGCAGAGTAACCGGACATGAATCAAGATGAACCGAAGAGCCGGTATCAAACATCCAGTTACCTTCACAGGTAATTGAACCACCTGTGATATTAGCTGTAGAACCCGTGTTCCATGTAAAGCCTGATTGAGAGGTAAATATACTTCCAGAAGCCATCTGCAGATTACCAGAGACCTGTATACCACCATGGGAAGTGATGCCATATCCGTTGATATTTAAAGTTCCACTGGCAATATCTAACGTACCTGAAATGTCACCACCCGAGTTTAGGGTGACAGTGCTGGAGCGTAGTGGCCCTTCCCTAGTGACTGAAAGTTCATGTTTAACCCCAGGTTCTGTTTGCTTAGCTTCCACTAGTTTGCTTGAACCTTTGTTGATCTTCAGGTTGCCTATTGAAGAACCTATTGAGCTTCCAAATGTGAATATGGCATCCGTTGTGCCATACATTTCAAATGTCATGTTATATATGTGTACATAACTCCGTGTAACTGATAAATTGTAAGGTGTCTTGACTGTCCCTGCTGTGCAACTGAAAGTTATTGCGTTTCCTGAAGTAAGTGGCACTATGTTGATGCTTGAATTAGGGAAATCTATGGTTCCGCCAGTCATAGTAAGACTTGCGGCATGAGTGGATGCCCAGTTGGAAGTATTTGGAGCACCTTCATAAACAAATGTGAGATTACCTCCATTAACCGTCAGATAGCCACAGAGGTCCAGCAGTCCTGCTGCATCCTGGTGGACTTCAGCATTTCCGGAATCAACTTGCCAGTAACCATAGATGCCATTATCAACAATGTCATCAATCATCAAGTCGCCTCCATTCACCCGCAAGACTCCTTCGGTCCAATCATAACTGGCTATTCTGACAAAACTGTGTGTTGGGATAATGAGTTGTTCTGATTCATATTTACTGAGAACAAGGATGTTAAAATGCTCATCAGAACATCTGGAAGGCTTTTGCCCGGAAAATACAACCTGTCCAGAACCAGACACAAAGGCAGATTCACCGACATTATTGGTCCAGTTGCCGTAGATAGTAATTGTATAGTTTGCCGGATTGAATACCCCGCTATTGATAGCGAGATTATTCTCTATCAAAGTAGCTGCTCCAAGGTAAAGAGTCGATGAATTCTGCATGGACACGTCCAAGTTCCAGAAGCTGTTGTTGGCTGATGACCCTAAAGTGATTGTCTTATTGGTGGCTGCGCTTATTTTAATCGTACCATCATAGCAATTGAAGTAGGCACCGGAAGCAATGGATAAGGTCCCCTTTATATCTATAATACCCGGATGCAGCACACGTATTGCATAACCGCTGGTAGCAAATAAACCCGTGTTGAGAGTTAGTGTTTTTGTACTGTATCCATCAATCGCCAGATAATTTGTACTGGTTTTATATGACTGTACTGCATTGAGTGATGCATTCTCGTACAGATACAGTGTGGAAATGGGGTGAGTGGAAGCATCAGAGAAAATGAAGCCACCTTGCGAAATGTTGAGATTGGAACCTGAATTGACAGTCATGTCACCCCTGATTTCAAAGCGAGCACTGGGAGCGCTTATGGTTACCGTTGAACCATATTTCCAATAAGCATCGCCATAGATATTAACAGAGTTGTTTCCAGGGATGGTTACATTTCCATTACATCTTAGGTCTTCATGAATGATGAGGGTATTGCCTACGGTTATATTTGCGCCGTAGTCAATAATCAGGTTCTTAACATCGGTTGCATATGAAATAGTGGGATAGAAACAAGATAGAGAATCAAGGGTGATAGGAATCAGTGCATCGTAATTCTGATCCGGTACGCCATTATACCAGTTGTTCGGATCTGTCCATGAGGAAGACACGGTTCCCTTCCATATCTTTGGTTCCAGGTTGCTCAAACGGAAAGTTATGTTCGTTCCGGCATTTCCGATTTCCGTTAGGCATAGATCTCCATCATCGCCATTAGATAGGAATGGGATGGGATACGTGTAAGAGTTAAAATTTTGCTTATGCAACTGGAGTGAGTAGAAACATTCTGAGGGAGAACCATCATGCTCATCATCATTCGTATAGCCCCGATAAACGTAGACTTCATATGGCGGTCCATCTGCATTCCCCTGGCCCTCAGCGTTAGTATTGATTCTATAAACAATCATACCTTGATTGTTTAAATGGCTTTCATATAGCCCTGCCTGTTTTCTATATTCCACTATAAAATACTGATTAGGCCAGGTTGAGTCAATTTTATATGCTGTAAATGGGCTTGAACTGACAGCATTGAGGGTGTAACTACCTTCTGTATTGATTGTAGGGGGCAAAGAGCACCAATGTCCATATTTATACTTCATATATACAAGAGAATGTTGTGGATAATCATCTGCCCAACCCATAACATCTACAGTTGCAGCCTCATTCAATCTTACATATTGGTAATCTGATATCCAGGCATTCCATTCCAACCATTCCTGGTAGAGATTGGGGAAGCCCAGTAAATGAGACATTTCATGGCAAGCGAGACCCAGTGAACTGTGTTCAAATAAAACGTTGTAGTTCAGGACTTCCAGTCCATTGATAAAATTACCCTCAGGCAATACACGAAATCCAGGCCAGAGAAGTTCGCCAAAAGCACTGGGATTCCCTTGAATGATGAAGGTAAGTGCATCAAAAACTCCATCGCTATTGGTATCGCAATTAGTCGTGCTAATAATATGTGAAATATTGATAGCATTGACTATATTGATTATCAAGTTATTCCAACGGCTTTCACCCATACCAGCACTTGTATAGCCGATATCATTCCAGGTTGAATAAGGTAAATAATAACCGCGTGGGTGAGATGGATAAAAAAAGTATCTGACTGCACCGCTCGGGTAATTAGTTGGAAAGTAAGATGTAAAAGCCAACTGATTGAATGACTCCTCATTAAAGAATCCACGGGCAGAAGGAATGTTGGGGTTCACGTTATTGAACATTTGAAAATAATAAGTCATATCGTGTGAAAATCCAGGAGAATCATCAAAACTCAAAAAAATGACTATATTATTCATGTTACCAGTTGTATTATTCCGTACATCCCGTTCTTTATTGTAACTCGGATTTGATTTGACTTTCTGCTTGATGATTGCTGGGTCGTCAGCAATACGTTTTGCTATGCCCAAAGATGCGGGATTGACTTCACCAACCCTGTAGAGAGTGGGTTTCAACTCTCCATTTTCTGCAATTGCATATACAATGTAACCTTCCTTATCTCTTAAGACCGTGTAACCCTGTTCATCTGTCACATTCCGATAGAATTCATCGCCTGTAGCAAGAACTTTGACTACTTTACCATTGGGTTGTTTCTCTTCCAGTGGGTAATTCTGAAGGGGAGCAGCAAACATGGATAATGCAAACAAGATGAAAAATAAAAAGGAAATAACGTACTTCATAGCCACCTCACCTCTTACTGTACATTCTATATTTGATAGGATATGTCGCGTATCAGTGAATGTCGCTCAGGATATGAAAGAACTATAAACAAATAAGATACAAGCAGATATTGGATGTCAATTTGTTTTTTTAACAAGCAATCTTTTGCATCGATTCAAATACTCATCATATTGAAATATAATATGAAATGGATACGTTAGAAAAACATATTTATCAAGATGTAACCATATAACAGGGGAGTTTTCACTTGCCAAAAACGAGGTCTCTGCATTTATTACATTCGCTCTACACCGATGGGAGGCTTAACTACTACTTATGAATGGAGATAGGAATTTTCAAAGACCTTTATGGATGATGCTTTGCATCTTATTCATCCTCGTAATTATTGCTTATTTTGTCCCTGATTATAACAATGGTGCATGGAAAATTAGAAAACTCACACTATTCTCCGACATAACAAAAAAGAATCCAGAGCAGAAAAGCCTTACCTTCTCCAAGGTGATTGGGATGCCGACTCAGACCAAGGTCGGTAATATGAAGTCAAATTCAGAAGAGGGAAAACCAAGTGTCGATCCGGCTTTGGTACCTTTCTTCGACGCTTTGAAGAATAGCCAGCAGGACGGTTCTCCCATCAGGATTGCCTACTTTGGCGATTCCATTATCGAAGGAGACCTGATCACACAGTCACTGAGAAAGAATCTGCAAACCCGTTTTGGAGGTTCAGGTGTTGGTTATGTTCCCATCACATCCATCGTAGCCAATTTTCGTACTACCATAAAGCACAGTTACTCACCTGAATGGTCTACCTTTTCGCTCATGACTCCAAATCCGAAGCATTATCCATTGGGATTATCGGGTTATGTGAGCCTTCCACTCTGGCAAAAGATACAATTCAAGACCACAGCAGCCACTGACAGTTCAGGAAGCACACCTGTGCCGAGAGATACGGTGAGAACCTATAACAGTCCTTATTGCTGGGTTCGTTATCGCGGGAGCACAGTATCAAATCCAGATCCCTACTTCCATAATGTACGTTTATTCTACAGTAATGCTCCTGCAGGATATACGATCAAAGCTTCCTCTGAGAATCAGCAGAGAAGGGTGATACCACTTCAGGCTGGTGATGGATTGCATGCCGAAGTTTTAAATAGTGGGAATCCAATTCCGAATATCGAGATGGTTTTCCCGAAATCGAATCGCCTTTGTGTATATGGCATGAGTTTTGATTCTCCGCATGGGGTATATGTAGATAATTTTGCTTTACGTGGCTATTCAGGTATGTATTTTTCCAATACTTCAAAGGAAATACTGTCAGGCTTCAATCAACAGATGCACTACAATCTGATCATTCTCCAATACGGTACGAACGTATCCGAACCTCGAATCAAGAACTATGCATATTACAGAGAGGGGATGATCAATACTGTCCGTTACCTGCAGGAAGTATTTCCGAATACGCCAATCCTGCTCATTTCCATTGGTGACAAGAGTGTCAAGGCTGGAACCGAATACCATACTTCACCCGATATTCCCTACCTGATAAAAGCGCAGGAAGAAGTAGCCCAGAGAACCCATGTCGCTTTTTGGAACTTATTCGAGAATATGGGCGGATTCAATTCCATGGTGGATTATGTCAATGCCACTCCTCCTCTTGCACAGCGTGATTATACACATTTCAATTCGTATGGAACGAACAAGATAGCAGGCATGCTTACGCAATACCTGATGAAACAGTATGAAATACATAGCACGCAATAGGTTTGCATATTTAGCCATTTTATTATCCAGCAGTCTCTGCATGGTTTCGGGTTCGACCTATGCAAGTTCGGAAAAACCGGTGTTACCGAAGGGAAGCTACTATTCCAATGCTACGGAAAAACAGGCAATAAAAGCATATTTGGACAAATTGGATCATTGTACGACTATTCATTCTTTTTGCAAACCTGATAAGAATTACCTTCAAAATGACAGTCTTGGCATGAAGCGATTCTATCACAAACTGACAGCTTTACGCCAGGGGAAACTGGATAGAGTGAACATTCTCCAAATCGGTGATTCCCATTTACAATCAGGGTTTATCCCCAATGAAGTAAGAAATGGCATTCAAGGCTATTTCGGTGATGCCGGAAGAGGTCTTTCATTTCCATATCGGACTGTGGGGGTTGGTGAAGCCTATGACCTGACCATCTCAACCAAGGGATGGAAGAGCGGTGACTCGTCTTCAAAGTATTATACTGTGAAAAAGGGAGACACTAAAACCTCGATTGCCCATCGTTTTCACCGCAGTATCAAGTCTCTGAGCAGACTGAATCCGGGTCTTTCTTCAAGGAAGTATCTCCAGCCAGGTGAAAAACTCACGGTCGGTATTTCCTATCGTTCTCTACCCGCCGGTTTCTGCGGTTATTCTTTAAAAACCTTCAGCAACCAGAATAACATGATTATTCGAAGCAGACAGGATCTGAATTCCAGCAAGCGTTTCAATAAAGTGACCTTATTGCTGGATAATACGGATTCCAGGATGGTGATCAATGTCAGTGACCTGAATGGTAACTTATTAACGAAAATGACGATAGAACCTTTGCCTTACGAGATGAATCCAGTTCCTATCACGTGGTCAGAACCCGTTAGCGCAGCACAGCTCAAGATTTCAGGATATAATGGAAATCTTCCGCGCGTGGTCATGTATGGGTTATCTTTGGAAATGTCTCAACCTGGGGTCTTGTATCACAGCATTGGCATCAACGGAGCTGGCTTTGACAGGTATAACAAGAATGGCAGATTCATGGAACAGGTGAAGCAACTCAAGCCCGATCTTATCATTGTCTCACTCGGTACGAATGATGCCATGGGTAACTTCCGCAGTGATATATGCAGGAAGAACATCAATGTTTTTATCAATTCAATCAGGAAGGCTCTTCCCAATACGGATGTCCTGATGACTTCTCCTCCTGATTCCTACAAGGCTGCCCGCAGGGGTAAAGTGGAAAACACATCAGTACCGAAAGTTCGGGATATCGTCAATGAAATGGCAAAACAGAATGGCTTTGCGTATTGGAATCTCTATGAGATCATGGGTGGACAGGGTTCCATGAAGAAATGGGTGAACAGCGGATTAGCCCAGTATGATCATAAACATTTTAATGCAGCGGGATATCGTGAGCAGGGTTACCTTCTCCGCGATTCCATCTTGCAGGGGTATGCATCCTATGTTGAACGACTGGATTAACAACCTGCTTTCGCTCCTCGTTTATGATGTTCATAGACCATTGCTTTTCAACAGCATGTTCTTCTTTGTCTTTTTCCTTATTCTGCTGGTCTTCTATCAGTTTGTCATCCAAAAGGTGAAGCTCCGCACATGGTACCTGCTGGTATTCTCCCTTTATTTTTATTATAAGACAAGCGGAGTGTTTGTTCTTCTCCTCGTTGCCACTGCCTTTGTGAATTTCCTGATCAGCGACTGGATATATAATTCTGATTCCGAGAAAAAAAGGAAATGGTTCTTCACATTGAGTGTGTTCTGGAACCTGGGAACGCTCGGGTATTATAAATACACGAATTTCTTCTTTTCCATCCTGAATGACATCGGGCATCTCAACCTGCAGCACGTGGACATATTCCTGCCCATCGGGATATCATTCTTCACCTTCCAAACCATGAGCTATACATTCGATATTTATCGTAGGAACCTTGTACCCCTGAAGAGCTTTGCCGATTTCTGCTTCTTTGTATCCTTCTTCCCGCAGTTGGTGGCAGGTCCTATCGTGCGTGCAACGGACTTCCTCCCTCAAATACACAAGAAGATTTCTCTGAACAAGGAACAAATCGCCTCGGCTCTCTTCCTGATCATCGGCGGATTGGTCAAGAAAGCGATCATTGCGGATTATGTCAGTATCAATTTCGTGGACAGGGTGTTCTCCGAACCAGGAAGATTCAGCGGGGTGGAAAACCTCATCGGCATCTACGGCTATGCCTTGCAGATATACTGTGATTTCTCGGGGTATTCGGACATAGCCATCGGTCTTGCCCGTTTAATGGGATTTGAATTGCGCATCAACTTCGACCTGCCTTACCGCTCTGCAAGTGTGACCGAATTCTGGAGAAGATGGCATATTTCCCTGTCAAGCTGGCTCAAGGATTATCTCTATATTTCCCTCGGGGGTAACAGAAAAGGGAAGCTCAGACAATATATCAATCTCATGATCACCATGCTATTGGGCGGTCTTTGGCATGGAGCTTCATGGAATTTTGTCTTCTGGGGTGGGATACATGGTATTGGACTTGTCTTTGATAAGCTCATCATGAAATGGAGATTCCTGGCTACCAAGTTCGGGAAAATCATGGGAGTGATCGTGACCTTCAACTTTGTCTGCTTTGCCTGGATCTTCTTCAGGGCACCTGATTTCGCTTCTGCCGGTGTCATGCTGAAGCAGATTTTCACAGCCTTCCAGCCTTCCATCTTCTTTGATTGGATCAAGGACTTCCGTGGAGTAGCAATACTGATTCTTCTCGGTTACATCATGCATTATGTACCCAAGAAATTCGATGACTTCTCCGAAAAGCTTCTCTTCAAATTGCCCATACCTGCGCAAGCACTGCTTGTAACCATTGTGATCTGGGTCATGTTCCAGGTCAAATCCTCGGATATCCAGCCATTCATATATTTCCAGTTCTAAAGAAAGGGACAGTAATCAGGGAACAGGGAGAAGTAGTTTTTAAGTGATTTACCGGATATGGAGTTCATACATCCTTCGATAAATAGGATTATTCGAGATCGTAGGATGTGCGGACTTCATATCCGGTTATTATTTATTGCGGAGGATTTTTCATGAGAATATTTTGAAGTCCGCAGAAATTACTCATGAACTTGGAGGTATCATGCTGAGTATATGTGGCGTAAATTGCAGAACTGATTGCCATGCTTTCGGGACGGAATGCATTGGCTGTAATGAATTGGATGGGAAGGTCTCCTGGGCGGTATTCTATGGCAAGAGCACGTGCCCGATCTATGATTGTGCAATGCAGAAAGGGTTATCATCCTGTGGAAAATGCAGTGATGCTCCTTGTAAAATATGGTATGAAACCAGAAATCCCGATGCTTCTGATGAAGAGTTTGAGGAGGATATTGCCTCCAGAATGAAAAACTTGAATTCATGAGATGAATGTTTAAAAAATAAAGAGATCGTCTCAATGAAACAACAAAGCCCATAGTTTTCTATGGGCTTTGCTCTGTATCTTAATGGAAATGAGAGTGGGTATTATTTTATTTCATGAGAATCATCTTCTTCGTCATGGATTGATTGCATGTGGTTAAACGGTAGAAATAGACTCCTGAACCGACTGTGCGCTTATCCTGGTTTTTGCCGTTCCATATGATCTTGTGAATACCTGCATCCAGTGCGTCATCAACCAAGGTTCGAACCATTTGTCCTTTGATATTGAATATCTCGAGCTTCGCTTTTCCTGCATGTTGCAAACTGAACTGAATCGTTGTTTCTGGATTGAATGGATTTGGATAGTTATCATACAAAGCAGCAATTGGAGCTACTGTAACGAGATCATGATTAGCTACCGAAGAATAATCAACAAACTGCATATATAAACCTTCAATTTCTGTTACACCACTGGAACGAGCATCATTCCACAAGATAAAAGCCCTATCATTTCCCATGGGTACGATTTGTGGTATGGATTGGCAGTAGGGAGCATTGCAGACAAGATAACCAAGATCATCATCCTCTGCCGTGCCATCGGTTTTAATGCGACGCATATAAATATCATTTTGAAGATCATACTCATCTGCCCAGGCAACCAGGAGATTATCGTTATCTAATTGGGCTATTGAAGGTTCTGACTGGGTATTGGGTCTTTGTATCACAAAAGTGCCCTGTGGTTCCCAGAGGTGTTCACCATCAAGCGAGAGTTTTTGGATGGCTATGTCTTGTGTATACCCATCTATACATTCACGCCACGGGATATAGATACCATCAGAAATCAAAAGAGATGCCTGGTCTTGTTCGCGACCATAATCACCAACAACCACACCAAGTGAATCCCAAGCTAATGAGCCGTCTGAATTGTATTTTTGTGCATACAAGTTTTTGATCCAATCAACACGAAAATCTTCCCAAACGACTACCAATCCATCACTTACAGCAGAAGCCATGGGACTTAATTGAATTAGATAATCTGAATTAGCAGCATTATATTTCGTAGATATATTCCCTTCTGGATTCCAGCCTGATACACCTGAACCTGTGGTTGCATCAACAAGCTTGGCATACAATTTATCCTGTGAAAGCCATACGAAATAACGTCCCACTAATCTTTGCATTAAACATTCTGTCGGATTTTGGCCTGTTGGTGTACCTGAAATAAGTTTCCCGTTTGCTCCCCATAAAGCTTGACCTGACAGGTTGAACTTTTGTCCCCAAATACGGAACAGGCGGGTATCAGCGCTGAGAGAATCAGAATTAGACCAACCGATATAGAAGTAACCATCTTCATAGGAAATCTTGGGATCTGTTTGTTCAATGGAATTACTTTGGGCTATTTCAATTCCGGAATTTCCCCAGAGATAATCGCCGTTGGAGCTTAACAATTGAGCATGGATTTTATAATGATCATTCGTATTAGGTACACTTATTCGTTCTGACCAAACTATGGCAATTTCATCGTTAGCAGTCACTACAGCCGATGGTGATAGCTGATCTTCTCCTGTAAAAGTGGTAACCGGTTTGCCATTTACAGGCATCAATAAAGTACCATCCTGTTCCACAATTTGGAAGTAAATCTGATATCCAAAATTGGCTGCACGTGTGTCTGTCCACACTACAGCAACATCATTTGCACGTTTCAACAATAGGGTTTCATCTTTTACAGCATCACCATCTAAACCCTGGAATATGAGTTTACCGTTGTTTTCCAACTGTTCGACACCACTAAGGTTCAAAACCTGGTAATAGATACTACATGAGCCCGTACGATAATCTCCCCAACTTACAAACAAATGACCATTTTTCATGACAACTGTGGAGCCTGATTGTTCACCGGGTGCAGTGCAAACAGCTTGACCATTCTCTTGCCAGGCAATGCTGCCATTAGCTAAAACATGTTGAGCATATACATCAACATTGGGGTAATTACCACCCCGAGAATCATCCCATACTATAAAGCAGCCGCCGTTTGCATCATCAATCATTCGTGGATGTTGTTGGTAATAGGGAGCGGCAGCAATCTGGACACTTAACGAATCCCAGAGTA
>Ga0116171_10004515_pt1 | contig 12492 bp, 10 predicted proteins | sample AD_JPNHW2_MetaG_FD_89798 | JGI IMG/M metagenome (GOLD analysis project Ga0116171, IMG submission 89798) | Active sludge microbial communities of municipal wastewater-treating anaerobic digesters from Japan - AD_JPNHW2_MetaG | ecosystem: Engineered > Bioreactor > Anaerobic > Digestate | place...
GATTATAGGAGACGTGGTTATCGGAGATGACTGCAGCATCTGGTACGGTGCTGTTCTTAGGGGAGACGTTAATCCAATCAGAATTGGAAACAGAGTAAACATACAGGACGGAGCTGTGCTACACACTCTCTATAAAAGGTCTGTTGTGGAAATTGGGGATGATGTATCAGTTGGTCACAATGCAATTATTCATGGAGCATCGGTGGGTAGCTGTGTTTTAGTGGGTATGGGAGCCATTTTAATGGATAATGCCGTAATTCCTGACAATACAATAATAGCAGCAGGCGCAGTAGTTTTAAGTAATGCAGTACTGGAGCCGGGAGTTTATGCGGGAGTTCCGGCCAAAATGGTGAAAGCCGGTTCGGAACAGATTGGGGAGGCTGCCCGCAAAAACGCAGGAGGGTATATGAAGTACAAAGAGTGGTATAAGAGTGACTATGAAAGCGTCGAACCGCTCACTTCCGATGATGAACAAATTTAATAAGTATCAATAAATCAATATAAATCAATCTCTTTAATCCATTCAAAATGAAAAAAATTCTATTTTTTGCTGCGATTTTGGGACTTTTTGCCTGTACAGCTAAAACCGACGGTTACATCATCGAAGGTACTGTAACCGGCGAAAACGTTGCAGCGGGTAAGGTTTACCTCTCAAATTTCTCAAGAACAGAACAAATTAAGGACACAGCAGACCTTGTTGACGGCAAATTCAAATTCGAAGGCAAAGTAGTTACTCCTGAAAATTATGCTATTACAATTGATGGAGTAGACGGAAGAATTCAGTTTTTCCTTGACAACTCCAAAATTAAGATTGAAGCAGCAAAAGAAGATCTGGCGAAAGCTGTTATCACCGGCGGTGTTACAAACGATTTAGTCGTTGCCCTCAATAAACAGCATGAAGAAATTGCCACAAAATTCAATCTTGATTCTCTCATGAAGGAGTACTATGCAAAAGAGACAACTCCTGAAAGGAAAACAGAAATCATGGCAATATATGATCAGTCTCAGAAAGAGTCTGATGCTGTAGATTCTGTGTTCTTTGCAGTAAACCCTACTTCATTCTATACACTCATACAACTTACATCAAAAGTTGAAGACTTTACCATTCCCGAAATGGAGGCAAAAGTTGCTACTTTCAAAGCACTTCCCGAATTTACAGGAAACCGTTACATTGGTCTTATTGAAGAGAGCATCGCTACATTAAAGACTCTTGAAGTTGGAATGATTGCCCCGGATTTTACAATGAACGATCCTAAGGGAAATCCTATTGCCCTTTCAACCATATATCCTAAAAATAAAATCACTATGATTGATTTTTGGGCCGGCTGGTGTGGTCCTTGCCGCAGGTTCAACCCAAAATTGGTTGAAATTTACAAGCAATTCAACAAAGCAGGTTTTGGTATCCTTGGAGTTTCTCTTGACAAAGACGCAGAGCTCTGGAACAAAGCCATCGCAGATGACAAACTTGTATGGGATCAGGTTTCTGACCTTCAGTACTGGAACAGTGCTGCTGCAAAAATATACCATGTTAAGTATATTCCTCAAAACATATTCCTTGACAGCACCGGTAAGATTATCAAACGTAAAGTTACAGAAGAGGAGATGATTCCTTTCCTGAAAGAGCAGCTTGGAGTTAAATAATCCGGCCTTTCGATAGCTATAATAATAGATTAAGATTCTACAAATATGGAGGTTGACCCAAAAGGTCGACCTCTTTTGTTTTTGCAACTGTGACTACCCCTGGGGTCGTTTGGTACCAAATTGATTATTAAGAACTTAAGCAAATCGGAAAATAATCTATTATTCTGTATATCAGGTTTGTACCAAATGACCCCAGGGGTAGAATTTCGCTCTTGTGTCGCAGGTCTACGCCTTCAACGGAAAAACCTGCATGCTGGATGGCTACACACACCACACTTACAGGCACTTATTAAAAAAGAAGAGACATAATATCTCTTCATTTTTAATAATCGACTGTTTGTCAGGCATATAAATACGAGCCGTAGCCGGCTCTGCAATTAGATTATATGTCTAAAAAATACTGAATGCGACTGTTACTCCGGCCATTACAATGGATACCATGCTCATAAGCTTAATGAGTATGTTAAGCGATGGTCCGGATGTATCTTTGAACGGATCGCCTACTGTATCGCCAACAATTGTTGCTTTGTGATTCTCGGATCCTTTTCCACCAAGATTGCCCTCTTCTATGTATTTCTTTGCATTATCCCAGGCGCCACCTGCATTTGCCATGAAAATAGCTAATACAAACCCGGAGCCTAATCCGCCTACCAACAAACCCATTACACCTGAAACTCCAAGGATGATTCCGGTAATAACAGGAATTATTATTGCAAGTAAAGACGGAAGCATCATTTCGCGCTGCGCTCCTTTTGTGGAAATTTCCACACATTTAGCATAATCAGGAGTTCCTGTGCCTTCCATAATTCCTTTAATCTCCCTAAACTGGCGGCGAACCTCTTCAACCATTTTTTGAGCGGCACGGCCAACTGCATTCATCGTGAGACCACAAAACAAGAACGACATCATTGAGCCAATGAATACTCCGGCAAGAACCTTTGGATTCATTAAGTTAATCTGATAATATTCAATAAAATCGGGTATTGTTGCAGTTGCAACATCTACTGTTCTTCCAGCAAGTTCAATTGTTGTCTGCCCGACATGAGCCAGTCCAATCTTTACCTCCTCTATATATGAGGCTAACAGGGCAAGTGCAGTTAGTGCAGCAGAACCGATTGCAAATCCTTTTCCTGTTGCTGCAGTAGTGTTTCCGAGAGCGTCGAGAACATCTGTACGTTTGCGTACCTCCGGTTCAAGCTTGCTCATCTCTGCGTTACCGCCGGCGTTATCGGCTATTGGTCCGTAGGCATCGGTTGCAAGCGTGATTCCTAATGTCGAGAGCATCCCTACAGCGGCAATACCGATTCCGTAAAGACCCAGACTCAGGTTATGAGCAGTCAGCATCCCGTTTACATCAAAGTTTATTGCACACAGGAATGATATCATTATTGCTAAAGCTATTGTTACAACAGGAATTGCAGTGGAAATCATACCAAGTCCTATACCGGATATAATTACGGTAGCAGGTCCAGTTTGCGAACTTTCAGAAATTCTTCTAGTTGGTTTATATGAGTGAGATGTATAGTACTCTGTTGACTGTCCAATAATGATTCCGGCAGTGAGTCCGGTTACAACTGAGAATGATATTCCAATCCAGTTGTCAATTTGCAGCAAATAGAGTATCCCAAATGTGGAAATTGCAATTAGCAGTGAGCTGAAATTAACCCCTACTCCAAGTGAGCGGAGAAGCTCCTTCATTCCGGCACCCTCTTTTGTCCTCACAAGGAATATCCCTATTACCGATAAAACAATTCCTACTGCAGCTATCAGCATGGGAGCAAATACAGCTTTTAGCTGAAGTTCCGGGTCGATATAAAATGCAGATGCTCCCAATGCGGCAGTTGCAAGAATGGAACCACAGTAAGATTCATACAGGTCCGCTCCCATCCCGGCTACGTCCCCTACATTGTCTCCAACATTGTCTGCAATGGTTGCAGGGTTGCGTGGGTCATCCTCAGGAATTCCGGCTTCCACTTTCCCGACCAGGTCAGCTCCAACATCTGCTGCCTTAGTATATATTCCACCGCCCACTCTTGCAAAGAGGGCCTGAGTAGACGCTCCCATTCCAAAAGTAAGCATTGTGGTTGTAATCACTACAAGTTTCTGAGCCCCTGTTGCTTCAACAAAATGATCCAAAAGCAGATACCAAATCGAAATATCAAGAAGACCAAGCCCTACAACAACGAGACCCATTACGGCACCTGCGCGGAAAGCCAGTTTAAGTCCGCTGTTTAAAGACCTCCTTGATGCATTGGCAGTTCTTGCCGAAGCATAAGTTGCAGACTTCATTCCAATAAATCCTGCCAAGCCCGAGAAAAAACCTCCGGTGAGAAACGCAAACGGAACCCATGGATTCTGGATTCCAAAGCCATAAGCCAAAACAGCAAAAAACAAGCTGAGCACAATAAATACTATTGTCACAACTTTATATTGCTGTTTCAGGTATGCCATTGCACCCTTTCTCACATGTGCAGCAATTTCTTTCATCATGTCTGTGCCCTCGCTCTCTTTCATCATTTGCCTGAAGAAATAGTAGGCAAATCCGAGTGCTGCCAGTGAGGCGAGCGGCACTAAGAAAAATAGAAGTTCTGTTTTCATAGGTATTTTTGAAGTTTAGATAAGTTTTTCTTTGAAACACTCGCCGGGCAGGGATTGTTGAATTCTCCTTGCCATTCTCACAAGGTTTTCTATGTTCCCTGTTGAATAGAATACTGTCTGATGCAATGAATCGGTTTGTTCTTTCCCGATAAGGTTCTTTTCGGAAAGCAGATCAAAAGTATGACGAGCTACTGCAGGAGCAGGGTCGACAATAATTACATTGTCCCCGGCAATTTTTTGAATTTCGTCTCTGAGAAACGGATAATGGGTACATCCAAGAACAATATGGTCGGCGCCCAAAGCAATCATTGGCAGAATATACTGTCTAAGAATCTTTGAAGTCTCTTCTTCGGATGTTTTTCCTGCTTCTACAAGCTCTACAAGCCCGTAGCCTACCTGTTCAACTACCCGTAAGTCTGATGCAAATTTTTGTAAAGTGCGGGAATAAAGCTTTCCCTTAAAAGTTCCTTTTGTTGCAAGAACACCTATTACGCCCGTTTTTGAGTGCAGTGCAGCCGGTTTAACGGCAGGTTCCATCCCAACGAAAGATAATGTATACTTTTCTCTCAGGGCTTCAATTGCTGCAGCAGTTGCAGTATTACAAGCCACTACAATAATATCTGCTCCCTGTGAAATTAAAAAATCGGTGATTTTGCAGGCTCTCTCGATAACTTCTTCCTGAGACCTTGGGCCATAGGGACAATATGCACTATCAGAGAAATATATGAAATTATTATATGGCAGAATCTTAACAAGCTCTCTCCAGACTGAGAGTCCTCCTACTCCGGAGTCAAAAATTCCTATAGTCGCTTTTTTACCTTCTTTCAGACCCATATAAATAAAACAATCGCTCCGTAGAATCGAAGCGATTGTAAAGTTACAAAATTTATTTTTGTTTGGATACTTTATTTAGCGGGTGCAGGCTGTTGTACCGGAAGTTTTTTATCTGCCGGAATTTTAAGTTCTGCTTTTGCCAAAGGCATAACGTCTACGCTAACTTCTGTGTTGATAAACGGAATTGATCCCGATGAAGTATCAAAAATGTAGGTAAAACCTTTCTCTTTGCCTATTTTCTGAACAGCTGCATTGGCTTTCAGATATACTGGCTGAAGAAGTTTAGTTTGTTCTTGCTGATATTCGGTAGCAGCACTTTGTTGAAATTGCTGAAGTCTTGCCTCAATTTCCTGAAGTTCTTTTTGTTTTGCTTCAAGAACAGCTGCAGTCCAGGTTGCCTGTTTTTGCTGATACGTATTTACCTTAGTATTGAATTCCACTTGCATAGCCTCCATTGTTTCATTGAGGTCAGCTGCATATTTCTCAAGTTTAACAACTGCACTGTCTCTTTCGGACATAAGAGCAACTAACTCTTGTGTATTCAGGTGCCCAAACTTAAAGGTCTGTGCCGATGCAGAAGCAGAAGTAAGAACAAAAAGAATCAGTAGAAATTTTGAAAAATGTTTCATAAAAAATATTATTATTATTTAGTTTATTCTATTGTATGTTAAGCTTTTTCAAGACCTTTGCAGTTAAATCGTAACGCGGATTAGTATAAATTATCCCCTGCGCAGTTGATATATCTATTACAAATGCCGAGCCAGTTTCTGCAGCAACCTGTTCAATTGCTTTCTGAACCCTGTCTCTTATGGGATTAACTAATTCCATTGTCATTTTTGCCATTGTACCCTCTTCTCCGAAGTATCCTTTCTGCCTCTCCTTAACCTCTTTCTCCATTGCGATGATTTCGTTCTCTCTGGCAAGTCTCTGCTGTTCGTTAAGTCTTGGCTTTTCTGCCTGATACCTGTTGAAAAGAGATTCAACATCTTTCATGCTGTTTTCGATTTCTTTCGAATAACCGGATGCCTCTGTCTCCAGCTGGCTTTGAGCTTTTACATACTCCGGAATCTTTTCAAGAATCTTTTGGGTATTTACATATCCGTATGATTGTGCTCCCAAATTAAATGAGGCGGCACAAAAAATTGCAATTGCAAATAAAATCCTTTTCATATCTTAACTTATTAAAGATTAGAATTGTTGTCCTATTACAAAGTGGAAATTGCTTCCTCCCTTGGCTTTGTCAAGTACAGGGTCAAATCCGTATCCCCAGTCAATACCAAGCATACCGACAATAGGGAGAAGAACGCGGACGCCAACACCTACTGACCGTTTAATCTGGAACGGATTGAAATCTTTGATATCGGACCATGAATTACCTCCCTCTAAAAATACCAGGGCGTAAATTGTAGACTGTGGCTGAAGAACAATCGGGTACCGGAGTTCAACTGTAAACTTATCGTATACATTGCCTACATAGCCATTGTTCTTGCGAGGAGTAAGCGAGTTGTTGGCATATCCCCTGAGACCGATAATTTCCGAACCGTATGTGTTGTAGCCGGACATACCGTCACCACCCACGATGAACCCTTCAAACGGAGAGTAACCAAGGCTTCTGCTGAAGTATCCGAGATATCCGAACTGCGCTCTGGTCATCAGAACCAGGTCACCTGTTATCGGAGTGTAAAGCGCGCCTTTGAAAGTCCATTTATGATATTCAATCCATCTGTATTTCTGGCTGTCGGCCATACTCTTGTAGTTGGTGTCTTTAGGACGGAAGAGTGAATATGGCGGGGTTATTTGAAGTCCAAGAAGGAAATCGGAACCTTTTCTCGGATAAATTGCCTGGTCGGTTGAGTTTCTTGCCAGTTTCAACTTAAGACTCACGTTATTTGAAAGCCCGTCTGTGAACAGGAAGTAGTACTGCCAGTCTGTAAGCTTATATGTTTGCCAGCTGAGTTCTGTCGAGAACACGAACCAGTTGTCCGGCCATTTGAGTCGGGTACCGACACCTACTCCAAAGCCAAATACCTCCATGCTCTGTCCGCTATTCTGATAAAAATAGTTTGAATTGGTTTGGCGGGTATAGTATGCCGATATGTTAAGCGATGTAGGTTTCTTACCGGTGAGCCATGGCTCGCTGAAACTTGCCGAAAATGCAGTATAATATGTGCCGTTTGTCTGGAAGCGCAATGAGAATTGCTGGCCATCGCCAAGCGGAACAGGCCTCCATGCGCTTTTCTTAAATACTCTTCCAATGGAGAAGTTGTTAAAACTTAAGCCGAGAGTACCTACAAATGTGTTTCCGCCCCATCCGCCTGCAAGCTCAAACTGACTGTTAGGTTTTTCTTCGACATTGTAAGATACATCTACAGTGCTTGCATTATAGTTTGGCATTATGTTATATCCGGTTGGAGACATAATCTTTTCCGGATCGAAGTGCCCCATTGAAGCAAGTTCGCGGAGAGATCTTTCAAGATCGGTCTGGCTGAAAAGGTATCCCGGTTTTGTCATGACCTGACGCCTGACAATTTTCTCATTTGTAATATTGTTCCCGTTAATAATAATTCTGCTGAATGTTGCCGGCTTTCCCTCAATCATTCTCATTTCAACATCAACCGAGTCTCCTTCAATTTTTACCTCAACAGGAGAAACATTGAAAAACAGATAACCATTGTCACGGTATAGTTTTGAAATGTTGCCCTCTTCTGCTTCAAAAAGCCTTTTCTCCATAGAAACGACATCATAAATGTCGCCCTTCTTGATTTTGAGAATCATATTCAGCTGGTCGGCCGAATAAAGGGAGTTTCCTGTCCAGGTTATATTGCGGAAATAATATCTTTTGCCTTCATCAATCTTAAAGTCGATGCCCATTCTTCCGTCCTTAATATAATAGATGGAATCCTTGACAATCTTGGCATCACGGTATCCTCTCTCGCCATACGCCTGCAAAAGCAGCTTTTTGTCGTTTGGATACTCTTTTTCATTAAATTTCTTTGTACTGAAAAAGTTAAGGATTCTCATATCCTTTGTCTTTTTCATTGCCGATGCAAGCTTGGATGATTTTACGTTCTCGTTTCCGATGAAGCGTATCTTCTGAACTTTGACTTTGCTTTTCCGGTCCACCTTAAAGGTAACCTTAACAGCATTTTTTATAAGAGTGTCCTGCACCTGAACAACATCAACAGTTGTTTGCAGAAATCCTTTTTCGACATAGAATTTACGTATAATTTCGGATGAAGAATTTATTGCATACTCAGATAACTCACTTCCTCTGCGAAGCTTGAGCTTTTCATTGAGATCCGCCTTTTCGCCGGACTTTATGCCTTCAAAATCCCATCTTGAAACTCTGGGACGCTCTACGAGATTTAAACGAAGAAAGGCTGTATCTTTCTGTAAAGAATCTATATAAATTCCAACATCGGAAAAATAGCGCTGAAGAAATATCCTTTTAAGGATAGCCGATAAATCTTCTCCCGGGATTGTTATTGTGTCGCCTACACTAAGTCCTGTAAGCGAAAGAATCTGGTCTTTACCCAGATATTTAATTCCTGTAACATCTATCCCTCCAATAACATATGTCTTTGGCAAATTATAATCTACAACGATTTTTTTATCTTGTGTATTATCCTGAGCAAGTACTCTGAAAGGCGATACTAAAGCTATTGCTAAAATTAGAAATATTGGAAATGACTTCATCTGCACACGGTGTCTGTAAAGTTGCAAATATAGATTTTTATTTGAATTCAAAGTTCTTTTATTTTAGATTATTAACTTGTTCTTCCGTTTTTCCGTATCTCCTCTCTCTTGATGCAAAAACATCGAGAGCCTTCTGGAAGTCAGTTTTGCTAAAATCGGGCCAAAGTACGTCGGTGAAATAAAATTCTGTATAAGCGGCCTGCCATAACAGATAATTGCTTATCCTCTGCTCTCCGCTTGTTCTTATTAAAAGGTCCGGATCGGGTATACCGGCTGTTGAAAGAAAGCTTTCAAATTTTTCCTGATTTACCGGAGCGTTTTTCAAAGTATCATCTTTCATATACCTGTCCATAGCCTGAATAATGTCCCACTTTCCGCTGTAGCTCAGAAAGACAATCATGCAAAGGCCTTTGTTGGGAGCTGTTTGCGCCTCTGTTGCAGAGATCTTTTCTTTAACTCTGTCCGGCAGTTTTGAAGTGTCGCCAATTACCCTGAACCGGACATTATTTTTCATAAGGGTCTTTGTCTCGCCAACAATAGCTTCCACCATAAGTTCCATAAGACCCATAACCTCATCCTGAGGCCTGTTCCAGTTCTCTTCGGAAAATGCGAAAAGACTCAGATAATCTATCCCCTTTTCTGCTGCATATTCAGTTGCCTGGCGCACCGCTTCAACACCGGCCTTGTGACCGAAGATTCTTTTTAGCCCTTGTTTCTTAGCCCACCTGCCGTTGCCATCCATAATGATGGTCACATGTCTTGGAATATTGTTCATTTTTGGAAATTAGCTGTTTCTTCTATCCTCTCCCCAGAGAAGTTTCTCTTTTAACGCTCCAATAAAGCCTGAAGCCGGAAGCGAAATGTAGTTCAGGTCAAAACCTGCTTTTGATATGGTAAATTTATCGCCGGAAGAGATATTTATAGTTCTGTTGTCCAGACAAAGTATTGCTCCTGTTTTTCTTGCGGTTACCACTAATTCAATTACTGTATCGTCCGGAACGACAAGAGGCCTGATATTGAGATTATGCGGAGCAATAGGCGCAATTATAAGTGCCTTAGCAGTAGGAAACATTATGGGCCCGCCAATGCTCATTGAATATGCTGTAGATCCCGTTGGCGTTGCAATAACGATTCCGTCCGACCAGTAGGTTGGCAGCTCCATGCCGTTTATTTTAAGTGTCACGGACAGCATCGAAGGGTCCTGCCGCTGAACCGAAACTTCATTTAATGCAAAAGGATACATACAACTGAATTTGTCTGCCGAAGAGACTTTAAGAACTGTTCTCTTTTCAATTTTATAATCACCTTTAAAAAGCATGTCAATCCATCTGTTGCTGGGTGCAGAGTCTGCACTGGTTAAAAAACCAAGCCGGCCGAAATTGACTCCGGCAACCGGAAGGTTCCTGTCCCGGATGAGTGTCAGTGATTCAAGAAAAGTGCCGTCTCCTCCGAGGCATAAAAAAATATCTATATCCTTTGGAAGATCTTCATGTGAAGAAAATGTTTCTGCAACAGGTAAATTAAGCAGATACTCCTGCTTTGCCTTTTTATAAAACGGCGCAAAAAAGGTAAGCTCCGCACCTCTCTCCAACAATGCAGCCACAACTAAGCTCAACCTGATGTGCCACTTTGTATCTATACTCCTTGCAAAAATTGCTATCTTCATGATAATTGTCTAAAAGTCGTCAAAAATAAATAAATTTGCATCCATTATGACAAAATTGAGCGTAAATATAAACAAATTTGCCACCCTTCGAAACGCAAGGGGTGGAAATTTACCGGATGTAATCAAAGCTGCACAGGATTGTGAGAGGTTTGGCGCCGAAGGAATAACCGTACACCCCAGACCGGATGAAAGACACATCCGTTATAATGATGCCAGGCAACTAAAGGGAGTTCTCAAAACTGAGTTCAATATTGAAGGAAATCCAATTGAAAGCTTTGTTGCCCTTGTTCTTGAAATTATTCCCGCACAAGTTACCCTTGTGCCGGATTCACACGATGTTCTTACATCCAACAGCGGCTGGGACACAAAGAAAAACGGGCTGTTTCTTAAGGATATCTGCTCAATTTTCCGGTCAAACGGAATAAGAACTTCAATTTTTATCGACCCAAACCCGGAAATGATAAAATATGCTGCCGAAACAGGATGTGACAGAATTGAACTCTATACAGAAGCATATGCCAGCGGGTACTCCGGTGGAAGGGAAGCTGCAATTTCTCCGTATGTAAAAGCTGCTGAAACTGCTGTTGAAATGGGTCTGGGAATAAATGCAGGACACGACCTGAGTCTTGAAAATCTCAGGTATTTCTGCGACACAATTCCTTACACGGCAGAGGTCTCAATTGGCCATGCTCTTATATGTGACGCCATATATCTTGGTCTGGAAAATACTATCCAATCTTATCTTAGACAATTAAAGAAATATTAATATATTTGTGTTTTAAATATTATTACAAATGAAAAATGCCTCATTAATTCTGAATTCAGTATTAGCCGTAGCGGTAGTTGTACTTTACGTTCTCTATTTTACATCAAAACCGGGTTCTTCAAGCAGTTCCCAAAGTCAGGGGACAGTTGCTCCGGCCGGAAGTATCGTTTATATCCAGATTGACTCTTTAATGAATCAATATGATATGTTCAACGACCTCAAATCGGAACTTGAAAGTAAAGCACAGGTTATTCAGGATGACCTCAGCAAGAAAGGAAGAGCATTCGAGCGTGACTATAAAGATTGGGAAGCTAAGATTCAAAAAGGGCTTGTTACACGCGCCCAGGCAGAAACCCAGCAACAACAGCTCGCCATGCGCCAGCAGGAACTTCAGAACTTAAGCCAGCAAAAACAGATGGAAATGGCAGAAGAAGAAAGGGTACTTGTAAATAAAGTAATGGAATCTCTCCACACTTATCTCAAAGTATACAACAAAGAGAAAAACTTTTCAGTTATCATTAACTCGTCTGCTACAATGAACACCGTATTGCAGGCCGACTCTACCCTTAACATTACATCGGACGTAGTTGCAGGTCTTAACGACGAGTATATCAAAACTAAATCGAAGGGAACCAAATAAGGAACCGAGTGAAAATAGCAATCTTATCCAGCTTTTACCCATACAGAGGTGGGATTGCACAGTTCAATGCCAACATATTTGAAGAACTTGGCAAAAACCATGAAGTAAAAGCTTTTAACTTCAAAAGACAGTATCCGGACCTTCTCTTCCCCGGCAAAACGCAGTATGTAGAGAAGGAGGATACCGCCATTAAGGTTCAAAGCACTTCAATTTTGGACACTGCAAACCCATTTTCATACATCCGGACGGCAAGGGCAATCCGTGAGTGGGAGCCGGATTTGCTCATAATGCGCTACTGGATGTCCTATTTTGCTCCATCTCTGGGATATGTGGGACGTCATCAGCTTAAAAAAACGAAGGTTATTTCTGTTCTCGATAACGTTATCCCGCACGAACAACATTTCTTTGACAAACCATTTACAAAATATTTTCTGGGCGCCAATGACGCCTTTATTGTTTTATCCGATGCCGTCGGAAGAGATTTGCTTTCGTATAAACCCAATGCAAAATTCATAAGTACACCCCACCCTCTTTACAACCATTTTGGTAAAAAAATGGACCGTGAACTGGCAATTGAAAAAATTGGAATTGAAAAGGGTAAAAAAAATATTCTGTTCTTTGGGTTGATAAGGGAATACAAAGGGCTGGACA
>Ga0116171_10004520_pt1 | contig 12486 bp, 6 predicted proteins | sample AD_JPNHW2_MetaG_FD_89798 | JGI IMG/M metagenome (GOLD analysis project Ga0116171, IMG submission 89798) | Active sludge microbial communities of municipal wastewater-treating anaerobic digesters from Japan - AD_JPNHW2_MetaG | ecosystem: Engineered > Bioreactor > Anaerobic > Digestate | place...
ATCGCTGAGATACCCAGCGCGGAGGCAACCAGGGGACCGACCGTCGAACCGCAAGGCATGTCCGAACGTACCAGAAAACGTTGGTACTTCACGCAGGCTTTATCACAAGCACGAACAAATCTCAGAGAGCTGTCTGCAGTCGAGCTGTAGCGGAAATCAGCGTTCAGCTTGATCACGGGGCCTTGATTCATCACCGCAACGTAGTCACCATCATACTTCTCCGGGTAGTTCGGATGATAGGCATGCGCCATATCCGCGGAGACGAGATAGGAATTCCGCAAAGCCCGGTAATAGTCCTCACGGCTGAGTCCCAAACCGAGACTGATCCTCTCCAGAACTTCATTCAGCAAAGATGACATTGCGCCCTGGGGAGTCCGGCTGCCGATCTCTTCATGATCATAGAACACCGCCACGGACGTCGTCCGGGGCTCGGAAACTTCCATGATGGCGGAGAGGATGGCGTGAGTCATGGCGAGGTTATCCAGCCTGCCTGAGGCGATCATATCATGATTGAAGCCGATGACTTGCGCGGGACGGGGATCATAGAGAAAGACATCCATATCGCAGATCTGTTCGGGAGAAAGCTGTAATTCCTCAGCTATCGCAGCCAGTAGGGGATTGCCGGCAATGGAATCCGTCGAGATGATCGCCTGCAACTGGGTCTGCTTGTTATAGTCATAGCCTTTATTCAAGTCGCGGTTAAGGTGGATAGCCGCATTGGGAATGATCGCCACGGGACGCTTCAGATTCACGTTGTGAGAGCTATACGTACCATCCTGATTCTTGACGACTATCCTGCCGGCAAGGGATAGTTCCCTGTCCAGCCAGCCAGAGATGATCGGACCGCCATAGATCTCCGTACCTACTCTGCTGATGCCTTTGTCGCTCTTAACGCTCTGTCCTTTGACTTTGATCAGAGGGCTGTCGATATGGCTTGCCGCGAGGCTAAAGCCACTCTCTGCCAAAGGATCGGAGCCGATCACGAAGGCGATGACAGCCGTGTCAAACCGGCTCAGATAGTACTTCCCGCCAGGCTGAAGCGTGACAGGCTTGCTTTCGTCTATCGCGTTGAATCCACAGCCTTTCAGCCGATCTATGATCTCGGTATTCGCCTGAAAGCTGGTTGGCGAATTATCCAGAAAGGAGAGCAGATCTTCGATGTATTTATTCATAATAACTCCATAGTGTATATTCCTCGCGGGAGAATTGTCGGTCGCAAGGTTCTTCACCGGCCGGAACTAAGTCCTGATCGGTGTCACGGTCCGTGACCATTCTTTTCAAACTTGGCTTTCTGTCAAATCTATTTGAGTGTTAACTATACAAATAACGCTTGATCTTCTGGGTTGGTGTTTTCTGGAATGGCTCGTTAACCAGCTGGATCTTGGCGATCCTGCTGAAGCTCGCAAGAGCCTTGTTCACTTCAAGACGGTTAGTCTCCATCAACGCAGGCAATTGTGATTCTCCGAGCTTTTCCTGATCAAGGGTCTCAATATCAGGATAAACAAGAGCGTAAAGCACGTTGTTCCTCAGGAGCACCAGTGACTCAGAGACATAGGGCATGTTGTTGAGTTTCTGCTCCACCAGTTCCGGATAGATATTCTCACCGCCTGAACCGAGGATAACGTTCTTGCTGCGCCCTCTTAGGAAGACGAAGTTGTCCTTGTCCAGAGTCCCGATATCTCCTGTCCAGAGCCAGCCGTCATGCAGGACTTCCGCGGTAGCTTCCGGGTTCTTATAGTATCCTGAAAAGAGCTGGTCACCCTTTAGCAGAACCTCTCCGGGAATGCTGTCCGGTTTGGGAGATTCGATCCTGGCAGTAAGGTAATCCGTGATCTGTCCGCTGGATTCAAAGCGGTGCTTAGCCCAGCCCGCGTATGCCACCAGAGGGCCGCATTCCGTCATGCCATAACCGATGGTGAAGGGAAACTTGATCTTCTTCATGAACTGCTCGACTTCGGCATTCATAGGTGCTCCGCCAGCGATCATTTCCCGCATGTGCCCGCCAAAAGCCTCCATCAAGCTCGCCCGGATCTTTTTGTAGACAACATTCTTAAGCAGCGGTATCTTCAGCATGGTCTTGATCTTAGGATCCTCGATCTTGGGCTGAAGCTGCTTCTTGTAGATCTTCTCCACCAGCAAAGGAACGCAGAGCACCACCTCGGGCTTCAGATCCTTCATCGCCGCCAGGAGAACCTTGGGCGTGGGAAGCTTGTCCAGGAAGTTGATATGATTGCCTCTCGTGAAGGGATATGCCAGGTCAAAGCTGCAAGCATAGGCATGTGCCAGCGGCAGGAAGGCAATGACCTTCGCTCCGACGGTGAAGGTTAGATTCACCCGTGCATACATGATATTTGCCATCAGACTCCGGTGCGGAAGCATCACGCCCTTGGAGAAGCCCGTCGTCCCGGAAGTATAGATGATGCCTACGATATCCTCATTGTCACAGACATCAGGGACATTCAAGCTTTCTTTGGTCATGCGGTAAATATCGTCCATCTCCGTCAGCGGTTTGATGAATTCCCGTCTGCTATCTGCTTTGTTGTTCAGAACCGAGAAGTTCTCCAGACAGAGGATATACTTGCATTTTTCCATGGCATCGTCGTCGAGGGAGTCATGCTTGTCTTTGCTGACAAAGAACATTTCCGCGTCGGAGTGATTGACGATGTGCTGCATCTCATCGGCGGAGAAATTAGCCAAAATCGGCACGATCGTGGCGCCATAGGTGACGCTTGCCAGCCAGACTATCGCCCAATTGGCGCTGTTCTTACCCGCCAGAGCGATCTTCGAGCCTTTTGTCAGACCGCAGGTTTTAAACAGACGGTGCAGCCAAATGATCTGCTTGCCGACCTCGGAGTAGTTCATCGCCGGGCCGGGGTAATTCGTAAAAGCGGGCAGATCCCAATAGCTTTTGATTGAGTCTATCAAATAGGGTATCAACTTCTCTTCGATCATCATGACTCCTTTATAACTACATTTATCTCAATACATTCAACAGATCATGCTCACACTGGCATGCCTCCGGGGTAACGGTTTCTGGGCACTTTACGGATTTCACCATGATCTTCATAAGCTTGATGATTGTCAAGGAAAAGTTCAGCTCGGGCAAGTTCACGGGACAAGCAAACTTTGACAACCCGCCGAATATCCCAACATGGCAGGCGGCAGTTGGGAACCCGGTCTGAGGTTCTTTCTCAGTGATCATCTGACCATCATCTCTCTATCCCCTCTCTATCATCTTACGTCATGACGTAAGATGATAGAGAGGGGATAGCTGCAGGATAGGGATAAATCAAAAGGCGGGGATCGGGTGAGAATCCCTTGACCAATGGGCGCTATCCACCCCACAAGAGGTTATCCGACCCGCAAGTTGAGTGTGTCATTAATCTGATATGTATAAATAACTGCCTTGTCCGGCACGTTCTTGTTCCGCAATAATTATTTACCTAAAATGCGTTTGCCAGAAAGGGAGCTATTATCCCCTTATAAATGAACTTACGTACACTCGAAGGCTGATATTCAAATATAGAGAGGAGTTAAGATAGAAAGAAATGCGGAAATATTCCTTGACATGAAGGGTATATCTGACGATAATATTTCCAAATTATCAATGAAAAAGAGGAACAGAAATGAAAAAGAATCTTTCACTAATCGTGATCGCTATGCTTTTTATCAGCATCAGCGGGTTAATGGCTGTGACAGGCTCCATCGGTATCCGCGGCGGAGTCTCGATTCCCAAGGCAGACCTCAACGATAACAAAGACCTGAACTTCATGGGCGGGTTGAGCTTTGAGCTTTGGCTGAAAGAAAATCTCGGCATAACCCTGACTCCGTATATGACCAAGATCGGCGCAGAAAAAGTGACCGGCTGGCCGGGCAACTATTACACAAACACCTATGAGACCGATCTGCTTGGCGCGGATCTTTCCGTCAAATACAGACCTACCAAGAAGTTCGCTCTGAACTTCGACAAGGGTATCCTCAAGCGGATCGCGCCTTATGCAAACGCAGGCATCGGTATTCTGAACTATGACGTGACTCATGACTTTAACGATCCCAATCTCGAGATCGTCGAATCCGCCGCCGGAGACGGTGGTACCGGGATCACCATTCCCAATTTCGGCGCGGGTGTTTCCTTTATGACCAGATGGGGTTTGAACCTCGATCTCGGATTCCAGGAAGAATGGAGCCCCTTCACCTATCATCTGGATGAGCTGGATGGTTTCCAAAGCGTGCATTTCAATGACGCGGTCTTCATGCCCTACCTGGGTCTGACCTATGATTTCTCGAAGAAAGTCGATACCGATAAAGACGGCATCATCGACAGAAAAGACGGAGCTCCCAAGAATCCTGAAGACATGGACGGATATATGGACTACGACGGTATTCCGGATACGGATAATGACGGCGACGGAATCCTCGATGTGAATGATGGCGCTCCCAACGATCCGGAAGATATGGATGGATACATGGACTACGACGGCATCCCGGATCCTGACAACGACAAAGACGGTATCCTCGACGTCAATGACGGCGCTCCCAACGATCCGGAAGACATGGATAAGTTTGAAGATGCCGATGGTATCCCGGATAAAGATAACGACAAAGACGGCATCCTCGACGTCAACGACAAGGCTCCGAACGACCCGGAAGACATCGACGCATTTGAAGATATGGACGGTGTGCCGGATCCCGATAACGACAAGGACACCATCCTCGATATCAATGATAAAGCTCCCGGAACAGACGAGACCGTCAAAAACAAGATCGAGACCAAGGAAACCATGAACGGTTATCAGGATGAAGATGGCGTTCCGGACGTGAAACCCGGCGATAAGCCCGTCACGACCAAGCCCGTTGACAAGCCTGTTCAGCCCAAACCCGAAGTCGTAAACGGTACCTATGAGTTCGAACCCGTTCACTTCGACACAGATTCCGCGGTCATCAAACAGATCTATTATCCCACGATCGACAACGTGGCTAAGATCATGAAAGAGAATCCCGCTCTGAATCTCGAGATCCAGGGACACACAGACAACATGGGCAACGCCGCTCTGAACGACCGCCTCTCCCTGAGACGCGCTCAGTCAGCCAAGACCTATCTGATCAACAAGGGTATCTCCGCCTCCAGGATCACCATCAAAGGTTATGGATTCAACAATCCTACCGCCTCGAACGACACTCCCGAAGGCAGATCTCTGAACCGCAGGATCGAATTCAAACTGAACTAAGCGAAAACTAAGACAATAAAAAAAGGGGCTCATCACTGAGCCCCTTTGTTGTTATGTCTAGTGATCAAGCTCTGCGTCTCAGCCTGAAGCCTGTGAAGCCGCGACCAGCCTGTCTCTGATAACTCCGGTTCGCAAGGCGGCATTGATCCGCATCATTATCAAAGTAACCTCCACGACAGACCTTATACCCACCGCTTGACGGCCCATGAGGATTGTAAAGAGGACTGAAGCTGTAGTAAACATCGCTGTATGGATCCCAGCACAACTCACTTACATTTCCGCACATATCATAGATGCCCAGATCGTTGGGCAGCTTATGCCCTACTGGATGGGTCATAGTCGAGTTATCAGCGTACCAGGCAACCGAGTTAAGATCATTGGAACCGCTATATCGGTAATTGGGAACGTCCTGTGCACTTCGGGCTGCGTATTCCCATTCCGCCTCAGTTGGCAGGCAATATCCATTATAACTCCAGGCACAGTAGACAGCGTTCCAGGTGGCATCAGAATCGTATGGCACTTCTCCCCAGTCATTCGGATCAGTTGAGTTATTGATATAGTAGACCGGTGTTAGTCCTTCCGCCATGCTTCGAAGGTTGCAGTATTTCAGCATTTCATACTGTGAAATGTTGTAAATGGGAAGGTTATCACCCACCCCTGATACCAGAATAGGTAGACTGCCCATCACATCCTGCCATTGTTTTTGGGTGACCTCATACTTGCCGAGGTAGAACGGGCTAAGAGTAACTAAATGCACTGGGTGTTCATCTTCATCGCCGAAATCGATCGTATTGCCTATGTAACAGGAGCCACCCGGTATCGAAACCATCTCAACCTGATCCAGTAGTACAGAATATCTGGATGTGACAGTAGCACTTGGCGTCATGCCATCCTTGAATCCCCTTGCCTTGATAGTGGTGGGAGCGGCAATGGAGAGCGGAACGCTATAGACCCTTGATTCCGAATTTGGTTCAGTTCCATCGATAGTATAGCGGATCAGGCTTCCGGGGGTAGGGCAATGGAGGCTTACTATCTGGACGGAGGAATAATAACTACCTTCCGGAGAAATAACAGGAGTTGCTACAGTCTGATCGAATATCAGATCATATATCGCACATACAGCAGGACTTGATGTCATACCCTCCTTGAATCCCCTGGCTTTGACCGTAGTCGAGGTAACAATGTAGAGAGGCTCATCATACAACGGGGAGGTAGGTCCTGGATCAGTTCCGTCGGTTGTATAGCGGATCGAAGCTCCCCAGGTCGAACAGCTGATAGTAATATATTGCACAGTGTGATACTTACCTCCGGGTGGACTAATAGATGGAGTTCGAACGCCGTTGAATGTAAAAGTGTAATTGGAACTGGCAACTTCGCTGGGCTTATAACCACCCTTGAATCCCTTGGCTTTGATCGTTGTGGAGTTAGAGATCATGAATGGACGGAGGTAAGCGGGAGAATTCATATCAGGTTCGCTCCCATCCGTAGTAAAGCGGATCACCGCACCTTGGGTCGAGCAGTGCATTGATACTTGTTGCTCTAAATTATAAAGCCCACCCGGAGGATCTATTGTGGGTGTAGCAACCTTATCGTCAGGAGAGAAAGGATTCCTGATACAGCTTGTTAGCGTCACAAGCAGAACCGTGACTGTGATCTGCATAGCGGTAACCAACCTTGGTTTCATAGACTACCTCATAAGTTTTATACGATTTCTTCTCTCATAATCATTATACTCTGAATATAAATATACCTGATCTACTGCTTGGTCATCATAATAAAACATGCTTTATCAGTAATGAAGTGCTTTATGTATCGTGTCTCCGACCCGGATGAGATAAAGTCCGTGAGGCGTCTCGTGCCCGGATGAGTCCTTGGTATCCCAGAGGATCTCACTGATACCGTTTCTGGCTTCCGGAAGGATCATTGTCCTTACCAACTGCCCTCTGAGATTGTAGATATAGAGTTGGCTAGTGCTGGTTTTCGCATGCATGACAGTGATCTTCATCTGATCAGTGAAGGGATTGGGGCTGAGCATGAGCCTGGGGATCACAGGTGTCTGGGCCGGGTCGTTGAGTGAAACAGGGGGGTAAAGCTCGGGCAAGACCTGATCAAGGAAGTTCCGCACCCCGCTCTCCTGCATAAAATAGAGCGGAAATCCCAGGAGGAGCATGCTCCCATTCTGCGTCAGTTTGATGGCAAGAGGCTCTCCATCGCCTTCGCCGGCATTGGATATTTCTGCTGTGTAGAGGGTCGTGCCCGCACCCGGGAAGGTGTAACTCATGGGGATCATACCGTTCCAGGAAGCTGTAAGCTTTGCAGGATCGGGATAAAGGACAGGATAGACCGCTGACTGGGCAGAAACCAGAACTGCTGAGTTATGATATGAAAGGCTGATTCCCGGTAGGAATTGCGAGATGAATCCGGTTGAGAAAACGCTGGGATACTTCCACCCGCTGATGAGCAGGTTACCACCGCTGAGGACGTAGGAGCCCAGCATATCCTGAGTGAAAAGTAACTGCTGATCGGAAAAGTCTTCGCTATGCCAGAGCACAAGAGGATGATGGCTGAGAGTCGAGAGCGTCGGCGCGCCTTGGGATACGTAATCCCACTGGCTGAATTCGTAGTTCTGCAGCACGGAAGAGTAAAAGTCATCGACCATCTGGTCGTTGGGAGAGATCGCCGCGCCTGTCCCATCCCTGGTCTCATCGACCACGAGAAATCCCTGATCGAAGGGGAAAGCAATGGGCGTTCCGGTCATACTGTTGGAAGGCGCGGAGATGTAATTGTCATTATCCACGGCGCTAACGTAGTACTCATAACTGATGCCGTTGGTGACGCTATGATCGGTCCAGTTCAGAACCGTTAGCGGTTCAGGCGTGATCCGGCTGAACATTCCGTCCGGCAAGGCTTTGCGAAAGATGTAATAGCCACGGATAGGCACGTTCAAGGCGATAGGACTCCAGCCAAGCGTTACTGCACCGTTATAGGGAAGGCAGGTATTCAACTGGAGCTGCATCTTCATCATAATGCGGGCAAGCACCCAGTGATCGGGGTCAACTTGGGCCGCACCGATATCAGCTCCGGCAGACAGGGCAAAATCAGTGACTGCTCCTGTGGGAGAAGCGATGATCACGACAGAATCTGCCACTGCTGATCCGGGGATCCTCAGGGGGACATCGAGAGTGAAAGCAGTCGTGGTCGGGCTGCTGCTAAAGCCATAGGATCTGCCTTGTCCGGTAGAGTTTGAGAATACATAGACCCTTGCATCGGGTATCCCGGGTGAATAAATCCACTGCTGGAAGAATTGGGTCAGATCAAGCCCGCTGCTTTGTTCTGCCAGGGCGATGAACTCCTGTGTGTTGATATTCGAATTGGGATAGGTCGTCAGCAGGGCACGAATAAAGGTGAAGAAATTTTCATTGCCCATCTTCAGACGTAACATGTGCAGGACGGATGCGCTCTTTTCATAGGTCGGTGGAGCAAACATCAAGTTATACTCAGGATTGAAAATAGTGTGCGGGCCATTGCTGTTTTCCCAGTTGATATAGTACTGCTGGATCTCATCCCGCAGATAGTCACAGGCGACTTGCCAACCGTGGTGATGTGCTTCCCAGAGGAATTCCGAATATGTCGCGAAGCTCTCCTTGAGCCAGACCTCTCGCATCGTGATCGGAGTCAGATAGTTTCCATACCATTGATGCGCAAGCTCGTGCGCCACAATGGATTCATTGGTCTGCTGCCCGTCTATGTACTGGCTGCCAAAGGTCGTCATGGTCTGATGTTCCATTGCCGCATAGGTGGACATACTCACGACCATATGCCCATATTTCTCAAAGGGATATGGTCCAAATAGGGAGGAGAAATGGCTGATCATTTCAGGCAGGTTTGCGAAGTCCGCCGTGGCATTGTTCACCAGCCCGGAGGGCACGAAGTTCTGAATGGGAAGATCACCCGCCATTTGATTGATCTCCGTGAAAGCCGCGCAGGCGAAACCCATGACATAAGTTGCCACAGGGGACGCGCAGACCCAATTGTGAGTGCGGGTTCCGTCTCCATTATCGGTGATGCCGGTGCGAAGACCATTTGCCGCGACCAGCCAATCACTGCGCACTTTGATGTGCCAATCCACCAGAGCCTTGTCCCAGGGGTGGTCATAGCTTGGCCAGAAATAGCGCCCTGCGTCAGGATTGGACAGGGTGTAGCAGCTGTTGGTCGTCCATTTCAGCCCAATATTATAAGGTGCCGGGCTGTTCCCGGGTACACCGGAATAATAGATCTTGGTGGTGAACTGGGTACCGGAAGCTTGATTCAGAGGAATTGTGATGACCCCGTCCTGATGCGTGAAGGTGGAAGGAACGTTGTTCACCCGGACTTGCGTGACGGCTAGAGTCCCCCCGGTGAGTTCGTACGAGATGGAGCTGAGATCGCTCTCCGAAGTGACTTGCGCCTCGACAACACCTTCGATAAAGTGGGTCTGATCATTTATCGTGAGGTTGACCACGTATTTCGTGACGTCAAACCCTGTCAGGGAATCCGCCCGATCGATGATCCTGTCGCTGGGTTCCATGCTCCAGAAGGGCTGATTCCCCCTCGCCTTCCCCGTTCCCAATCCGATCATGATCACAATGATAAGGCAAATCATCTGCCATCTGCTGTTGCTCATAACTTTCTCCCCTGTTGTATAATTCAGTTCAGATACGTTCCCCGGCCCTCAAATGACCGGTAGGTCTTCATCCCGCACCATGCCTGAGTAGATCTCGAAGTTCTCCTCGTCAAAACATACAATATATACTTCCAGAGCAGGATTCAGGAGCAGAACCTCTCTGATCGTCCGTAGGCTAATCTCCGCAGCTTGTCGCTTGGGAAAGCCAAATACACCTGTTGATATGCAGGGAAAGGCAATTGACCTGCATCCCTTTTCCAGAGCTAGCTTTAGGCTTCTGGTATAGCATGAGCTGAGGGTTGCAGCTTCGTTCCCCACGCCGCCTCTCCAGACTGGGCCTACTGTATGGATGACATATTTCGCGGGAAGATCATAGCCCTGTGTGAGTTTCGCATCGCCGGGAGGACAGCCTCCCAGAGTCCTGCATTCTTCCTGTAGACGAGGACCTGCGGCAGCGTGGATTGCGCCATCAACTCCACCGCCACCGAGCAACGAGCTGTTGGCGGCATTAACGATGGCGTCCACTTTGAGGGGCGTAATGCTCCCACGTGTTATTCTCAGCATGTTTATTCCCCGATCAGGACATCGACCCAGGTTCCAAGCCTTTCCTCAAGATCGTCGCTGAATCCTGTCTGCTCAAAGGCAAGTTTTCCCTGTTTATCGATCACGCAGATATAGGGAATCCCATCAAAACCATACAGCTTAGGAAGTTCGTCATTGCCAAACAGCAGAGTCATGGCATAACCATCCTCGTTCATGACGTCAACGGCATCCTGAGGCTTCCTTTCCCAAGTGTTGATGGAGAATACTTCCACGCCCTTGGGCATCCTGGTCCTCATCCAGTTATCCAGCTTCGGCATAGCCATCTGGCAGGGGCCACACCAGGTAGCCCAGAAATCCAGCACCACAACTTTCCCTTTGAGATCGGCGAGTTTGACGATATTCCCTTGAGGGTCTTGCAGTTCCCAGAGGGGTGCATCCTTGTCCATCCTGCTTTTGATCGTTGCTGCTCTGCGTAGAGGTGCATCCTCATCCCACTTTTTCTTTGCGTTGGTGAGGATATCTTCCCAACGTTTATTCCCCTGGAGGACAGCCACAGTCTCGTTATCTTTGATGAAGCTATAGTCTATGATCCCTTTATCGAGGAGCTTCTGCACCTGATCCATGGCCCTGTCCTGCATATTGGACGTCATCAGGGATTCCACGACCAACCATTGAATACCGCCATTGTCGCTATATTCAGGATGAGCTGTCAGATAGATCTCCAGGAACTTCGTCTCGCCCATCTTGCTAAGATTTGTCATATACTGCCGGGCAAATTCCGCTTCAAATGTCTTATCTTCCCCATTTGTCTCGATTGGAAGTTTCTTCATGATAGGTTCGAGCAGATCGACCCGCCGCTGTTCTTTGAGGATCCTCAGGATCGTATCCCACTTCGAATTGAGCGCCCCAGGATCATCGACCTTGAGCAGAAGCTCTATCGCAGCTTTGAAATTGCCTTCGCCATTGAGAAACAGGAACTCAGCCAGATCAAGAAAATCATCGGAGGAGAACTTATCCCGTCCCTGTTTGAGCAGGATCCTGTCGTAGATGAATTCCGGACTTTTGGCATAATCCTTCGCTTTTTCTCCGGCAAGTTTATCGGCAGCGTCAACCGCCAAAACACGGTATCCCCAGTAGAAATCCGGATACGCGGCGATCAGTTCCCTGGCACCTTTCTGCAGGATGTCCGGATCTTTCATCCTGATGGCAAGATACTTATATTTCGGATCCTTGGGATGCTCAGCCAGGAGCTTGTCATAAAATGCCAGACAACCCTCTTTATCGAACTGGATCCAATATGATTGTAGATCACGATGGTCTTCGACCGTCTCCAGTTTCTGCGCGAAATTCTCAGTGTATCGCGCCAGTTCCGCTTTATCCTCGATGCCTTCCGCTCCGGAGGCAAATTTATCCATGATCCCGCCATAAAGCACGGCACCAAGGAAGCCTAAGCACATCAAACAAAAGAGTGTCTTTTTCATCATTCCTCCAGAATGAATCGATATTTACGCACTACTCACGCAAGATTCTATCGCAGGCATACAAGCTTATTCTGTCAATCAATTTCTATCTCGCTTTCCGGGCTGGATCGCAGACAATACTTGACAATATCCCCAGCCCGCTCATACTCGCAAGAGAGGTGAATTATGAAGCACACATTGAAGGTCTTGATCGTGGACGCGTCCACAGGCTTTTACAAGATAAAGCGTTATCCCCTCGGTGCATTCTATGGTCCCGTGGATCTGGGGCTGCATCTGAGCGGTAAGACGAACTCCCTGAATATTGGGGTCGGAATCCTCGCAGGCTCGATCTTCCCCGGCTCAAACCGGCTGATCTTCACCGGATTCTCACCCTCATGGGGTGGGTTCTATATCTCCTCCATGGGCGGCGCGGGACTCGTCTTTGACGATCTGGGAATCAACATCCTCTCGATCATCGGCAAAGCCGCAAAGCCATCGGTGCTGTTCCTAAACCGTCAGAATGGCGAAGAGATCGAGGTCGGGATCGATCCTCTCGACCCACGGGACGCCTGGGCTGATGAAGGAGTTTATA
>Ga0116171_10004522_pt1 | contig 12481 bp, 10 predicted proteins | sample AD_JPNHW2_MetaG_FD_89798 | JGI IMG/M metagenome (GOLD analysis project Ga0116171, IMG submission 89798) | Active sludge microbial communities of municipal wastewater-treating anaerobic digesters from Japan - AD_JPNHW2_MetaG | ecosystem: Engineered > Bioreactor > Anaerobic > Digestate | place...
TAAATGGCTGTACGGGTCACAGCACGGATTGCTGCGTTCATTCCGGGAGCATCTCCTCCCGAGGTGAGGACACCTATTCTTTTTATCTTCCCCATGTCTGATTAAACTAAAATTTTTTCCAAGATGCAAAGATAATACATTTTTTAAAGCATGAAATGATTAGCCATGCTTGTGCTATATCTTTTCAACCGATGATGCAACCTCGTGTATAAGCCACTTGGGTGTTGAGGTAGCTCCACAGACACCGACGGTGTCATCAGCCCTGAACCATTCCTTTTCAATCTCATCGGGAGAGGAGATAAAATGACTCCTCTGATTTTCCGCCTTGCATATAGAATAGAGCATCCGCCCGTTGGAACTCCCTTTGCCGCTTACAAAGATGATGACATCGTGCTGGCTTGAAAACTCCCTTAATGTAGGTATGCGTCCCGATACCTGTCCGCAGATGGTATTATATACTTTAAGGTATGGCATGTTTTCCAAATGGTGGGAGATTGCTTCCTGCCTCTCTCTTATCTTTTTTGCCAGGTGTTCGTAGTCCTCCCTGCTCTTTGTGGTCTGACTGAAGAGATGAACGGGTCTTGTAAAGTCAATCTTATCCAGGTCCGCCTCCTCGCTTATCAGTATGGCATCGCCATTTATCTGTCCGAGCAGGCCTATGACCTCTGCATGGCCTTTCTTACCGTAGATCACTATCTGCCCGTTCTCCTTTACTGCATTCATCCATGCCCGTTTTATCCTCTCCTGGAGAGTGTGGACGATAGGGCAGGTGGCATCTATAAGGGTAATATTGTTCGCTTTGGCTTTTTCGTATGTCGAAGGAGGTTCTCCATGGGCCCTGATGAGCACCTTGCTGTCACTCAGCTTCTCAAACCCTTTAAAATCGATGGTTATAAGGCCCAATGACCGCAGTCTCTCGACCTCGATCTCGTTATGCACTATCTCACCAAGACAATAGACTCTCTCTCCCTTTTCAAGAGCCTCTCCGGCGATCCTTACCGCATTCTCAACACCGAAGCAAAAACCAGAGGTCTTTTCTATCTCAACCTTCATTTGTCTTTTCAGAGTAAAGTCTCATGAACCATTCCATCTGTTGTTCAGGTGTGAGATAGCTGTTATCCAGGACTATGGCATCGTCAGCTTTACGCAACGGGCTGACAGCGCGAGTCTCATCAATGCGGTCACGCTCGGTGATATTTTTCATTACTGCTGCCATATCGGCCTCCATTTTCTTTTCTATCAGTTCAAGATAACGACGTTTAGCCCTGATCTCAGGAGAGGCTGTCATGAATATTTTTATCTCAGCCGCGGGAAAGACAACAGTCCCGATGTCGCGTCCGTCCATCACTATGCCACCATCCCTGCCTATTGATCTCTGCAGCATCACCATCTTTTCTCTCACCTCTGCTATCTTGCTTACAGCGCTTACATTGCCCGATACAGGTGCTTCCCTTATCTCTCTCTCAACGTTTTCTCCATTAAGGAAGATGTCGTTATGACCTGTCGCAGTATTATTAACAAAGCAGACGTTGACTTCGTTCAGCCTTTTTATAATTTTTTCCCTGTCGGCGTGGCCGTCTTTTGCCAGTCCTTCTCTCATAAAGAACAGGGTGGCAGCCCTGTACATGGCTCCCGAGTCAATAAAGATATATCCCAGTTTTTTGGCAATAGCCTTTGCAAATGTGCTTTTTCCACACGATGAATAGCCGTCGACGGCAATGGTAAGACTCTTTTTTGTATTCATAAGAATGCAAAGTTAAAAGGAAAAGGTGAGGAAAAAATTACCTGCGATGGTTTTTAAGTATCATTTCAGGATAAAGCACCAGTGAGAAGTGGTTAGCTGCGCCTGCCAGGTGATACCTGTCTCTGCCGAAGGCAAGGGTGAAGGCCCTGGCATTAAATCCAAAACCCCATGAGAGGCCTGCCGAACCGGCCCTGGTGGCTGTCTTGAGCTCAGACCTGCGCTGATAGTTCAGTCCCGCCCCGGCCCAGAAATTTTTTACAGGGAGCAGTTCAACCCCCAGAACCATATGTCTAAGTATATTCTCCCCAACGCTGTTTGATCCTGTCTCATCGTCAGTGTTATAATCATAGGTGAGGTCGTATTTTTCAAGGTGCCGCAGTGTGAAAGTAAACCGCAGCGGGGCATGAGCCAGTTGCTTGGTAACCCCGGCCTGTATCTCAAAAGGTAATGGCTCTGAATGATCTCCTGTATAACTTTTTATCTGGAAGCCGGCATTTTTTATTACCAGTCCGGCTGACAGAAGTGCATCCTTATTAATATATGTAACACCTATGTCGGCACAGATGCCTGCCGAAAAATATTTTTCAAGATGGGAGAGTACCGGTTTTACATCAACACCCACGGTGAACATCGAGTCCAAACACCTTGAGTATATAAGATTAAAGGCATACTCGGCAGCAGTAAATGTACCGGTAATATTGCCAGCCTCATCCGCTTCTGTGAATGATCCGTAGTTAACATAACCTATTCCCACAGCATAATTATTAACGGAGTCATGTCCGAAGCCATAGGCTGCATAGCCATAGTTAACACCAGCCAGATAGCGGCTATAACTCAGCGCTATGTCATTTCTCATTGATGAGTTTAGCAGGGCAGGGTTATGATAGGGAAGACTGAGATCGTTCCTGGATTGTGAAACGGTCAGGCCACCTGTGGCAGCAGCAAATGCCGAATGGGTCAGGTTCAGAAACTCATAGGTATTATCACCTCCCGTCTGCGCCAGCAAACGGAGGCATGCAAATAATATACATATAATTATAAATAACCGCTTCATCCGGGAATGGCCCTGTTGCACAAAGATAATCTTTATGGTTAACGGCGATAGTATTTCAATATTACTTTATGTCAGGCACTGTGTCCTGTAAGATCTATCTCCTCGTCGTGTACCTTTTTTACACTGCCTTTCTGTGACATAAAGAGACCGGTAATAACAACAATTACCCCAACGATATTCTGTACAGTCGGTTTTTCATCAACCAGCAGAAACGCAAACACAGCCGTGAAACCCGGAATGAGGTTACTGAATACATTGGCTTTGGATATGCCAAGCGACTTCACTGAATATGCAAATAACGCAAATGCTGCGCTGGAAGCAAACAGGGCAAGCAACACTATGACGGAGAAACTCTCAGCCACAATACCTGTGGCAAGAAAATGCTTCAGGTCGAAGATCAGGAAAAGTGGCAGGAACAGCAACGCTCCAATGGCATTCTGCAGGTTAACGATAAAGACAGCATTGTATTTATGAGCAAGCCTGTGAAGAACCATACCATAACCAACGGCAGAAACAACTGCCAGCAGAAGTAATAAAAGACCTTTGGTGCTTACTGAGATGGTGCCGTTTGGATTACTTATAAAGATTAATACACCGATGAACGAAATTATTGCTCCTATATAATTTATCAGCTTGAGTTTTTCGCGGTAGATGATCCATGCAAAGAGTATTACAAATACCGGGATTGTGGATATTATTACAGAACCGACGGTGGATGATACATATGTAAGCCCGAAACTCTCTCCCAGGAAATAGGTGAAGGGCTCGAAGAATGCCAGGAAAAAGAAATATTTCCTGTCTGCCGGCTCAATCTTCGCGAATCCTTTTGTGATCCATAGGTATACAGAGAGGAATGCCACAGCAATACAAAGCCTGATAAATATTATTGTAATAGGCCCGTAGGTTTTATTTGCAATCTTGAACCAGACAAATGAAAGTGCCCAGAAGATCATAGAGATTATAATTGCGGCATACTGCCGGACAAAGCTTTTCATTGATGATGATTGAAATTTTTATGGCAGGCGAAGTTAATTATATAATTGGATTTTAATTCTTAATAAATGTTTAAGCGTTCCGGGTTCTGCCCCTATCCCAAGCCCTTCCCCCGGCGCGGGGGAAGGGTGTCAGTGCTATATGATTTTTTTTAATGTTGACTACATTTTCTTCTTTTATCATCTGAAAAGCATTCTCATTTTCAAATCTTCAAATTTTCAAATCTTCAAATCCCTTTCGAACGTCTTGTAATAAAATTCAAAAAACATTCTGTAAGTAACAAATAAACAGCATTATAAAGCAGGTCACTGTTTCGACCGTGCTTAAAATTGATGCCGGAAAGGCTTTGCCGGTATAGTTTTATTACTATATTTGCGCCCTCAGGTTGTTAAAAAGGTGAGCCTGACTTGATTCCTTTGATGAGAGAAAATTAAACAAATCAATAAAAAATAATAAGATGAAAATTCTTGTTTGTATAAGCAATGTACCAGACACTACCACAAAGATTAAGTTTCTTGAAGGTAATACAAAGCTTGATACTGCGGGTATTCAGTGGGTCATTAATCCGTGGGATGAGTTATCGCTGACACGTGCTCTTGAGCTTAAGGATGATGCTTCGGCAGGTGTAAAAGGAGTGACTGTGGCACATGTTGGTGGTCCGGCATCTGAGCCGACAATCCGCAAGGCCCTGGCTATTGGTGCTGATGATGCAATCCGCATTAATGCAGAGGCTGATGATGCTTATTTTGTTGCTTCACAGCTGGCTGCTGCAGTAAAGAAGGAAAATTTCGATATGATATTATGCGGTATTGAGTCGAGCGATTTCAACGGTTCACTCGTTGGAGGCATGCTGGCTGAGTTACTTGGCATTCCTTCAGTATCAGCAGTATCGGGGATAAAGATTGAAAACGGGGTTCCTGTTCTCACACGCGAGATAGATGGCGGGCGTGAGACAGTGACTGTCCCTGCACCTTTTGTGGCTATTGTTCAGAAAGGTATAGCCAAGGAACCACGTATTGCAGCAATGCGCGGTATAATGATGGCCCGCACAAAACCTATCAGGGTTTATGAGGCAGAGCCGTGTGATAAGTTTACAGAGATTGTCTCTTTTGAGAAACCTGTAGCACGTGCAGCATGCAAGTTCATTGATGCTGAGAATCCAAAACAGCTTATTGAGTTGCTGCAGAACGAAGCAAAAGTTATCTGATTTAAGTAAAAAACGAAAAAGTACAATTATATGTCAGTTTTAGTATTTACCGAAAACTGGGATGGCAGGTTCAAGAAATCGAGTTTTGAACTGGTATCTTATGCAGTGAAGACTGCAGCCATGCTTAACACCACAGCCACCGCACTCTCAATTGGTAAGGTGGAGGAGAGCGAGTTGAAAAAGCTGGGCAACTATGGTGCAGCAAAGATCATCTCAATTGAAAACGACTCACTAAATATTCTTGATAATCAGGCTTATACCAGTGCCATTGCCGAGACAGCTTCAAAAGAGCAGTCGAAGGTAATCATTCTGTCAAACAGCAACACGGGCAAGGCACTTGCACCGCGTCTGGCAGCCAGGTTGAAAGCCGGTATCGGATCAGGAGTAAGCAAACTTCCTCTCTCAACCGAGCCATTCACCGTGTACAAACGCACTTACTCCGGCAATGCATATGCACACCAGGTAATAAAGAGCGATGTAAAGATATTAACCCTCGCGCAGAACTCCTTTGAGCTGGCCGAGACTGCAAATAATGCGGTGATTGAAAAAGGCAGCGCAAGCGTTGATCCTTCAGCAATCAAGACAGCCGTAAAAGATGTTCAGAAGCAGACAGGCAAGATACTTCTTACTGATGCCGAGGTAGTTGTCTCCGGTGGTCGTGGTATGAAATCGCCTGACAACTGGGGTCCTATTGAGGAGCTGGCTTCACTGCTTGGTGCAGCTACAGCATGCTCACGCCCGGTATCCGATGAAGGATGGAGATCACATGAGGAACACACCGGCCAGACAGGAAAGATTATTTCACCAAACCTTTATATTGCAGTAGGTATATCTGGTGCAACCCAGCATCTTGCCGGTATCAGCTCATCAAAATACATCGTGGCAATAAACACCGACAAGGATGCTCCGATATTTGAAGCAGCACAGTATGGCATCATTGGTGATGCAATGAAGGTGCTTCCGGGCCTCATATCGGCTGTAAAAGAGATGAAGAAATAACCCTGCAAACAGATAACCATGTCGAAACAAATAGTATTTGCAATTGCACTTCTCATTACCCTTGGAGTCTTTTCATATACCATTTATCGCCTGTTCCGCTTCATGTCATTCACCCGCAAAGGATTCAGGGTGGATCAGCTGTGGAAGAGGTTTGGTGTAATGATGAGTATCTCTTTCGGGCAGAAGAAGATCTTCCGCCGTCCGGTGATAGGCTTTTTTCATGCCCTGGTGTTCTGGGGATTCTGCGTCATACTGATAGGCAGCATTGAGATGGTCATTGACGGACTGGCAGGGACAGAGAGAGTACTTAAGTTTCTTGGACCGGTTTACGATTTCATCACAGCCTCAGGAGATATTTTCGCATTCCTAATTATTATCTCAATAGCAATTTTCATGTCCCGCAGACTATTCTTCCACATAAAGAGGTTTGAGGGTATTGAGATGAAGAAGATATCCCACATAGATGCAAATGTTGCTCTTACCCTGATAATGCTGCTGATGATCTCACTGCTTGGGATGAACATGGGTTATCTTGGTTCAAAGAACATTTCCGGGGCAGAGATCGTTGGACTCTACCCTGTGAGCAACATCCTTATTAAGGTATTCGGTACGGGAACAGAGGCAGGAATGGCTTCACAATACCAGATATGCTGGTGGGCACACATTCTTACCATTTTTGTTTTTGCCAATGTGCTACCGTATTCAAAGCACTTTCATGTGTTTCTTTCGGTACCAAATACCTTCCTTTCAAGGCTTGATCCGCTTGGTAAACTTCCGAACATGGATAATATTACCAGGGAGGTTAAGCTGATGATGGATCCCAATGCAGCCTTCAGTGCACCTGCAGCAGATGCTCCTGTTGAGCGTTTTGGCGTGAAAGACTGTGAAGATGTGGTATGGAAGACATATTTTGATTCGCTTACCTGTACCGAGTGCGGACGCTGTACATCTGTCTGCCCTGCAAACATCACAGGAAAGAAGCTCTCTCCTCGTAAGGTGATGATGGATCTAAGGGCCAGGATGAAAGAGAAAGGTCCCCTGATGATGAAGCATGGAAGGGACTACAGTGATGGCAAATCATACATCCGTGACTATATCAGCGAAGAAGAGATATGGGCATGTACAACATGTAATGCATGTGCAAGGGAGTGTCCTGTAAACATCAATCATCCTACCTTAATAGTGGAGATGAGACGTTATCTCGTTATGGAAGAGGCATCTGCTCCCGGTGAGCTGAAAGCAGTCTTCAACAATATTGAAAACAACGGAGCTCCATGGCAGTATTCTGCTGAAGACAGGCTGTTGTGGACAAAAGACCTTGAAATTAATATTCAGTAAAAACCTGCCCTGAAAATGGAAACACGCAAGATTGAAGTGCCTGTTATGGCAGAGAAGTTTGCAAAAGGAGAGAAGCCTGAATACCTCTTCTGGGTAGGATGCGCCGGTGCCTTCGACGACCGCTATAAAAAGGTGGTGAGAGCTTTTACCAAAGTGCTTACCTACCTTAACATTGACTTTGCCGTCCTGGGTAAGGAAGAGACCTGTACAGGTGACCCCGCAAGAAGAGCCGGTAACGAAATGTTATACCAGATGCAGGCCCTGACAGTGATAGAGACACTGAAGATGTATGATGTAAAAAAGATCATCACCACCTGTCCTCACTGCTTTAACATATTTAAAAATGAATATCCCGACCTGGGAGGCAATTACGAGGTAATCAATTATCTCGAATTGATAAAAAAGTATATCGATGAGGGCAAACTGAAACTCGACAGCGATGCTTTTAAAAACGTCAGGATAACCTATCACGATCCCTGTTACCTGGGAAGGGCCAATGAAATCTATTCAGAACCCCGCCAGATATTGAAGGAGATCACCCATAACTTTAAAGAGATGGAACGCCACAAGAGTTTTGCTCTCTGTTGCGGTGCGGGAGGTGCACAGATGTTTAAAGAGGCAGAGAAAGGTGAAAAGGAGATATTCATTGAGAGAGCCGAGGAAGCTCTCCGTACCGATGCCTCGGTTATTGCAACAGCATGCCCTTTCTGTATGACAATGATTACCGACGGACTGAAGTACAAAAACAAAGAGACTGAAATAAAAAATCTTGATATTGCCGAGCTGATAGCTCAATCACTTAATCTATAATACCGAAGAATAAACCGACAGAAATGGAAAAGAAAGAAATAATCAAGAGTGGCGAATTTCTTGTTAAAGAGGTAGAGGCCAAAGATATCTTTATACCTGAGGAGTTCAATGATGAACAGCGCATGATTGCACAGACATGCCAGGATTTTATTGACACAGAGGCTTATCCTAATATGAAGCAGCTGGAGACTGGTGACAGGGAACTGATGAGAACCGTTCTTAAGAAAGCCGGTGACCTTGGATTGATGGGTATTTCTATTCCGGAGGAATATGGCGGTTTTGGACAGTCATTTGTTACCCAGATGCTTGTTGCCGAGACCACCGGTGCAGGTTATTCAGTATCAGTTGCTTATATGGCAAACGTAGGTATTGGCACACTGCCGATAATGTATTATGGTAATGAGGATCAGCGTCAGCGTTATGTCACCAAGCTGGCAAGCGGCGAGTATCTTGGTGCTTATTGCCTCACCGAACCGGGTGCAGGCAGCGATGCCAACTCCGGTAAGACAAATGCAAAACCTACCGAAGATGGCAAATATTATATTCTGAATGGTCAGAAGATGTGGATCACCAATGCCGGTTTTGCCGATACATTTGTTGTCTTTGCAAAGATTGAAAACGACAGGGTGCTCAGCGCATTCATCGTTGAATCAAAATGGCCGGGCGTTGTTGTGGGTGCCGATGAGCATAAGATGGGCATCAAGGGCTCATCCACATGCCAGATTTTCTTTAACGATGTAAAAGTTCCTGCAGAGAATCTTCTTGGCAAAAGAGGTGAAGGCTTCCGCATCGCACTTAACATCCTCCATATGGGCCGTATCAAGCTTGGCGGAGATACTATCGGGGCAGCAAAAAAGGCTATCAACGACTCAGTGAAATATGCCAATGAGAGAAAACAGTTTGGTGTACAGATTGCAACTTTCGGAGCTATCAAATATAAACTGGCACAGCAGGTTATCAGGTTGCTCGCAGCTGAATCGGCAGTATATCGCGTAAGCAACGATGTTGACATTGTAATGGCAAAGCTTAAGGAGGAGATGGATGACAAGGGCCGTGCAGCTATTGAAGCTATTGCCCACTATGCTGTTGAGGCAGCCCTTCTGAAAGTCTACGGATCAGAAATGCTCGACTATGTGGCTGACGAGGCTGTACAGATTCACGGTGGAATGGGTTACTCAGCTGAGATGGATGTTGAGAGAGGCTACCGCGACTCAAGGATCAACCGCATCTTTGAAGGTACCAATGAGATCAACCGCATACTGGTAGTGGATACTGCCATGAAACGTGCCCTGAAAGGCGACTTTGACCTCTTCCCACAGGCTGAGAAACTCTTTGAAGGAATTGACTCAATAACCGATGGCAAAGTTGCAGGTGAAGATTACTTCGCACAGAAAAAGAGATATATTAAAAATATAAAGAAGGTTATCCTTCTGCTGATGCACAGTGTTTCCAAACACTTTGCAAAGAACCTGGTGAACGAGCAGGAGATACTCAATAACATTGCCGAGATAATGATGGAAGTATATGCTTCTGAGTCACTCGCTCTCAGAGCTGAGAAACTTCAGTCGATGGGCAGGGATATTAAGATCTTCAAAGACGCACTTGATGTCAATATGTTCGACACTGCCGAGGTTGCAAGAAAGATGGCTTACGAAGCTGTTTATTCCTTTGCTGATGCTGATCAGGCTGCAAAGCTTATCAAAGCTGTTGATACACTGACAAAGGTTGAAGGAGTGAATGTCAAAGATGCACGTCGCAGGATTGCAGACAAGCTCATCGAAGACAACGAATACAAATTCTGATGCCGATATTGAAATAATAAGAGCCCCGCAAATCGCGGGGTTTTTTATTTCCGGTAACTACATTTTTTTAACTTTGGGTATAACACTTTACCTATGAAGAGCTCAAAGTTTCTTTTCTCACCTGTTTTCATGGCCATTATGATGGTGCTGCTGGCCATCGCCCTGGCCGCTGCAACATTCGTTGAAAAAGATTTTGGCGCACGCGCTGCCCGGGGTATGTTCTATAATGCACGCTGGGTGGAACTGATCTTTTTCCTGCTGGCTGTGAATCTTACCGGACAGATATTCTTATACAAGCTTTACAGGAAAGAGAAGCTGACAATAATGCTTTTTCACCTTGCTTTCATTATCATGATCGCCGGGGCAGCAATAACCCGTTATACCGGCTTTGAAGGGGTAATGAAGATCAGGGAAGGAGAGACCTCTTCCGCAGTTGAAGGTAATAAAATCCTTACCCTGCCTTTTGCTCTTAAGCTCGATGACTTCATTGTGGAAAGGTACCCGGGATCCAACAGCCCGTCGGGGTTCAGGAGCCTTGTGACTGTAATTGATGGCAAAGAGCAGATACCTTTTTCAATATACATGAACCATATTCTCCCTTACAGGGGCTACAGGTTTTTTCAATCATCCTTCGATGAAGACGAAAAGGGAACTATCCTGGCAGTGAGTCATGATCCGGCAGGTATAACCGTTACTTATACTGGATATATTCTTTTATTCCTTTTCATTATTCTTTCTCTTGTTAACCGGAACTCATTTTTCCGTACTGTGAAACCGGGATACTGGTCATCAGCCTTGCGAAAGCCCGCTGCTGTAATAATACTTCTGCTGTCAACTTCATTCATCCACAGTATAAATGGGCAGGAGCTTATCCCCGGCAGGACTGCTGCCGAACATTTTGGCGCTGTGCTGGCACAGGACCAGAAGGGGAGAACAAAGCCACTATATACTATCAGCAACGATATCCTTCGTAAAGTGACAAAGGAGAAACGCTTCAATGGTCTTACCCCGATGCAGGTGTTCATGGGGTATTCACTCGATTTTGATCACTGGAAGGATGTGAAGCTTATTAAGGTTGCTGACAGGGATCTCCGTGAGCAGCTGGGCATGAAAGGAGACTATGCCTCGTTTTCCGATATTGTCACCCTTGGTGAGACTAATCGTTACAGGATGGCCCCGTTGGTTGAGATGGCCTATTCCAAGCCTGTAAATGAACGCACTCACTTTGATAAGGAAGTCATTAAGGTGGATGAGCGGCTCAATATCTGTTTTATGATGGGCAGGGGCGATTTCCTGCGCATCTTTCCCGTCAGGGACAGCACAGGTTACTGGGGCACCGCTGTGGAGGCGATGAAGAATCCTGCCAACAGGATCGATTCGGCATTCATTGCAACACTCATCCCGGTATGGGGGAAACTTGCATCAGGGAAGGTGCCTGTGACAAAAGAGATGGACCCGGATAACTGTATTGCTGCAATAAGGAGTTACCAACAAGAGTACTCCGGATACGCTCTGCCATCATTGTTTAAAACTGAAAGTGAGATTTTCTACTACAAAGCAAATATTTTTGAGAAGCTATTCCCGTTCTATGCCACTGCAGGGCTATTTCTGATTATTATGGTGGTGGCCGGAATCATTTTGGGAAGACAGAAGGGTTACCTGCTTTCAAGAATACTCGTTATCCTTATCACAACAGGGTTCATGTTTCATACACTCGGGCTGGGTGTGAGATGGTATATATCGGGTCACTCTCCAATGAGCAACGGTTATGAATCGATGCTGTTTGTCTCGTGGGTGACTATGATTGCCGGTTTCATCTTCGGCAGAAAATCGATGCTGCCACTGGCAGCTACAACGGTTCTTGCAGGGATGACTCTGATGGTGGCTCATCTGAGCTTCATGGATCCCGAGATAACTAACCTGGTGCCTGTACTGAGGTCGTACCTGCTTACATTGCATGTATCGGTTATAACGGGCAGTTATGCTTTTCTTGGCCTGGGTGCTGTTCTGGGGATAATAGTAATGGTGATGCTCATCTTTGCCAGTGAAGAGCGCAGGGAAAGGATAGCCGACACCATTGACCAGGTGACGGTGATGAATTATAAGACACTTACTATAGGGCTCTATTTGCTTACCATCGGTACATTCCTGGGGGCAATCTGGGCAAACAAGTCATGGGGCCGCTACTGGGGCTGGGATCCTAAAGAGACATGGTCACTTATAACAATATTAGTTTATTCAATTGTTATTCATTCACGGAATATCCCGAAAATGAGAGATGCATATCTGTTTAATGTGCTTTCCGTAGTTGCCTTCTTTTCTGTTCTGATGACATATTTCGGGGTCAACTATTACCTCTCGGGTATGCATTCGTATGCAGGGGGTGATTCAGCAAGGGTACCATTGGCTGTATTTATTGTCCTGACACTGCTTGCGGGGTTGTTGCTGGTTTCAGGAATCAGGTACAGGATTGCAATAAAAGGACTAAGTAAGGCAACTGAGGAACAGAAACCGGCAGATTAAAATTTCTGACA
>Ga0116171_10004523_pt1 | contig 12479 bp, 8 predicted proteins | sample AD_JPNHW2_MetaG_FD_89798 | JGI IMG/M metagenome (GOLD analysis project Ga0116171, IMG submission 89798) | Active sludge microbial communities of municipal wastewater-treating anaerobic digesters from Japan - AD_JPNHW2_MetaG | ecosystem: Engineered > Bioreactor > Anaerobic > Digestate | place...
CACTGGCGCCTTTGAGCATCTTATCGATGTACAGACGGTTGTTCTCCCATTTCATATCGAGAATGATATCCTTCAGTTCAGAAACGACATCCTGCTCCTTTTTCCTGCGGGTGATGGGAAAGGAATCAGTTTCATTGTATTTCCTGATCTGATTCTTAAAATCCAGATCGAGATTTGTATCGGAATATATTTCGAGCATTTCACGTCCTTCGCTTTCCCAATTGATCTTGGAAGATGTTTCCAGTCTTTGCAGTTTGCGGAATCTGATGGTGCTCTCGAAACTCATCTTCAGGAGATGAATCAGGTCCTGTTCGTCCATTTGCCTGCTGATCGTCATGTCGAAGAATTCCATCTCACCTTCCACACCGAGCGGAAGGGGTGGTCCCAGGCTGATCTTAGGATGTGGATTGAAACCTTGTGTATAAACCACAGGGATACGGTTGCGTCGAACAAGTCGGAATATCATGCGCATGAGGTCGAGATGGGAGATAAAGCGAAGATCATCCATTTTGGAGTAGTAGATGCGGAAGGCAGAAGGTTTCTGGTTACTGGTTACTGGTGACTGGGGGGTAGCAGAAGGGAACAGGGAAGTTCGAAGTTCGAAGTGCGAAGTGCGAAGTGCAGAAGAGAGTTGCGAAGTGCGAAGTGCAGAAGAGACGCCCGGATCGGTCGTCTCTACATTATTGCTGTTTGTTAAAACATCCATCTGGATCTCATCGTGGCATACACCGCAGTTCAAGCATCCTTCTTCACGGCAATCACCCGTGGGGTTGCCCTGCTGTGAGTGTTCCCACTCCTGGAGCAGATATTCCCTGCTCACACCAATCTCTATATGATCCCAGGGAAGTGCCTGGTCGGTAGGAAGAGCCTGCAATACCTGACGCCAGTTGTAATGCAGGTTTTCTGCCGCTTTTTCCCATATATCAAAATCAAAGTACTCATGCCAGCCGTCGAATTTGGCACCCAGTTGATAGGCTTCCAGCATCCACAGTCCGGTTTCCTCGTTTCCCCTGCATAATGCCGCTTCCATTATGGATGATTCTATCTGGTGATACTTGACCTTCACAAAGCGATAACGTGACAGGTCATGCTTCACGATCAAGGCTCGTTTGAGGAGTTCCACACGATCGAGCATCCCGCTCCATTGGAAGGGCGTGAAGGGCTTGGGTACAAAGGGAGAGAGTGAGACATTTATCTGCAGTTTCTTCTTCGAAATGGATATAATTTTTTCTACAAGCTCGACAATTGCTGTAATATCCTCTTCCTCTTCGCCGGGAAGTCCGATCATGAAATACAGCTTCATAAGCTGCCAGCCATTCTCGAGGGCAATATGTACACCCTGGAGGATGTCCTCTTCCGTAATATTCTTGTTGATGATATTACGCAAGCGCTGTGAACCTGCTTCAGGAGCAACGGTTAAGCCTGCCCTACCAACCGCATTGATGAGCTTCACCAGTTCATTATCGAGTGAATCCACTCGCAGCGAAGGCAGGGAAATGGTTGCGCCATTGTCCTTCAATTGCTGATGCAGGGCAAGAAGCAAGGGCTTGATGCAGGAATAATCACTGGAAGAAAGCGAGACCAATGCGGCTTCCTCCCAACCGGATTCACGAACTTCCTCGAGCACATGCCGGATGATCTCCTCCGGTTTCCTTTCCCTTGCCGGACGATAGAAAAAGCCGGCATGGCAGAATCTACAGCCCCGTGTACAGCCTCTCATGATCTCCGCCACATAGCGGTCATGGGTTGCATGCTGCCAGGGTATCAGTTGGTTCTCATGAGTCATCTGGTACTCGGAGAAACCAGTGTATTTGCGGATGCGAGTGGCGGAAGGGAACTGGGAACTGGGAACAGGGAACTGGGCAGAAGGAACGAACATGCCTTCTATTTGTGAGAATGCATGCAGGATTGCCTTTCTATCATGACGATGTTGCTTCACAGCATCCTTGATCTCCAGTATCGCTTCTTCTCCTTCCCCAATGAGAAAGGCATCGATGAAGAGCGACAGAGGATATGGATTCGTGGCGCATGGACCACCGGCAATGACGATGGGATGGGAGTCTGTCCGATCCTCTCTTTTGAGGGGAATCCCTGCAAGGTCGAGCATATAGAGGATATTGGTGAAGTTCAGTTCCGATTGCAGGGTAAAGCCCAGCACATCGAAATCAGAAACAGCCATCTTACTTTCCACACCGAATAGGGGGAGAGCATGAGATTTCAAGAGCTCCCCGAAATCAGGCCAGGGGGCATATACTCTATCTGCCACAGAATCTTCCTGCTGGTTCAGTATGGAATAGAGAATCTTCAATCCGAGGTGGGACATTCCAACTTCATATACATCAGGAAAAGCCAGGCAGAAGTTGATCGTGCTGTTTGAAGGCACCTTATGCAGGGCGTTGATCTCATGATCGATATAGCGCGATGGCTTGTTGACGCTGAATAATAACGGCTGGAATTCTACCTTATCAAATTTCATATTTATCCTCTGAAACAAGAATCCGCAAAGGACGGTATCGAGCAAGCAAAAAACAGATAGGCACAGATTTTTTAATCCTTTATCTTGACTGCTTTAGGGTTATATTATTCACATCCTGACGAATGGAAAATAATATTTTTTGAAGTAATTTTGAAGGGACATTGTCATAATAAGTGATTCATTCATACAAATACAAGGAGTGAACATGTGTAGACCGAATTTGCATCCACCTATATCAATAGGGAAATTTCCGTTTTTCATATTTCTATTTACGTTTGTTTTTGCATTTGTGCTTCAGATGCAACTATATGCTGATAACAGCAAGAATATGACAAATTCAACGTCGAAGGTATCCTATTCTGATAAGAAATCAGATGATTCCAAAAAAGATGATAACCAAAAGCAAAAGTACGAAGACAAGAAAGTCGAGAAACAGCAGAAGAAGATAGCCAAACAGAAGGAAACTGAAACCTTCACGAGTAAGAAGACTTATAATGATAATAAAAATTACTCAAAGGAAGATAAGCCTTCATACTCAAAGGATAAGCAGAACAATACCACACAGAAGACGAACTATATCCATCAGAACAACACAACTGTACAGCAGCACGGAAACAACAATACCAATACTGCTGTTGAACATCATGGAAATAACAATACGAACACTTCTGTGGAACAGCATGGCAATAACAACACCAATACGCACGTCGAGCAGAATCACGGACAAGGTGTCATTATCAACCAGAGCGGAAATCATGTTGAACAGCACGGTGGCGGGACGATGCACCCTGATGTGACAACACAGCCGAATGGTGGAAACCATGCTCCCGAACATCCTGACTGGAATCAGCCCCATCCGAATAACAATCATGCGCATATCGGGCATGGGGGTTATTATCATGATGACTACCAGCATTACTTCCATGAACGTCGGCATCATTGGTATTCCCGTTACCCGTTCTTTACCTTCAGGCTTCGCTTCGATACTGAATCTGGATTCCCATACAATGACCTGTATTATTATCCCACAGATTACGTGATGGTGGAATCAAGACTTTCCGTGCTGGTTCTTCCTTTCAGATACAAGAATGATCCGTACAAGGTAAATAGCGACATCACAGACCAAATGATGGCAGACTTGGATGATCTTCATCGATTCAACGTCATCGATAGATATACAGTCGAAAAAGCGATGAATCGTAATGACATCACCAATTCCGACCTGGTTGAGTCCTATCCAGCAAAGAAACTGGGACGTCTTGTCGGTGCTGACCTGGTGATCATGGGAACCATCGAAAAGGGATCTGATCATTATACTCTTTCCGTGAAGTGCATTGATCCGGATACGGGAGAAATTGTGATCACGGAAACAGCAACATCTGAATATCTGGATACGAAGAATATCAATCGTTTGGTAAACTATCTGGCGGTTCTTATCTACAATGATGTACCTCTTTCAGAGGGAAGGATCACCGATGCCAATATCGACCAAGTGGAAGTGAACATTGGTTCCGAAGATGGAGTCATGGAAGGAATGAGATGCGTTGTTTATCGCGAGGGTGCGGAAGTAAGGCACCCCTACACGGGCGAATATCTGGGTCAAAGAGTCAGAAAGGTCGCTGAGATATATCTTACAGATGTAAGAGACAATACCTCTACCGCTCACATCCTATTCAAGAACAGTAACATCAAGATTGGTGATAAGATCATAGTCAAGTAGTCATATAAAAGAAAACGCCGCAGCAATGCGGCGTTTTTTTTTATTTTGCTTTCGGCATATATCTGTCTGCTTCGGAGTAGATGCACCCGCAATACTGCTGTCTGTACATTTCAGCAGCCTTGGATATCTCAATTCCTTCCTGCCAATACTTACGCCAATCAGCATAATAGAATTGTATATCGAATTCCCGGGCAATACGTTCCCCGATTTCATGAATCAGGTCATGCTTCTGATACCGGCTATACAGAAGTGTCGATGTGAAGGCATCGAAGCCATTCGCTTGGGCTGTGGCTGCTGCCTTGACCAGGCGTGTTTCATAGCAATAACCGCAGCGGTCATCTTCTTTTCCTGAAACACCACGTGTAAATTCAACCAAGCCATAATAATCATCATAGATCATGGGCAGGTTTTGCTTCTCAGTATAATCACGAAGCGTATCTAATCTTCGCTTATATTCCTGGAATGGATGGATATTCGGATTGAACCAGAAGCCGGTCAATTCAAAATCCGTCTCCTCCCTGAGATGCTTCAGCGGAGCGCCGAGGCAGGGAGCACAGCAGGTGTGGATGAGTAATTTCATATTCTTCCGCATTATTCCTCCCTTATGGTAAGGGAGGATGTCACAATGTGACAGGAGAGTTAAGTGAAGAGGGCAGACATGTGTCTGCCCTCATTAAATCAGTTCTCCGAGTGATTCATCTCGATACGATTTTGCACAGCATGGATCCTCGCTTTCGCAAGGATGACAATTCAACGTTTGGACGAATCCCTCTGAACCTGTAACCTGTAACCTGTAACCTGTAACCTGTAACCTGTTACCTGATTTCTAAAATTCCTTCAGCAGATTGGCAGCTACGATGCCTCTCTGGATCTGGTTGGTTCCTTCATAAATCTGGAGAATCTTGGCATCGCGCATCATCTTCTCCACTGGATATTCCTTCATGTAGCCATATCCGCCAAGGATTTGCACAGCATCTGTCGTGACCTTCATTGCCACATCGGATGCAAAGTACTTGCACATGGCAGATTCCTTGGAATAATTCGTGGATCCATTATCAATCATCCTGGCAGTGTTCATGACCAGCGAACGGGCAGCCTCGATTTCTGTTGCCATGTCAGCCAGCATGAATTGTACAGCCTGGAAAGAAGAGATTGGCTTACCAAACTGCTGTCTTTCCTTTGAATATTTGGCAGCAGCTTCATAAGCGCCGCGAGCAACACCAACCGCTTGGGCTCCCACCATCGGGCGAGACTTGTCGAACACCTTCATGGCAAGAATGAATCCCATGCCTTCCTTCATGAGAAGGTTTTCAGCAGGGACACGGCAGTTATCGAATATGAGTTCACGAGTGGCATTGGCACGGATCCCCATCTTGTTTTCCTTCTTCCCGAAAGAGAAACCGGGAGTACCCTTTTCCACGATAAAGCAGGAAGCTCCACGTGCACCACGAGTCTTGTCCGTCATGGCAAAGATTGTATATATTTCGGCTTCACCGCCATTGGAAATCCACTGTTTGGTACCGTTCAGGATATAGAAATCACCGTCCTTGGTGGCGGTGGTTTCAATGGCACCTGCATCGGAACCAGCATTGGCTTCAGTCAGACCGAATGCGGCAAGCTTCTCTCCGGCAGCGATCTGTGGCAGATATTTCTGCTTCTGTTCTTCACTTCCACCTAGAAGAATGGGATACATGCCCAGTCCGGTCACACCGAATGCCAGGGAAATACCCATATCCACCCGACACAATTCTTCTGTGACGATGGCAAGATCCTGCACTCTTCCGCTGATTCCGCCGTAAGCTTCCGGAATCAGGACTGCAAACAGGTCAGATTGTGCCATAATTTTTACGATATCCCAAGGGAATGTAGCTTCTTCGTCATATTTTTCAGACAGAGGTCTGATCTTTTCTTCCGCAATACGGCGGGCAATTTCTTTCATTTCAAGTTGTTCTTCGGTTAAGAAATAATCCATATTATCCTCCAAACTGAATATGATTCATCATTCAGTATTAGTCCATATTTATATGTGATGGTTTACATTCTGAAAAAAGCAGGGAATGTCAAGGGGAAACATATTATAAAGATTTTTCACTTGATTTAACTTTATAAAATACAGATCTTATAATTCCAAATTTTATTTTTTATTGACATTCTTTATTAGAGTGATAATTATTAACCAAAATAACTTGGAGGTGCTATTATGAAATCATTTATTTCAATTTGTGCTATGCTTGTTTTCTTCTTCTCGATAACAAATGGTTTTTCTACAGAAATCATTTATCCAAACATCCGTTTTAATTCATCATTGGATCACAGTAATAGTACTTGCATTGAGACTGCTCTCAACCAAGAGAATCTTAACTCAGAAATGATTTACAACTATCGCTTCAAACAGACATTCAATGGAACAACTTTGGATTTAAATTGGGGAGAGGGAACCTGGAGAAGCGGTTATTGGGGAAGCCACACCGGTACTCCACCAACATCAACCCAAGATTTTCATCCTCTTGCCAGAGACACTTCCAGAAGAATTGTAGCCTATATCCATGCTTATGAATGTAATGCATCAATAGATCAAAGATTATGCGCGACGCGTATCATTAAAGGCTTAGAATACTTATGTTCCGCAGTGCGTGAAGATGACACTAACAATACTGATTGGAATCCAGCGAGAATCCTTTGTCAATTACCAAACGGGCATTATTACTACCACGGTGGTCATGATAACTATCAGGATGTAACTAATTCAGTTGATTACACAAAATGCGTATATGAAACTGGATTAGCAGCGAGAGCATTGTATGAAGGTTATTATTTCATTAAAAATAATCCGAACCTGACAGATCTAAATGGAAATACGATTGATACAAGTGAACTAAAATACTATATTCCAAAAGCATTGGTCAAGGCAGGCAATGCATTACTGACTGTTAATTATTCTGATTATAATGCAAATTATCATTGTTTCGGAATTTGGGGATTGTGTTCAGCATACAAGCTCACAAATGATACAAAATATCTGAACAAAGCCTTACAGATATTTGTTGAACTTAAAGAGGACTATAATCAAGAAGACAGAGAAGTTCATAATGGGGATTTTAATACTGAGTGTAATCAATCTGATGATCATTGTCTCTGGCATAACTTTAATGGATATCATGATTCATATATTTGTTATATGGGAATTATTATTCGTGGATTAACAGAGTTATATACAACTTTGCCTGAAGGCTATAATCTTGGAAATGTAAATCGGGATAATATAAAATCAATCATTATCAAAAGTCTGAATGAGATATTTGATCGAATCAGAATATCATCAGGACCTAATCCATATATATTAATTCCGCTTACAAATACATCTGAAGAAGCAGAGTATTTAGACGTAAATGAATTTTTAACAGCTCTCTGTTACACAGCATCAGCAGGAATCACACAATTTGAGCCAACAGTATTTAACTTAGAAAGCACCTTTAGTTTTTTAATAACAAATATGTACAATAAGTACTATTCTACGCCTGTCTACGAAGATCAAGCCACCCAATCGACTATGTTTGAGGGACTTGAACAATATCAACATTTGATGAAACTAAAGCAGAATTCAATGCCTTTGGAAGATCTATTCCCCGAATGGAATAGCACGGAAAAGCCTTATAATTTCAAATTAGCACATTATACAAAGAGTACAAAGTTAATTGATTTATATGACTTATCTCAAAGTACTGAAATAAGTGGTACGTCAAACGCAGGAACAGCATTTGATATGGCAGTATCGGGCAATTTTACAAGAGACGCATATTTGGGTGAAGAGATGGCTTATTTTAGAAAACTTCAAATGAGCGATACTCATCCCTGTGATCTAACATTATATGACCCATTCCCTAATAATTCTGGAATTTATGCTCCATTATCAGGATCTCAAGCAAGTGGAGCACGTAGATTGCTATCATGGGATGGATTATACCTCAACCCAAGGTGGTCATATCTTATGACGTCAGGTGATTATGATGGCGATGGCACAGATGAATTGGCTTTCTATATGTATGATTCTGAGAACAATAATAACTATATTCAAATTTACAGATTATCTGGTAATAGCGTAAATCCAATCTATTGCAGGGCAACTCATTATCCCGACAGTCCCATTATCTTTATATCTACTCCAGTCTTTTCACAGATAGCATCTGGTGATTTCAACAACGATGGAAAAGATGAAGTCGCTTTATACAGAGGAGCTAGCATAAATGTGCTCGAGATAATAACTTTCAGTATAAATGATTCATCTAATTGGTTAATGGAGCATTATCCATTTCATTCAGGAAACGTCACCTTGCCAGGTCAAATTTTGGGGATGAATCGTATTGACTGGAATCAGGATGGTACTGATGATATCATCATGTTTACACATGCAATATTGCGCATAGTACCTCTATCTCAATCCAGAAATTGTAAAATGTACTACACTGTATTTCATGCTGAGAATTCACTTTCTTCAATATATAAATTAGTTGATAATAAATATATCAACAATCTTCTTTGGTACCCTACGTATTTTGCTGCAGGTGATTTTGACAATGATGGTAAAGATGATATTGCTATTAATTCTTTCGACAATAATTTGTATTATGCTCAGAATAAAGAAGAAAGCTATTTCACAATTGATCTTGATGCCAATTGTCTGGTAAGTTCAAATTCGAGAGTAATTGATCAGTGTGATATGCTTTTCCCTTTAAAATGTCCAGTGAACGAAGGACCTATTTATAAATCAACTTCAGACAATAATCAATCCCTTGTTCAAGCACCAATATTGAAGCAGAATTACCCAAATCCATTTAACCCTTCAACAACGATTGCTTTTACTTTACCAAGAGACGGAAAAGTAACTCTCGATATCTTTAACATTAGAGGTCAGAAAGTTCACACATTGATCAATGAACCTCTAAAATCAGGATCTCATAGCGTTGAATGGAATGGAATTAATGATTCAGGGCAAAGTGTTGGATCTGGCATATATATCTATAAGTTATCTGTGAATAACCATGTTGCTGATATGAAGAAGTGTATTCTGTTAAAATAATGATTTCATAATGAAAGAAACGGCTTTCAGCTCAACTGAAAGCCGTTTTCATTAATAATCAGTTACTTGCCTTCTGCCAGATATGGCTCCATATCATCGCAGTGTTATACACAGCATCATGCAGGCTCAGGCAAGACATGCTTTTAAAGAAGGAATCATCCTTGTTTGCACCATTATACGGAAGATTCTGGAACACATGATGCACAGCGTAAACCCTGTCCTCATGGCTGTATTCACATCTGGGATCCAAGCTCCAATGGCTGCTTTTGTTGCGAATGGTTTGATTAAATTGCCAAACTCCGGACTGATCTTCCGATCTTCCAGGAGTGGGATGGCACGAATGGTAATCCAAGCCCGAGTGCTTCTTTTCATCCCCCCACAAATCTTCAATCTTCAATCTTCAATCTTACATGCTGACACGTGTCTCTTATTTCAACAGAATACTACACACGATTGCCCAGCAGAAACTGGAGAGAGTACCCACGAGGTAATAATTGCTGAAATTGGATTCCTTGCTTACTTCCGGATACCGGATAATGGATTTGGCAGCAAACAAATAACCGATGATCTCATACCGGTTGATGAGTACAGCGACCATGATCAGCAGGCGCTCCATGACTCCAATGAAAGCACTGGGAGATGTGAAGGTCTTGAATTCCGGATCCTTGCTTTGAGGGACAAAGGAGGAAATGACCTGTTGTGTAAAATACATGCCGCCAAACAGGTTTACGATCACGAGTGACAGCCAGCGGAATGAGAATATCTTTCCGAAGCCGGGCCAAATCGTGATTTCCATATATTCCAGACCTTGTGAGATCCACGTAACCACCAAAATAATGAAGAAAATATGAACGACCTGGTCCACGAGAAACAGAAACCAGTTCGCTTTCTTGTAATGCTCTGTGATCACAGCTTTCCAATAATCGACTGCGATATGGGTTAAAACAAGGAACACGATCCCCACGACCAGGTTCCAAGTCAGAATATCGATACAGCAGATAATACTTCCGATCCCGTAAATCAAGGAATGAAGAAGCAGATTCCTCATCTTGGACTTTCTCATTACCATATCGTCCGATTGGAGGATGAAATCAGCCAAGAAATGCGCAAATAATAAACGCCATAAAAGCATGAGGTTCTCTCCTTTCGTTAATAATTCAAGTTTTCAGATAGGTTGCGGGTGATTTACGCAACCTATTTTGGTTGCATTTTGCTCTCGCAACCATTTTAGGTTGCGTCTTTAATAAACCCCTGAATCAATTCAATACCTGCTTTAAATTCGTCCCAATTTGCTGTTTTTAAAGCCTTGCTCACGTTCTGATGAGAAGTGTCGATTTCAACAGCAGTGTCCATTACATTTCTGCCTTCCATTTGATGTAAAATGAACTCCCGCTGCCTCATAGACCATTCGTTCTCGAAAATATCGAGAAGTGGCAGCAATCCTGATAAATATTTATTCAATTGCTCGTTCGGAGTGACTATGCTTGTCAGTCTATCATTGACTGCACTATCGGAAATTGCACTCAATGCTTGCCGGGAACGATAGTAGGCAGTCCCGTCCATCTCATAACTGGTTTGTCCTTCCACGCTCCGCTCACCAGTACCGATTCCGCAGCGGAATAGAGGCATGCGATCCACTTTCAGCAAGGATGTCTGAAGCCGAAGATGAAGAAGGAATTGGTATGAATAGCAAGGTTCTAATAAACTGAATTGGAACTCATCCCCAGCAGTGACGCGAAAAGAGATCACATCTGCTTTTGCCTGTGGGAACAGCCTGCAGGTTACATCGAAGAATTCACGAATGCTCTTTTGTAAAAGAGCCCTGTCTTTGTTTGAAAAAAAACGGGATCCTATGATATCACAGGTCAGGACAGCAATCATCATGACTCCCTCTGTATTGTTTGAGTCTTTTTATATACTGATGGATAGTTGATGTCAATTAATTTGTATCTTTTTGAAAAAGATTAACAATCCATAGCCTCATTCTGGCACTATGTCATCCTCGTGCAGACGGGGATCCAGTACTCCCTCTGCTCTGCTAATTCTTAATCACTCGAATCGATTTCGCATTCTATGCGAAAAGTCCACCGCATGCTATGCGGCGCTGCACCGCTTCATTAAACTCATCCAGCACGAGGCATTCACAACGTCCCCCCTTGAGAAGGGGGGCAGGGGGGTCAAACTCATCCGGCACGAGACCTCCCTTAATCCCCCCTTCCCAAGGGGGGAAGTGCCACCTTCCCTCTATCCAAAGGGAAGGATATTGTCTTATTTAATTTTTAACTTTTATCTTTTAACTTTTAATTATCCCCTCTCCCCTCTGCAGAATTTGCTCCAGCCGATCCAATTGCTCCTTTTGTATGGAAAGCAGTTCTTCCCATTTCTGTTCACGAAGTTCATCGATCTTCTGGGTAAGAGTCATGATCTCCAGTTCCGACTTTAAATTCACCTCATAATCATGGGCAGCATCTGCCCTGTCGTGTGCTGACTGTCGGTTCTGTGACATCATGATCACGGGAGCTTGGATGGCTGCAAGCATGGAGAGGATCAGGTTTAAGAGGATATAGGGATAGGGATCGAATGTGTGTTTGTAGTGCAAGATCATATATGCGTTGGTAGCGATCCAGCACCCCAGGAATAATGCAAACAACCCGATAAAAGGCCAGGAACCGCCAAAGGTGGCAACCTTATCGGCGACTTTCTGCCCAAATGTCAGCTTTTCAGCAGATGCAGCACGACTATCAATGCTGATCGGCTCTTTTCTCGAAATATGACCCAATACATGTTTCTCGGCTGTCGTTAAAGACTCTTGGCTCTTCTTGAGGATATCAAGGATCATGTCACGCGTATCTTTCATATGTATATCTCCTTGCGTTCAGGATGTTCAAAGCCTTTCACTATATCATATTCCGATGCGGAACAGGATGCTCTGATTTCGCTTCTTTATTGTATGATATCCACCGGAATCTGGTTCTGCGTCACTGCCAGCGCATGTACTTCCGTTATTTCCGGATTATGCATCCTGATACACCCTTCCGATACATTCTTTCCGATGGAAGAATCATCATGTGTTCCATGAATGGCGATACCGGTCCAGGACTTCTTTGAAAATGTCGCATCAGCACCGGTGTACAAACCCAGGAACCACGGACCGTAAGCCCCTTCTATGGTGCCTTTCCCATCATGGAAATCATGAGCCCACTTCG
>Ga0116171_10004524_pt1 | contig 12474 bp, 10 predicted proteins | sample AD_JPNHW2_MetaG_FD_89798 | JGI IMG/M metagenome (GOLD analysis project Ga0116171, IMG submission 89798) | Active sludge microbial communities of municipal wastewater-treating anaerobic digesters from Japan - AD_JPNHW2_MetaG | ecosystem: Engineered > Bioreactor > Anaerobic > Digestate | place...
AGAACTGCTGGAAGCCGTGGTACCCCTTGCCGCGGCCGTAGAAGACCGACGGGAAGGTCCGCTTCTCCCCCGGGGCCGGCGCCGGCGTGGTCCCCTTCGGGGCAGCGGGGAGGGAACCGCCGTTCACCGGATCCCGCACGACCACCTTGAAATCCGGCACGGTGAGGGGCGAAAGCCCCTTCTGGCCGGTGATCGTCAGCGGAGCCGTGAAGACCGTGACCTTGGTGGGATTGAGGATAGCCCGCTCAGCGAGCAAGTCATTGGCACAGACCAGTTTGACGGCCTCGGGCAGCGGCCAGTTCTCCTTCGTCTCGCCCGGGACGATCGGCGCGGCACCGGCGGCGATGAGCACCCGGTGTTGCACGGCGGGGTAGTAGATTTCGCCCCAGCTGAGCACGACTCTCTCGCGGGCGAGGTTCTCCACCGCCACCAGCAGGTCGGTCGGGGGGGGGAAGTCGGCACCGTGCTTCTTGGCCACGACCCGGTCGTTCAGGATGTCGAGCAACGAGTAGCCCTCGTAGCGATAGGCTCCGACGAAGACCACTTCGCCCTTCTCCCGGCGTGCCTCGCGGACGATGACGGAACGCAGCGGCAGGCGCTGCAGGTCGATGACGCCGGGGTTGGCCACTTCGCCGGTCACCTCGATCTTCAACGCGCCGGGGAGCCTTCGGCTCGGGGTGTTGTCGAAGAAATCGTTGGTCTGCTGACTGAAGACGGCCAGGGGGAGCAGGGACAGAAACGCGAGCAGGAGCGGTCTTTTCATGGGGTCGATTCTCCTTGGGGCCACGTGGCGTCGAAACGCCGTCGGCTCCGGGCCGATTTATAGCTCAGGACGGGGAGAGATTCAAGTCCCGGGGCGAGCCCCATTTGCTTTTCTCGTCCGCTCGGGTATGATATGTGCCATGCCGAACCCGTGGTTCACACAAGGCGGGAGCTGATGCCTGAAGAAAAACCCTCTCGCCCCACGTTCCGCTCTCCGTTCCGGCATCCATGGGCCATCCCGACGATCGTACTGGCGCTGCTGGTCTCCTTCACCATCGCCCTCACCACCGTTTACAACATCGTCAAGCAGCAGACCATCGAGGCCCTCTACGCCCGCCAGGCGGTGCACGCCAGGCAGGCCGTCCGCGGCATCCGCAACAGCATCGACCACGCGATCGACACCCTGGAGATGCTGGCCCGCATGCCGTCGATCGTCGACCTGACCCCCGAGGGCCGGCGGACCCTGACCGAATACCAGCGGACCCACCCGCAGGAGATCACGGGCGTCACCCGGGCCGATCGCCACGCGAGGATCGCCTTCACCGTGCCCGACGCCCGGGCGATCGGCAGCGACATCTCCGGGCAGGATCACATCCGCCGCATCTTCACCTCCCACCGCACGGTGATCAGCGACGTGTTCATGGCGGTCCAGGGGTTCCGCTCGGTGGCGATCCACGTGCCGGTGATCCGCGACGGCCAGTTCGACGGCACGCTGGCCTTTCTCCTCTCCTTCGACCACATCGCCCAGCACCACATCGAGAGCATCCGGGTCGAACAGACGGGCTACGCCTGGGTGCTCAGCGCCAAGGGCTACGAAATATCCTGCCCGGTACCGGGCCACGTGGGCAACCACATCTCCAGGACGGGCCACGGCTACCCCGAAGTCCTGGCCATGGCCGGGCAGATGCTGCAAGGGCGGGAGGGGAGAGCCACCTACCACTTCGACCAGCCGGCTCCCGGCGGCCAGCACCGGGTCCTCAAGCACGCGGTATACATGCCGATCCCCCTGGGCGACACCTTCTGGTCGATCGTGGTGGCCACCCCCGAGGAGGAGGCCCTGGATTCGCTGCGCGGCTTCCGCGCCCGGCTCGTCTGGATCACGCTGGCCCTGCTGCTGTTCGGTGTGGTCGGCACCTTCCTGATGGTGCGGGCCAGACGATCGTCCGCGAGCAGCGGAAGCGCCAGGAGATCACCGACGCCTTGGCCGAGAGCGAACGCAAGTACCGGGCACTGATCGAGACCACCGGCACCGGCTACGTGATCGTCGACGAGGCGGGGACCGTACTCGACGCCAACCCGGAGTACGTCCGCCTGTCCGGTCACCGCGAACTGGCCGAAATCACCGGCCGCAACGTCCAGGAGTGGTTGGCGAAGGGCGACCGGGAGCGCAACCTGGAGCGGATGCGGGAGTGTTTCGCCGGGGGGGGGGTACGCAACCTGGAGATCGACTACGTCGACGGCCGGGGCGGCGTCACCCCGGTCGAGATCAACGCCACCACGATCGAGATGGGGGGCCGCCGGCTCCTACTGGCCCTCTGTCGCGACATCGGCGAGCGCAAACAGGCCGAGCTCGAGCGCGAAAGGCTGCGGGCCGAACTGGCCCAGGCGCAACGGGTGGAGTCGATCGGTCGACTGGCCGGCGGGGTGGCCCACGACTTCAACAACATGCTCGGCGTGATCATCGGCCGCTGCGAGATCGCCCTGCATGGCCTGCCCGAGGGGGCCCGGGTCCGTTCCGACATCGAGGAGATCCACCGGGCCGCGCTGCGCTCCGAGACCCTGACCCGTCAGCTGCTGGCGTTCGCCCGCAAACAGGCCATCTCCCCGCAAGTCCTCGACCTCAACGCCGCCGTCGCCGACACCCTCGGCCTGCTGCGCCGCCTCATCGGGGAGGACATCGAGCTGCTGTGGCAACCGGGACGCGACCTCCCGCTGGTGAAGTTCGACCCCATCCAGCTCGAGCACCTGCTGACCAACCTGGCGGTGAACGCCCGGGACGCCATCGCCGGCGTGGGACGAATCGTCATCGAGACGGCCCACGAGCACCGCGAACCGGGCCTTGCCGGGGAGGTCCCGCCGGGAGACTACGTACTGCTGCGTTTTTCCGACAACGGTTGCGGCATGGACGCCGAAACGAGGGCCCACATCTTCGAGCCCTTCTTCACCACCAAGGCGTCCGGACACGGTACCGGGCTCGGCCTGGCGATGGTCTACGGCATCGTCACCCAGAGCCGGGGGTTCATCGAGGCGGAAAGCGTCCCGGGGAAGGGCAGCACCTTCCTCATCCGTCTCCCCCCCTGCGAGGAGACCGAACGGGTGGGCGCCGCGCCGACCCGGCCCGGGCCTCCGCAGGCCGGGCACGAGACGCTCCTGCTGGTCGAGGACGAGGCCATGGTCCTGCAGATCACCCGGTCCATGCTGGAAATGCTCGGCTACCGGGTCCTGACCGCCGCCTCGCCGCAGGAGGCGATCACCCTGGTCGAGAGCGGGCAGGGCCCCATCGACCTGCTCGTCACCGACCTGATCATGCCCCAGATGAACGGCCGGCAACTGGCCCAGAAGCTGACCGCGCTCCGCCCCGGCCTCCACTGCCTGTTCATCTCCGGATACACCGCCGACGTCATCACCCATCACGGCGTGCTGGCCCCGGGGATCCACTTCCTGCAAAAACCGTTCAACAGCGGCGAACTGGCCACCAAGGTACGGGCGGCCCTCGGTTCATAAGCGGGGCCCGCGGATACCACGCCCGGGCGGCAGGTGTGGTAAAATGCCCTTCTTCCCTGGGAGGCACCATGAATTATGACGTCGTTTTCATCGGCGGGGGTCCCGCCGGCTACGAAGGAGCCATCGCCGCCGCCAAAGCCGGCCTGCGCGTGGCGGTCATCGAACCCGAAAAACTGGGCGGCACCTGCCTGCAGCGCGGGTGCATCCCCACCAAGGCCATCCTCCACTCCCTGAAAGCGGTGAAGATGGCCCGCGAATGGGGCAGGCTGGGAATCGCCGGCGGCGAAGTGAAGCCCCTGCCCGAAGCGATCGCCGCCCGCAAGAACCGCATCGTGGCCAAGCTGACCAAGGGGATCGAGCTCCTGTTCAAGCAAAACGGGGTGGAGTGGATCCACGGCCGGGGGCAGGTGTGCGGCAGCGGACGGGTCCTGCTGGATGACGAACGGGAAATCGCCGCCACCTCGATCGTGCTGGCCACCGGGTCGCGTCCCGCCGAACTGCCGTTCCTGCCGCGTGACGGCAAGACGGTCCTGGTCTCCGACGACCTGCTCTCCCTCAGCCCGATTCCGCGGAAGATGCTGGTCATCGGCGCCGGCGCGGTGGGGCTCGAGTGGGCCCTGATCTACTCCCTGCTCGGCACCGAAGTCACCGTGGCCGAGGTCATGGACGAGGTGCTGCCCGGGAGCGACCCCGAAGCCGCGGCCATCCTGCGCAACGAGCTGGTGAAGCAGGGGCTGACCATCCACACCGGCGTCCGGCTCGAGAATCCCCGCCACGGCGAAGGGGTGACCCTCACCCTGCGCCAGGGCGAGAAGACATGGGACGAGACGTTCAGCCACGTTCTCCTGTCGGTCGGCCGCATCCCCCGCAGCGAGGGGACCTTCATCGCCTCCAGTGCCCCGCTGGCCCTCGATGCCCGGGGTCACTTCGTCGTCGACGCCAACCTGACCACCAGCCTGCCCGGGGTGTACGCCTGCGGTGACGTGTCCGGCCCCCCCCTGCTGGCCCACAAGGCCTCCCACCAGGCCATCGCGGTAGTCGACTGGATCGCCCGCCGGCAACCGGTCCACCTCCCTCCGATTCCGGCCGCCGTCTTCACCTTCCCCGAACTGGCCAACGTCGGCATGTCGGAGGCCGAAGCGCTGCGGCAGGGGATTCCGGCGGTGATTGGCCGCTTCCCCTATTCGGCCGGCTCGCGGGCCAACGCCGTCGACGAGAAGGCCGGCCTGGTCAAGGTGGTCACCGCTCCCGACGGCACCGTTCTGGGCGCCACCATCGTCGGCGCCGAAGCGGGGGAGCTGATGCCCCTGCTCGCCTACGCCGTGGCGCAACGGATGCCGGTGAAGGCGTTCCGGGACATGGTCTTCATCCATCCGACCCTCAGCGAGAATCTGTGGGAAGCGGCCGGGATGGCTGGCGGGTTTGCCATTCACTTGTAGGTCGAAAAGGTGGATGCCGCTTGACTTTTCGATTTGATTGTTTTAATAATCTGGGCAGATGGGCAGAACGGCGGTTTGGCTGATTGGTTTCTCGTTGCTTTCCAGCGCCGCGATCCCGGCCAAGCGACCGGTGGACCGCGATTGGGTCGCTTTGCGCGAGCAGGTTTTCACCCTGGAAAGGAAGCTGGCGACCATGGAAGAGAGCCTCACCCGGCTGTCGGCCGTGGCCGAGGCCCTGTCCAGGTCCGAAGCCGGACGCGAAGCTCGTGCCCAGGAACCTCCCCCGGACGCCGCAGCCACCTTTCAGGAAGGTTATCGGCTGTTCCTCGACAAGCAGTACGAGAAGACCATCGAGACCCTGACCCCGCTGGTCGGCGCCACCACGGTGCTGCCGCTTGCGGACCACGCCTTGTTCTGGATCGCCGAGTCGTACAAGGCCCTGGCAAAACCGGATCGGGCGCTGCAATACTACCAGGCGCTCTACGCTCGCTATCCCTTCGGCAACAAGACCGATCTGGCCCTGTACCAGATCGGGGTCCTGCTGCGGGGCCGGGGGGATCCGGCCGGGGCCATGACGGCCTGGAACCGGCTGCTCGTGGAGCGTCCCGATTCCCCACTGGTCTCCGCCGCCCGGAGCGAGATCGATCAAATCCAACCCAAGAGGAGAAAAAAATGAAACACGCCATCGCCGGGCTGCTGCCCGTCCTGTGGTTGCTGGCTCTGCCGATGCGGGCGCAGGAGCCGCAGAAGATCATCAACATCCAGAAGGCGTACATATACCAGCAGGGCAGTCTCCTCATCTCGGAGACCGATCTCTACTGCACCTACTACATCGCCTCCTCCGGCCCCAAACTGGCCTCGGTGCTGAGCCATGAGGTGCCCGAAGCCCAGAAGGTCGACTTCGCCGACGGCGACCGGCTGGTCATCGACCGTGGCGCCAAGGAAGGCATCCAGGAAGGGGCGAGCTATCAGGTCATCGGGATCGGCGCCGCCATCCGCCACCCCTTTTCCCACAAGTCCGTCGGTCTCCTGCACCAGCCCAAGGCCCTGGTCACCGTCGACTGCGTGTACGACCACAGCGCCATCGTCACCGTGAGCAAGGCCTGTCATCCGGTCCAGGTCGGAGACATCCTGGTCCCCTTCCAGCCCCGGGAGACGCTGTTCGCCAAGCGTCCCGATTACCGCCAGTGCCGCCTGCCCGCCTCCCGGGTCACCGGTCAGGTCTTCTACAACGACCTGTACATGGGCCAGGGCAAGACGCTGGCCGGGACGGCCCACTACGTTTCGGTCGACCTGGGGGCTCCCGCCGTGGCCCAGGGGACCTACCTGGTGTTCTACCGCCAGGGGAACAAGGCGCTCCCCCCGGTGATCATCGGTCTGGGCATCGTTTTGCATGCCGAGAAGACCAATTCCACCGTCAAGGTGCTCGACGCCACCTATGCGATCGAAGCGGGCGACTTCGCCGTCCTGCTCCCGGCCCCGTCCGCCGCGGCCGAAACAACCGCCCCGACGGGAGAAGCCCAGGGCGAGGAGAAGATGCCGATCGTGGACACCCTGGAGAAGGAGACTCCTCCCCCGGCGTCCGCCCCTATCGAGATCGTGTTCCCGATCAACGGCAAGGAGATCGCCCCCGAGTACGCCAAGGTCTTCGAGGACCTCCGCGCCCTGATCGGCGACAAGACCGAATACACCGTGATACTGCGCGGTTACGCCTGCTCGATCGGCCTCGACGAGTACAACCTCCGGCTCTCCCAGGAGCGGGTGGAGGCCGTCAAGGCCGATCTGGTCGCCAAGGGGGGCATCGATCCCGCCCGCATCGAGACCTACTTCTACGGGGAAAAGGAACCGCTGGCCGACAACAGTGTCGAGGCAGAACGCCGCAAAAACCGCATGGTCCGCATCGAGGTGGTCATCCAATGAAGATTCGCCGGGACTTCCTGACCGGAGCCGGGCTGTTGCTGCTGCTGGGCCTCCGCCTGGCCGCCCAGGGAGTCGACTTGGCCGCCATGCGCAAGGCCGAGGAGGAGCGACGGAAGAAGATCACGCGGAGCGGCGTCGTCCTCGACGACAAGTCGGTCAAGAACGTCCCGGTCAAGGACAACCGCTTCAGCTTCGTCATCGTGGAAAGCAGCGGCGCCGCCGCCCCTCCGCCGGACGCCTCGGCCCCCCCGCCGCCGGCGGCGACGGAGGAGACGACGGACGGCAAGCCGTCCGCCCAGGAGTGGAAGGCGCGCAAGCAGGCGCTGGAGCAGAAAGTGACCGACCTGCGCCAGCAGATCGCCAGCAGCCAATCGCAGCTGAATCGCATGCAGTCCGATTTCCTGATGTCCGGTCTGGCCACCGAGCAAAACCGGCTGCGGGCCCTGATCGACGAGTTGAAGGCGGCCATCGTCACCCAGCAGGGCGAATTGAAATCGGCCGAGCAGGAACTGGCCAACTTCGCCAACGAAGCCCGACGGGCAGGAGTTCCGCCGGGCTGGTTGCGGTAGGTTCCCCGGGTCCGCGCCCCTGTCCCCGGCTTGCCAAAGCCCGGACAGGGTGTTAGAATGCCCCCTTCAATGAATTACGCCGAAATACAAGCACCCGTCGCCCCTCACCTGCGGGAAGCCGAGCGGATCCTGTCGGCCGCGCTCGAGACGCACCACCCGTTGATGCAAAACTTGCTGCACCACACCCCGGCCCGCAGTGGCAAGAAGGTCCGCTCCACCCTGCTCTTCCTCCTGGCCGAATGCCAGGGCACGGTCACCCCTAGCCTGGACGCGCTGGGGGCGGCGATCGAGATGTTCCACCTCTCCAGCCTGATCCACGACGACATCTGCGACAACTCCCACCAGCGCCGCGGCGAAAGGACCCTCCACTCCCACGCCGGCAACCTCCTCTCGGTACTGTGGGGCGACTACTGCTTCATCACTTCGCTCAAGCTGTTCAACGACCAGGGGCACCACAACCTGGTCGAGCCGCTCATCCGTACCGCGCAGGAGATGATCGCCGGCCAGATCCTCGAGTTCGATCACACCAACGACTACGAGCTCGACGAGCGGACCTACTGCACCATCATCGGCCAGAAGACGGCCGCCCTGTTTTCCGGAATCGCCGAAATCGCCGCCCTGCTGGCGGGCGAGCCCGCGGAGACGGTCGCCGAGTACGCCGCCTTCGGGACCGACTTCGGCATGGTGTTCCAGATCCGCGACGACCTGCTCGACATCTTCTCCACCGAATCGGGCAAAGACCGTTTCCGTGACCTGCAGGAGGGCAAGATCACCCTGCCCACCATCCGCCTCGTCCGGGAGTATTCGGCCGAACAGATCCGGCAGCTGGTCGAGACCCGGGATTCGGCCGCCATCATCGCCCTGATCGAACGGAGCGGGGTGCTGGCCGAGGTGAGCCGGGTGATGGACGAGTACACCGGCAAGGCGCGCGCCTTCCTCGGCCGGTTCGCCGACTCCCCCGCCCGCCAGTCGCTGTACGGGCTGCTCGACTTCGTCTCCCAGCGTGACTTCTGATTCCCGGCTCGCGGCCGCACGGGAGTCTTTCCGGAACCGCCCCCCCCGGGGGTTTCGTCAGCCATGACCCGCTTCTTCCTGCTGGCCGCCGGCCTCGGCGTACGGGCCCGTCCCCTGAGCAACCAGCTGGCCAAACCGGCCTTCCCCCTGGCCGGGCGCCCCTTCATCGCCCGGTTGCTGGCCCCGCTGTCCATCGGGACGGCGATGCCCGGCTTCGTCAACGTCTGCCATCTGCCGGGCACCGTGCGGGCGGCGATCCCCGCCCCCCACCCCCCGCTCGCCTGGATCGAAGAGAAGGAGCCGACCGGGTCCCTGGTATTGCGTCAAGCCCTGGACGCGGACTGGGACCGCCTGCTCGTGCTCAACGGCGACACCTGGCTGGAGCCCCCGCTCGCGGAGCTGCACCGGGTCCTCGACGGCTCGGACGCCGCGGCCCTGCTCGTCCGACCCGACCCGCAGGGCCGCTACACTTCGCTGACGGTCGACGAGGCCGGAGCGCTGCAGATGGCCCCGCCCCGGAGCGGCGGCACCATGTACGCCGGAACGGCGCTGCTCACCCGCCCGGCGGTGGCCGCGATCGAATCCCGCAACTTCATCGCCGACCTGGCAGCGCGCCGCCTGCCGGTCCGGCTCGTCCCCTACGCCGGTCCCTGGCTCGACGGCGGCACTCCCGCCCTCTACCTGGAAGCCAACCTCGACTTCATCGCCCGGGCCGGCCTGCCGGACGCCGCACTGGTTTCGCCGGGGGCGCGCGTGGACCGGGCCGCCCGGGTGACCCGCTCGGTCGTCTGGCCCGGGGCCGAGGTGCCGGCGCAGGCCGTCCTCGACGAGTGCCTGGTCATGGGCGGCGCCGCGGTACCCCGCGGGCCCCAGCGACGGATGCTGTTCTCCCCCGCGGGGGCGAATCCGCTCGACCTCGGTTCCTCGCAAAGATGATTGTCTTTTGCAGGGAATCGCGGTACACTTTCCTCCACCGGAAAGGAAACCGACCATGAAAGACATCACGCTGCTGCTCGAAAAGATGAAGATGACGCTGACCGAGGCGAAGGGGGCCGAAGCCTTCGCCGCCGTGCTCGGCGACATCGCCACCTTCTACTCGGACGTGTTCGGTCTGCGCAAGGACGAAGTGGCCATCTTGCTCGCCAACCAGGAGAAGACGGTCCTCTCCTTCGCCTGCCCCGACTACCTGGTGAACTCCGGACTGATCCCGGTCAGCTCTCCCGACGCCTTCGCCTCGCAGATCTTCCGGCTCGGCCGGGGGGTCATCGAGAACAACTTCAACCAGGTCAAGCACCTGCACCTGTTCGAGTACGTCCGCATGGGCGAGGGGAAGAAGACCATGCCCATCTGGAAGGTCATGGGCTCCCTGCTGAAGTCGGGGGAGGAGAAGATCGGCGTCATCGAGCTGTCCCGCAAGGCCCCCGCCCCCGAGGAGACCGGTGAAGACTTCACTCCGGAGCAGCTCGAATTCCTCGACCGCTCCATCGCCATGCTGACCCCCTTCCTGGTCAAGACCATGCCGGGCGACTTCCGGGGGAAGCTGACATGAACGAAAAGCTCCACGCCCGGCTCCGGGAGATCCTGCTGGAAAAATCGGTCATCACCGGCCGCCAGTTCACCCTGGCCTCGGGCCGCACCAGCGACTTCTACGTCGATGCCCGCATGACCACCCTCGACGCGGAGGGGGCCGCCCTGTGCGGACAACTCTTCCTCGACCGGCTGGCCGGGCAGGACGTCGAGGCGGTCGGCGGCTACTCGATCGGCGCCGACCCGATCGTCACCGCCATTGCCGTACTCGGTTTCCAGCAGGGCAGACCGCTGCCGGCCTTCATCATCCGCAAGGAGGAGAAGGGGCACGGCACCCGCAAGGTCATCGAAGGCAACTTCCGCCCCGGCATGCGGGTCGCCCTCTTCGAGGACGTGGTCACCTCGGGGGGATCCATCCTGAAGGGGATCGACCAGGTGACCGCCGCGGGCGGGATCATCGTATCGGTGCTGGCGCTGATCGACCGCCAGGAGGGGGGCGCGGCGGCCATCGCCGCCAGGGGTCTCCCGTTCACCGCCCTCTTCACCCAGGCCGACCTGCGCGGCTGACGAGGCCTTCCGCGGTCCCGCTCACTGCGGGATGAACTCCACCAGGAATCCCCCCAGCGTCCGGAAGCTGACCCGCAGCTGGAACCTCCCCGCCTTGCGGATGAGGTAGAAGTTGGCGATCCAGCGCCGGACCAGAAAGTCGTAGTTCACCTGGGTGGCGGCCTGCCAGTTCTTGAACAGGTCGAGCGCCCCGTCGAAGTAGGCCACGGTCAGCCGGGACCGCTTGGTGTCGACCGACAGCGAAGTCCAGCCGGAGAACCCCCCCACCTTGCGGCGGGTGCGCAGCAGGCAGGTGAAGTCCTGGGAGGTGGCTCCGGTGATCCACCAGTCCCGCAGAGCCCGGCGGGCATGGTAGTTATAGAGGAGCTCCAGACGGAACGGCCCCGGCAACGCCTGACGGGCCCGCAGGACGACTCCCGAGGAGACGGTCCGGGCCAGCGGATCGCGGTCCACGTTCCACTCCGACGCCAGGGAAAACTGCAGGTCGGTTCCGGAGGCCAGCGGCAGGCGCTGCGTGTCGAGCGAGAGGCTGGTTACCACCTGCCCCAGCAGGTCCCGTCCGCTGCGGCGGCCGATCCAGCTCTGCGCGGCATGCAGCTGGAAGCCGACGGAGAGGAGGCCGGCGTAGAACGAGAGCGGGCGGGCCGTGACCCGGAAGCCGGGCGTACTCTGCCACTGGTCGCGCAACCGGTCGTCGGCGAACGAGTAATCGGTGGCCAGGTCGAACAGCTTGGTGCTGTAGGTCAGGGCGAGGGCGGCGTTGCGCCGCTCGGCCGCCTGGCCGCCGCTGTCGAGCAGGCGGGAGAGCTGCTGCCGCAGTGAAAACCGGAAGTTGCGGGCGAAGGTCGCCGCCGCCGTCACCTCGGCCAGCGACTGGTGGTCCCGCTCGGCGCTCAGGTTGAGCCCGACCTTGCCCCACGAACCGAGGTTCAGCTGGCTCCGGGACCGTCCCCACAGCTCCTGGTGCCCCCGGTAGGGATCGCTCAGTTCGAGCGACAGGGAGCTGGAGGCGACCTGGCCCAGGTTCGCTTCGGCCCCCAGGGCCGCGGTGAAGATGTTCTGCGAGGAGTAGCCCACCTTGCCGGTCAGCGCGCCCCAGCCGCCCAGCTTCAGCCGTACGTTCCCTTCGTAGCTGATCCGCTCGCGCCTCGGCCAGTCGAGGTTGTTGGCGATGTCGTACTGCAAGGTGACGTCGTGGACGGTGGTGAGGGCGTTCCGGCCGGCGGAAAACCTCCCCCCCAGCACCACCCCCATCGCGCTGTAGTACCAGCTCCGCTCCAGGGTGAACATCGGGGGCTGGTCGTCCGCCCCGCCGCCGTCGAGCCGCCACTTCTTGAACCGCACCGAGGGCATCCCCTCGATGAACACCACCACCTGGTGGCCGGTCACCCCGAACCCCCCATGCACCTCCATGCGCGGGCCGACAAAGTAGAGCAAGGAGGTCTCCAGTTCGCCGAGGGAACGCGGGGTGAAGCCCTCCACCCAGGTCATGCCGCCGGTGGCCCCGGGTTTCAGGCGGATCATCCGCGAGACGATCCCCTCGCGGAACCAGCTCGCCCGCATGACCATGGCGTTGAGGTCGATCTCGCCCAGGTCGAACTCCTCGACCGCGGTGCCGACCTCCAGCCGCCCGCCCCTCGACAGCATCCCCTTGCGCAGGCTCAGGTCGAGGTCCAGGCGGGGGCAGGTCAGGGTGAACCCGTCCCCGCGCACCGTCACGGCACCGCTCCCCAGCAGGTGGTTGAAGTCCTTGCTGTAGAGGAGGTACTCGCCGCGGATGTCGAGCACGGTACTCGCCGCCGCCGTTCCCGGTGCGAGGAGGCCAAGCAGGAAGAGGAGGAGGCTCCGGGCCGGCTTCCACCAGCGCGGCCCGCTCATGGGAAGCGGAGCTGGATCGCCCCGCCGGCACTGTCGCCGACCCAGACGCAATCCTCCGCCCGGCACATGCCGGA
>Ga0116171_10004527_pt1 | contig 12468 bp, 1 predicted proteins | sample AD_JPNHW2_MetaG_FD_89798 | JGI IMG/M metagenome (GOLD analysis project Ga0116171, IMG submission 89798) | Active sludge microbial communities of municipal wastewater-treating anaerobic digesters from Japan - AD_JPNHW2_MetaG | ecosystem: Engineered > Bioreactor > Anaerobic > Digestate | place...
AAATAAAAATTTCCTATTTGTAACTAATTAATTATTAACTACATATATCTGAAAAACGATATTTTATTTTTAAATATTTTTTTTTGTCTTTTTTTTAGTATATTCGTACCGAAATAGTTGAACTGATGGTCAAAAAGTCAGGAAAAACAATTTTGTCTATAAAACCCCCTAAATTATGAGAAAAAATATTATTGCCATTCGTGCCATTCTTGGCGGTTTTTCACTTTTGCAAAAAAAAGTATTGATTTTTTTATTTAAGAGTCTTGCGGTTTCCTTTATTCTTATTTGCCTTTTTGGCGCAAAGGGAAGTTATGCGGATACGCATACATGGATTGGAACTGCTGCCTCAAGTGCATGGACAACAACAACGAACTGGTCTCCTACAGGTACGCCTGCTGCTGGAGATGCTGTAATTATTGGAGGGACAGCAACAACGATAATTACAGCGGTTCCTAGTATTTCACTTGTTTCAATGACCGTAAATTCAGGTGGAGGTGGAAGTGTTACCCTTCAGTCTTCATCTGCTGTAACGATAACCTTATCAGGGACAGGAAGCGGGGTACTTGTGATTAATAATAATTTAACGCTTGGACCCTATGTGAGTATTTCCAAAAGTAGCACATTAAGTGCAACTGGCTCTGTTGCCTCTGGTAAAACATTTACAGTTGGTAATGGTACAAATGCCAGCACTTTTTCATGGATTTCGGGAGGCAATTTCACGGTCAGCGGCTCTATGATTTGTTCAAATGCTTCAACAATAAATTTTACATATGCAGGGTCTCAGGTTATACCAAGCAATATTACTGTAAATTCAGGCGGCACTTTAGTATTAGGTGGCAGCGGCATTAAATCCTGGAATAGCGGAATCAGTGTTACAATAAATGGAACATTACAATGGGCGGGGACAGCAACAACGGCATCAAGTGGCGTTGCACCTGGTTTTAATTCCGGTAGCACATTGTCTTTTGCAGGAACTTCCGCAATGACATTATCCTCTTATTATATATCTCTTTCAGAATCTACAACAAATTTGGTGCTTAATGATGCAGCGGGATTGACGTTAGATGCCGACAGAACGTTTGTTAATTATACAGCAACATCTGGTAAACTATCCATAGGCGCAACAACCCTTACACTTACGGGAACTATAAGTTCAATGTCAGCAACCAATTCTTTTACAGGATCGGCAAGTTCGAATTTAGTGATTAACGGAACCGGTGCTGCCGGTACAATTTATTTTAACCAGACTACCCTGGGCACCACCAATCAGCTTAATAGTTTAACAATAAACAGAACTTCAAGCGGAACAGTAACGTTAGGTAACCCTTTAGTTATGGGGACTGGTGGTACACTTACCATGACTGCTGGCGAGCTCATATTGCCGTCATCGGCTGCCGAAGTCCTTACAATAAATGGGGCTGTAGCATACACTGCGGGAACAATCCGTGGTAATACATCTGCCTATATGACCGTAGGCGGGACCGGCGATGCAGGAGGTGCCATATATTTTTCTGCATCGTATCAAAATTTATCCAAACTTACCATCAACCGCTCATCTGGCGGTATTTTCAGGCTGGGAAGCGCACTTACCCTTAATTACTCTGGTACAAATGCCCTGACTTTGACAGATGGAGTAATCAATTGTGGTAGTAATGTTCTTACCATAAACAGCGGAACCCTTCCCCGCATCAGCGGCGGCTCCGCATCATCATATGTTGCCGGACCTCTTGCTATTCAGGTTCCGGCCAATACCAGTGCAAAATCCATTACCTGGCCTGTCGGAAAAGGCGCATATCAGGCTTTTGCAACCCCGGTAACGACAACAAGTTCTGCCAGTCTGGCAATAATAAAAGTGGAGGCCTTCGATGCTAATTGCGGTGGAACTTTTAATGGATCGATGAGCGGAATAAATACTGATAATTACTGGAGCGCTTCAGTGACGGCTAATGCAACAAGCATAACCTCTTTTGACGTCCTTAGTTTAACAGATGATGATCCAACATTGACCTCCGGCAATGTTATTGGTTATTGTGCCACAGCGGCCAGCGGAACGTATACCTCTTTAGGTGGAAGTGTTTCTGTGCCAACTGTTACTTCAACGATGGTTGCCCCTAATGCACTTGGCTATTTTGTTATCGGAACAGCAAACAGCGATCCTCTTTGCGGTACATATAAAATAGGCCCCACAGGTGATTTTGCAACGGTTTCTGATGCTGTAGCCTCATTAAATGCCCGCCCGGTAACCTGCGATGTTATTTTTGAATTGCAAAGTACATATACCGGATCGGGAGAAACATTTCCGATAAATATTTATTAGTATTCCTCAGATGTTTACAAAGTGACATTTCGGCCTGAGTTAGGTGCGGGAATGCTTGTTACATCCGGTGATCCCGGCTCAGGAAATGCCCTGATAAAATTAACGGGCGTAGGTAATGCAACAGGATACATCATATTTGATGGAAGAGCCGGTGGTACGGGAAGTACAGTCGGATGGACAATAAGGAATACCAGGACAACATCAATAGTTGGCCCGGCTTTCCAGTTTACCAATGGTTGCGCTTACGATATTTTGCAGTATTGTCAGCTTGAAAGTTATAATACCACAGCTACCAGTGGCACAGTGTATCTTTATAATAGTTCTACCGGGCCGGCAAACAACCACCTGACTATTCAGAATTGTAATATCGGGCCTTACAGCACCTATTATCCTGTTAATGGTATTTGTGCATACGGATATAGCACTACGTATCCAAACAGTTATATCAGTGTTCTGGACAATAATATCTATAATTTCCTACCGGGATCAACCGCTGTTGGAAGTGCTGTTTGTGTGACAGGCACAAGCACAAATACTAATTATGGCGATAACTGGACCATATCGGGGAACAGTATTTATAACAGCGTAACACAGGTTAACGGATATTATGTATATCCTATTTATTTTATACCGGGGACCGGTTCAACAAACAATACCATTTCTAATAATTACATAGGGGGACAGTCTGCATTATGCGGCGGTACCGGCAGTCCCTGGGTATGTAAATCAACATCTTCTTCCGGTATTACCGTTCCAGCCTTTGCCGGGATGTTTATTAAAGCCGGATCTGCAACGATTACAGGTAATACCATCAGTAATATTCAGATAAACAATACAAATCAGAACGGCCATGCTTTTGGAATAGATGTAGATGGCACATCGGGAAGTTCTGGCTTTATTATTACAGGAAATACTATCGGGAATCCCAGCCCGTCAGGTAGCGCTGTGGGATTTCAAAATACCGGGGCAGCTGCGAATGGTGGAAGCGTTTGTGGAATTGTAAACCAGGCAGCGGGCAATATTACAATAGGTGCCGCAGGGTCAGGTAATGGTAATATCATTGCCAACCTTTCAAATGTGGGTTCAAGCGTCAATACTCCGGTTGCAGGGATTGTTACTACTACAGGGGTTAATAGTATTGTGAATAATACAATTTTTAACCTTACTGCTGCGACACTTAATACTGCTACACAGGTGAACAGTATTCCTTTCGACGGATGTGTCGTTGGTATCCTTTCTTCTACTGCGGTAACGGGCCAGTTGAATATCAATGACAATACTATTTACAACCTGATAAGTTCTGGCACTTCTGCAGCAGCAACAAGGGCGGTCGGAATAAATGTTAATGGAATTCCGCCCTACGCTCTGGCTAATGGATCCCATTCTGTTGATGGTAATAAGATATATAATATCTCAACTACAAATACAAATACATCTGCAATTATTGCCGGTATCAGGTTGTCGGGGTCCAGCAGTTCATCGGCGGTAAACTTTACCATCAGCAATAATATGGTGATGCTGGGTTACCGCGGTGATGGGACCACAATAACCGGTTCGGCCCAAATATCCGGAATATTTGATAACTCAAGCGGTTATTCCGGAAATCCAACTTCATATGATAATAACATCAGGGTTTGGCATAACACTGTATATATAGGTGGAACAGGGGTTACAGGCGGAGCTGTGAATACGTATGCATTTTATAGGTATAATACAAACTCCAGCCCGAAAAATGTTGAAAAGATTTACAATAACATATTCGTAAATGACAGGTCATATTCTGTAAGCGGAACCGGGTTTAACGCGGGAATAGGACTGGACAATAACCTTACTTATTCACCCAATCTTTTAAGTACCGATTACAACCTGGTTTATGGAACAGGAGTGCAGTACCGATTCGGATATATTACATCAACATCCTATGCCACAAAAGCAGCCTGGGTAGCAGCAAATGCTACATTTGATCCGAACAGCCAGACAACCAATCCCCAATTAATAGATCCAACCTCCACCTCAGCGCCCGACCTGCATGTAAATACATCTGTTGTTACTCCCGTGGAAGGGGCAGGAACAGGAAGTTATACGATGACTTATGATTTTGATGGAGATACCAGGGCTTCATTGACGCCTACAGATATTGTTGCCGATGCAGGAGATTTTCAGGGAGCCCCCAATATTTCCTATACTGCCCTGGCAAATACAAGCAGCCTTTCCAATGCACCTCATACAGCAACGATCACATCAGCAAATGGCATTAACGTTACATCTGGAACAAAGCCAAGAATTTATTTTAAGCGCACATATGAAGCAAATACATTTGTTGATAATACCAATGCTACAGATGGATGGAAATATACTGAGGCAACAAACAGCTCTTCTCCGTTCACTTTTTTAATCGATTATTCTTTGCTGTATAACAGTGGTAGTATCCCTGTAGCAGCAGGTGATTACATCCAGTATTTTGTAGTAGCACAGGACAATAACGGAACACCTACCATTGGTATTAATTCTGGCGTATTTAATGCAACACCGTCAAGCGTGGATGATTATGCTAATATATTTCCTTTGGGTTCGCCGATCAACCAGTATTGGATATTACCTTCACAGGGTAGTTATACCATTGGTGTCACAGGCCGCCCGACAAACAATTACACATCCCTTACAAGAAACGATGGGTTCTTTGCGGGAATGGACGATCCTAATACACTTATTTCCGGTGATATTACAATGAGCATAACAGCTGATATTTCTATTGAAGATGGCGCCAATGGCTTAAATCAATGGACAGAATCTCCACCAAACAATGTTTTTACTGTTACTGTTCAGCCGGATGCGAGCGCCAACAGAAACGTATACGGTACTTATGCCGGTGGATTGTTCCGCCTGAACGGATGCGAAAGGGTAATATTCGACGGAAGCAACGGTACCACCAGTAGGTATCTGACATTCTACAACAGCACTGCAGCTCAGCCAACATTTGTTTTTATCAACGATGCTACCGGCAATACACTGAATTATTGCAATATTTATAGCAGCAACACAAGTTCTTCCAGTGGAACAATTCTTTTCAGTACAGGAACATCGGCAGGAAATGATAATAATACAATAAGCAATTGTGATATTTATCAGGGATCCAGCGTTCCTTACAATGCCATTTATTCGCTTGGAAGTGCATCATACACAAATTCCGGAAATACGATAAAAGGTAATTTAATAAGAAATTTCACTAATTATGGTATTAATATATCCTCCACCGGTAATGGCGATGGTTGGACAATCGGTGGCGCCAATGCCCCGGACGGCAATAGTATTTACAATGAATCTGCCAGAAGTACTGCGCTGGTTAATATTTATTTTGCGGCAGGCAGTAATCATACAATAAGGAATAACAGTATTTTCCATAATGCAGCAGCAAACACCAGTACATTTACAGGGATTCAGATAGCCGGCAGTGGTAATGGTATAACCATCAGGGATAATTATATAGGCGGCACTCAGGCACAATGTGGCGGAACAGCCTTATTAAGCAGCTATTCAGGAGCAGGCGCATTTATCGGAATTACTGCTGCTGTAGGAACAACAACCGATGCAGAAATTCATAATAATACAATAAAAAATATTACCAACTCAGGAGCAGCATCGTCGTTCACGGGTATCGCTGTTACAGCAGGTATTGCAAATATTGGTACATCAGCAGGAAATACCATTGGAGATGTTTCTATTGCAAACAGCATCTCACTTTCGGGTTCCGGCGCAACGTCGCCCATAACGATCACCGGGGCGGGTAATGGCTCTGATATAAGCAACAATACCATTGCCGGATTTACTACTTCTTCAAACAATGCCTTTGTTGGTATCACTCTCACCGTTGGGACAACAACCGCCACATCGGTACAGGGAAACACCATAAAGGAAATTACAATGAATGGTAATGTTGCCTCGTCTTTTAAAGGAATATATGTTACTGCCGGGAAAGTAAATATTGGTGATGTATCATCAAACAATATAGGTGATGCCAGTTTAACAGATTATAGCAGTATTACGTATGCCGGTACTTTAACCTGTTATGGTATTTATAGTGCGGCATCAGCAGCCTCGGTGATTTCAAATAATTATATTGCAAATATCTATGCAAGCTATAATTCTTCTGGCACAGCTGTAATTCTATGCGGAATATATCATGTTACCAATGCCGTAGCTTTAACCATTACTGGCAACACTATTAAATATCTCAAATCAAACTATGGTAATACTAATGCGCTGGGCGCAACTTCATCCGTTGAAGGAATTTCTGTCGCTACTTCTGCCGCCGGCAGCACAATATCTCAAAATACTATTCATACGCTTCAAAATACTTATGCAACAGGGGCAGCAAACCATATTGCAGGAATATATGCCAATTTGGCGACATCAGGAACAAATATAGTCAGCAAAAATTTTGTTCATAGCTTAAAATCAACAAATGCTACTACTGCCGGTAGCTTATGCGGAATCTACCTGGCCGCAGGATTATACACCTGCGATAATAATATGATACGCCTGGGCGTGGATGATGCGGGCGCCGATATTAATAACAATTATCTGATATATGGAATCTATCAGGCAAGCGCTGCGGTTAATTCAAATATTTATTTTAATTCGGTATATATAGGCGGCAGTGCAGTTGCTCCTGCTGGTGCCATCAATACTTATGGATTATTCCGCAACAATACGATTGCAACAAATGTGAAAAATAATATTTTCATGAATGCCCGCTCTAACAATACAGGAACGGGGACACATTATAGTATTTCTATTTCGGCAATAACCGGGTATACCGGTGATAATAATCTTTTTTATACGCCCGGAACAGGCGGAAAAGTAGGTAAAGTGAGCACGACGGATTATGCCGACCTTACAGCATGGAAATCAGGTTCAACTCAGGACGCACTCAGTGTAAGCGGGGATCCTCATTTTTTGTATCCGGCTAATGATAATACAAGTTTAGACCTTCATATTGATGCTGCTTCCGGCACACAGGTCGAAAGCGGAGGTATTGAAATATCGGGAATTACATACGATTTTGATGCCGCAGGAACACGCCCCTCGGGCGGATATCCGCTTAGCGGTCAAACAAATGGAGGTGGCAATGCTCCTGATATAGGCGCCGATGAAGGCGATTTTGTCGGGGTTGATCTTACACCTCCAATGATTTCATACACCCCATTGAGCAGTTCGGTTGTCGCTACAGGCAGATCCTTTACTGATGTGGGCATAACTGACGCTTCAGGTGTAAATATAACCAATGGTACAAAATCAAGATGTTATTATAAAAAGTCAACCGATGCCAATACATACGCCGGCAATACCAGTTCTGACGATGGATGGAAGTACGTGGAGGCCAGCGGAACCACATCTCCGTTTAGTTTCTACATAGATTATTCTATCCTTAACGGGGGATCGGTTGTTGCTAATGATATCATACAGTATTTTGTTGTGGCACAAGACCTGGCTCCTGCCATAAACGTTGGAATTAATTCCGGGACATTTACATCCTATCCTGCAAGTGTTGATCTTGCCTCCGGCAATTTTCCGCTGACAGGAACAATAAATCAGTATACTATATTGCCTGGCGTCAATGCTGAGTATTATGTGGGAGCATCAAGCTGCAACGGGAATTCCCCGAATTATGCGACACTTACCGGAGCCTCCGGATTCTTTGCCTTTATGAATACATCCGGCACATCAATGGTGATCGATAAGAATATTACAGTGTATATTACTTCAGATATTACCGAAACTGGTGTTAATGCATTAAATCAATGGACTGAGGATGGCAATGGACCATATACTCTTACCATTGTTCCTTGCGATGCTACCCTGAAAACGCTTTCGGGCAGTGTTTCAAGTAATGGACTAATTCCTATAAACGGCGCCGACAGAGTTATCTTTGATGGAAGATATGCAGGTTCCGGAAAATACCTGAAATTTAAAAACACATATGCAACAGCCGGTACGGCCGCTCCGACTTTTAAGCTTTATAATAATTCGACCTATAATACAATCGAATATTGCTATGTGGAAGGGCAACTGCAATATAGTGATACCTACAATCCGTCGAGTGGTGTTATTATGCTGGGCACAAGTACGGCAGGCGGTGACGGCAATAGTTATAATACAGTATCAGACTGTGATGTTTATGGGGGCGGATCATCATGGTATGCTTCCACATTAATTTATTCCTGTGGCCTTGCCGGAACACCCAATCATGATAATGCTATTTCAAATAACAATCTTTATAATTTCTGTTATGGGGGTGGCGGAACGACAACAAGGGCGCACGCTATTAATATTACCGCAACAGGCAACGGAAGCAACTGGACCATTTCGGGAAACAGCATTTACAATACTTTTGTTAATGGCACCAATGTACAAAGCGCAATAACATTCCTACCCGGCTCTTCATCAACCGGAAATATTATTTCAAATAACTGGATTGGCGGCAAAGCTCCTTTATGCGGAGCTGCCGGCACACCATGGGAAAACAGTTATGATCCATATAACACAACAGAGACTATTTTATACGGGATGCAAATAAACGTAGGAACGATTACTATTGATGGAAATAATATAACAAACATCAAAGCTTCTTCACCTGATTATACCGGTATTCAGTTGATAAAAATTGTAGGTTCGACGGTGGCTACAATTACAAATAATGTATTTGGAAGCGGCACAAACGGAACTCCGGATAATAGCAAAATCATTCAATGTTCGGGAGGTGCAGGCACATCATATGGCCCAGGGTATATTTATGGGATCTGGAACACGAGTAACACAACTTCAATGACTACATACGACAATAATGATTTTTATTATTTGTGGCAGAGTGGTGCGGGTTATGGCGGTTCAGTACAATGCATTGTTCACCAAACGGCTGGCCCGGCGACTATTACCAACAACCAAATTAACGGTCCGCAGGCTGTGGGTAGTGCTGATTATGGCGCAGGGTATAATAGTTTTGGTATTCGTGTTGAACCTACAGCATCTAACACTGGAAATATAATCAGAAATAATCGTGTTGCAGGTCCATATCTCAATAATACAAGTGCGCTTACCTATGAATCAGCCAACTATGGAATACGGGTGTTTGTCAGTTCATATACAGTAAGTGGAACAATTGATAATAACGTGATCTGGGATATGCGCAATGCTGACCGCGCCGGTTATACTGAAGGAATTTATATTTATTCAACTACAGGCGGCAACGGAAACTGGGATATCTATAACAATCAGATCACTCTGAAAAACAACGGAAGCACTTCAAATTGTGTGGGACTTTATGGTATTGATATCGCATTAAATTCAGCATCAACGACCACGATAAGGCACAACACTGTTTATATTGGCGGGTCTAATGGCGGGTCTCCTGTCGCCGGGCATGATTTTAGTTCATATTGTTACCTCCGCTTGCCCAATAGTTCGGGAACGGTGGTTGGCGATGCCGTTACTGTTCAGAACAATATTTTTATTAATTCACGTTTAGTTGGTAATGGCTATGTTGCAGGGCATTTTGCAATAGCGAACCAGGGCACGTCAAACTATGCAACCAACTGGAATGTCAGCGATAATAATTTCCTGTTTACAAATAATGGAACATATAACAAAATAGGTTGCTGGGGTTCAACAGCTCAGGCAACATTAGCAAACTGGCGCACCGCTTCATCAAAAGATGCCAACAGCTATACTGCCACCGTCACCACGGGAGCTTCCAATTTTGCTTCCGGATTGCTCAACCCTGATAACTCATCATACCTGTTTAATAATCCTTTATCTGATTTACATATTTCGATCAGCGACGGACAAAGCTATCAGTTTGTTGCCGACAGGGGCACAACAACTTCTATAACTACGGACTTTGACGGAGAGTCCAGGCCGATGGATGCTGCTCCTGATTTAGGCGCTGATGAGTTTACAGCAACTTGCACTAATCCTACCTTGTCGGGAGCTTCGCAGGCCGCCGAAGTATGTGGCAGTGGACCGGCAATCATAAATTTAACGGGACTTGTAGCCAGCAGCACTGACAATGCAATAGATTATACAATTAATGGAGTGCAGCAAACACAGGTCACCGGTATTGATGCGGACGGATCGGGTAATGCCAGTTTTACAACCACATCACTGACAACCGGAAATAACGGCCACCAACTGGTGATTACAAAAATTACAAATGGCGCCTGTTTTACTAATTTTTCACAAAGCGTTGTATTGCAGGTTACGGCAACTCCAACATTAACGGGGGCTTCGCAAGCATCTGCCGTTTGTGGCAGCGGCACAGCAACCATAAATATGACAGGCCTTGTCGCCAGCAGTACCGGTAATGCCATCGATTATACGATTAATGGTGTGCCACAAACACAGGTGACAGGTGTAAGCGCTGATGGTTCGGGTAATGCCAGCTTTACAACAACCTCACTGACCACGGGGAATAACGGCCAGCAATTAGTAATTACTGCGATCACAAACAACAGCTGTTCTTCTAATTTTTCACAAAGTGTTGTTTTGCAGGTATCAGCATTGCCAACTTTGACAGGCGCATCTCAGTCTGCAGTGGTTTGTGGTAGTGGTACCGCCACAATTGATATGACCGGCCTGGTTGCCGGCAGTACTGGCAATGCTATAGACTATACAATAAACAGTGTTCCGCAAACCCAGGTAACGGGAGTTAATGCTGACGGATCTGGTAATGCAAGTTTTGTAACTTCGGCTTTGACTACGGGAAATAACGGCCAGCAATTGGTTATTACAAAAATCACGAATGGCACCTGCTATACTGATTTTACCCAGTCTGTTGTTTTGCAGGTTGAAGTTTCACCAACCTTAACCGGGGCATCTCAGGCCTCATTGGTTTGCGGCAGTGGTGAGGCTACAATAAACATGTCGGGTCTGGTGGCCGGCAGTACGGGTAATGCTATTGATTATACGATCAACGGCGTTCCACAAACACAAATCACCGGAATTAATGCAAATGGATCGGGCAATGCCAGTTTCAACACATCCTCATTAACCACGGCTAATAATGGCCAGCAATTAGTAATAACAAGAATCACCAATGGGAACTGCTATACAGATCTCACACAGAGTGTATCGTTACAGGTAACAGCTGCTCCTACGCTGACCGGGGCATCACAGGCAACAGTGGTGTGTGGCAGTGGCTCTGCAACAATAAATCTGACCGGGATGGTTGCAAATAGTACAGGCAATGCAATTAATTATTCTATTAATGGAGTGCCACAGACACAGGTTACGGGTGTAAATGTGAATGGGTCCGGTGATGCCGGTTTTAATACCAGCACGCTTACAAACGGTAATAATGGCCAGCAATTAGTGATAACCCGTATTACGAATGGCTCATGTTATACCGATTTCACCCAGGGATTATTGCTGGGTGTTGAAGATGCACCAACATTAACAGGGGCCTCACAAGCCGCTGCAGTCTGTGGAAGTGGCTCGGCCACCATTAATCTTTCGGGTTTGGTCGCAAATAGTATAGGAAACGTAATAAATTATTCAATTAACAGTGTTCCACAAACACCTGTTATTGGTGTAAATGCCAATGGTTCTGGCAACGCTAGTTTTACCACACCATCGTTAACTACTGCCAACAACGGTCAAATTCTGCAGATTACGGGAATAACAAATGGTAATTGTACATCATCATTTTCGCAAAATGTTATCCTGAACGTTACAACAACATATACCTGGACAGGAACAGTAAGTACGAATTGGGATGTTGACGGCAACTGGTCCTGTGGTATTGCCCCCACCAGTGTTAATGATGTTATCATCCCGGTGGTGGCGAACCTTCCTGTTGTAAGTTCAACAGGAGTTTCCGCATGCCATAATATTACTATTAATGCCAATGCATCGGTTACGGTCAGCAGTACAAAAGATTTATCTGTGTATGGCAACTGGACTAATAATGGCGTGAGTACAGTAGGAAGCGGTACGGTCATATTTACAGGAGGCTCGGCACAAACAGTCAGTGGTGTTACAAAATTTGGAAATCTTACAATAAATAATCTGAGCGGAGTAACATTATCAGGAAATACTCAATTAACAGGAGTTTTAACGCCTACACAGGGGAATCTTGCCAGTAATGGCTACCTGAC
>Ga0116171_10004528_pt1 | contig 12466 bp, 9 predicted proteins | sample AD_JPNHW2_MetaG_FD_89798 | JGI IMG/M metagenome (GOLD analysis project Ga0116171, IMG submission 89798) | Active sludge microbial communities of municipal wastewater-treating anaerobic digesters from Japan - AD_JPNHW2_MetaG | ecosystem: Engineered > Bioreactor > Anaerobic > Digestate | place...
ACTGGGACGGAACGCCTGAAACGGAAGAAAAGATCAAAGAGGAAACAAAAGCAACCATCCGGGTCATTCCCCTTGGAAATCCACCCGAAGATGGTACTTGTATCTATTCGGGACGCCCCTCCGTTCAGCGGGTCCTCTTCGCCCGCGCCTACTGATCGGAAGGTCTATTGCCTGATCAGACGGCCACTTCCCGTGATCGAATACTTGATCTCCCCGGGATCACCTGAATAGTAGATATTTCCTATAGAGGTAATGGTTGCGTCGAGCGCATGGTTGGCATTGACGTAGCAATCGTTGCTGCTGCTGTTGGTCACAAACGTATATCCGGTTCTCAGGCGATCCAGCCGGAGCAGGCCGTAATCACCCGCAAAGACGCTGCTCACGTTGCATATCCCGGAAAGCTCCATCGTGGCGGTCCCCATGTGCTGCAGAAAAAAACCGTTTGTCACATTGATTTTCAGATCGATGGTGCCGCACCCACTCCATAGGTCGATCTTCAGATATCCCGACCGGATGGTGTCGGTGCAGCTGATATTTCCCGAGCCGTCGTAATGGATCTTGAGCAGGCTGGTAGCAGTTACTCTTACATCATGCGGGCTGGAATAACTCCGAAGCCAGTTGCAGGTGTTGGTGTTACGCAGGACAAGCTCACGGCCGACGATTTCGGTAGTGATCCCGCCGATGATGTTCTCACCGGCTTCCACCGTGACACGCGGTTCGCTGCCCGGTGAGAGGATCACGTTGATATTGTCGAGCACGCGGATGCTGTCGAAGCCGGACACCTCCCTGACCTGGGTGATCACGCGGCCGGCCGGGGTCAGGCAGCGCCCTCCGTCTTTGCTGCAGGAAGGGAGCAGAAACAATCCTGGCAGGATGAGGGTCATCGAGATTCCCGTAAAGATCTTTTTCATCGCACCAATTTTTTTCCGTAAACGACATCAAAGCGGTAACCGATCCCCCATCCGATGTAATCGGCCCTGCCCCAGTGAACTTTCAGCATGACGGCAGCAAATAGTTCTTTGGTTAAGCCATACTGCACCTGGACCTTTTCATACAGAGGTCCGTTGCTTTTCTCTTTGCCTCCCAGATAACACCCCAGGTTGAAGATGAAGGCCAGGTCGGCCATGACCAACTGATAGGCGCCATTCACCCCGGGTCGGACGACACTGAACCGGTTTTCGACCGGGATTCCCTTCTTTTCCAGGACTGTGACATGCGAGGGGTCGTAGGAACAGTCGATACCGATCCCAAATTTACTTTTCGGGCTGACCCTGATAAACGAATTGCCGTAGAAATGCGTCACCCAGAAGGTTTTACCGTAAACCGCTTTCATGTTTTTATACCCGGCCAGGCCTCCGATATTGATCTCGAACGAACGCCGGAGGATGGCGGAAAAGGGTTCAGTAGGGGCGAGGAAGCGGTCGTCGATATTCTGGTTCTCCCTGAACGGGCGGTAGGCGATGCCCAGATGGGCCAGGGGGAGGTTGATCCCGTAGTTGGGCAGTTTCAGTGACCCGTTGGAGAAATGCTGGAGGCTGACTCCTCCGGTGACAGTAAGGTAATAGTTGATCCTGAATCGTGCTTCCGCCATCAGGTTGACGGCGGCATTCAGGTGGGATCCGATAGCCAGGTTTCGATAGTTCGTGATCCGGTCGAAAGGGTGAGAGATGTACCCGATTCCCAGCCCGAGCCGGAAGCCTATAGTAACGATTTTCGACTTTGCAAGAGGAAAGTTGATGAACGGCATCAGGGCTGTGGCGCTGCCAAGCGAGGGATGATTGCCGATACCGCAGTAAAACAGCGAGGCCCCGATGATGGGGTAGTTGTACGCCCTCTCCCAGGCATGTTTCCCGTAGGTAAGTTTTTCGGCGATGATCTCGAAGGCTGGGAAATGACCGTTATAGAGTTCCAGTTCCAGGTGCTGGGCATAGAGAAAGCCGTAATGGACTTTTCCTTCAAAGATGAGGTTGGGGGTGAACAGCCGGTGCCGGAACTGCGCTGCCAGCGGCCATGCCATCAGGAGCAACAGGGCGGTCACTGCGGATTTCAGTCGGGAAGGCCGGTGGTTCAGGGTTCGGATCAACTGGATCGGAAGGAGAGTGAACCGCAAATGTAGCGCGATTTATCCTTTCCCGTAAATTGCATGGTCTTTGAATAGAACGCGGTCAAAGCGAATTGCTTATTTTTGCCGAAAATTATTTTATGGAGGAAAAAATCGCCGCTTTTCGCAAACTACTTGAAATTATGGATGAACTGCGGGCGAAATGTCCGTGGGACCAGAAACAGACTATCCCATCGCTCCGCTACCTGACGATCGAGGAGACCTATGAACTTTCGGAGTCGATCCTGCAGAACGATCTCGATTCGGTCAAGAAAGAGCTGGGTGACCTGATGCTGCACATCGTCTTTTATTCGAAAATCGCCTCTGAAACGAACGCATTTGATATCAAGGATGTTCTGGATAATATCTGTGCCAAACTGATCCATCGTCATCCGCACATTTTCGGTGATGTGGTAGTGAAAAATGCCCGAGAAGTCCACGATAACTGGGAGCGGATCAAATTGCAGGAAAAGGGGAATAAGTCGGTGCTTTCGGGCGTCCCGACAGGATTGCCGGCCATGGTCAAAGCGTTCCGGATCCAGGAGAAAGCCAGCGGAGTGGGTTTCGATTGGGAGAAGCCCGAGCAGGTCTGGGAAAAACTCCTGGAAGAACTGAATGAGCTGAAGGAGATGGTGGAAACACGCGCTTCGCATCAGCGCCGGGAAGAGGAGTTGGGTGACCTGCTGTTCGCCGTTATCAACTACGCCCGCTTTATCGAAGTAAACCCCGAAGATGCCCTGGAATCCACCAACCGCAAATTCATCAAGCGGTTCCGGCACCTCGAGGACAAGGCCCGGGAAGCGGGGCGGTCGTTGCACGAAATGACCCTGGCCGAAATGGATGTTTACTGGAACGAGGCGAAGACAATGTAACCGGTCATTACCGGTTCTCGAACACGTATAATTTGAAGATTTCAGGGAATTCGGCCTTCACCGGCGTGCCCATCCGGGCAGTCAGGTCGTTCAGGATGTTGTTCCCGGGAGAGGCAAAATCGGCGCCGGCATCGAGGTATAACACCCTCGAAACCGAATCGGTGCGGAGTTCTCCTGCGTGATCGGCCGGGTAGATCTTATGGGCCAGGAAGTACGCCTGAAGCAGCTTCCCGGACGGGTCGAGAGCCGTCGACCGGAATGTTCCCGGATCGTAATAATAGAGAAAGTTATAGCGGAAGGCAGACGGGCAAAAGCATACTGCCGTCTTTTCGTCTTTCCTGGATTGCACTTCCTTCATCAGCGGTTCCACCTCCCTTTTGTTACTGACGTCGGGTCTGAAGGTGCCGAGCATTACGATCACGGGTGCGACGGAAATTATCCGGAAAAGGATGGCTTTTCCCGCGAGGTAGCTGCATGCCCCCCCGACCAGGAGGTAAAAGGCTGGAGAGATAAAGACCACATACCGGTCGAGGAACATGGGTACATGGTAGGGAAAATTCCTGAGGGAGATCAGGTGCATGGCCAGGAACGGCAGGAAAAACCAGGTCAGGAGGATCTTCAACGGAAGCGCCGGCCGAAACGATTTGCTGCTCCATGCTTTACCGGCAGCGGCCATGAGGAATGCGAGGATGAGGACGGTGGTTACAGGCGCGTTGGACCAACGCCAGAGCATGGTGTACAGATCTTCCCAGGAGGAAGGCGGCACCCATGTGCCTCCGGCAGCCGATTGACGGAACCGGACCGCTGCTGTGAGCAAGGACGGGGAAGCCACTGCCAGGCAAAGAACCAGCGAAACAAATAGAGCCTTCCCCGCGCGGTTTCGCACTTCCCGTGATAGCAGCAGGACTATTGCCTGGAGAATGGCGACTGCGAAGCCGAGGTAATGGGCATATCCCAGCAGGATGTTCGAGAGGGTCATCCACACGAAAGCAGACCGCGTGTTCCTTCCGGAGGCCATGCGCAGGAAGCCGGCCATGGAGGTGACCGTCAAAAGCGCAAAGAGGGAATACACCCGGGTTTCATGGGCAAACCCCGTGTGGTAATTGGAGAAGGTAAAGAGGAGCGCGGCGATGATCGCGGAGGGTTTTCCGAAATGGTCAGCGCCGATCCGGTAAATGATGCCGGCGGTCAGTGCGCTGAAGACCATCGGCAGAGTTCTGACCGCCACCGGGGTGATCCCGAACATCCGGATCCAGTAATGGAGGAGGATTTCGAACAAGGGAGGGTTGTTGCCGTCTTTCAGGCAGGAGATAAGATCGCTGACGCCCATCTGCGCAAAATAGATCGAGAAGGGTTCATCGCCTGCGATTGAGTTGGCTCCCAGGTAAATTCCTTTCAGGATCAGGTTCAGCGACACCAACCCGGAAAAGAGCAGGAAATCTGGGGAAGTCAGTTTTTTACGTATCCCGGGGACCATAGGCTTATCAACACCAGGCCACAAAGATGCAAAAAAAACAGGGGCGGATTCATCATCCGCCCCTGCTGTTTCAGGTTCATCACCCGGGTACCGGTCAGTGTTTGCTGAGATACTCGGCAACCCCTTCGGCAGATGCCTTCATGCCGGCATCGCCCTTGTGCCAGTTGGCCGGGCACACTTCGCCGTTCTCTTCGAAGAACTGGAGCGCGTCGACCATGCGGAGGGCTTCATCAACGCTGCGGCCAAGCGGCAGATCGTTGACTACCTGATGACGAACGATACCCTGCTTGTCGATCAGGAACAGACCGCGGTAAGCGACCGGTCCGCCTTCGAACTCCATGGTGCCGTCTTCATTGTATCCGTATTCGCCGGCCAGTACATCGTAATTGGCTGAAATGGTCTTTGAAAGGTCGGATACGATCGGGAACTTTACCCCTTTGATACCCCCGTTTTTCAGTTCGGTGTTGAGCCACGCCCAGTGTGAGAATTTGGAATCAACCGAGCAACCGACCACAGCAACGTTCCGTGCCTCGAATTCGGCCATCTTATCCTGGAAGGCGATGATCTCGGTGGGACAAACAAAGGTGAAATCGAGCGGATAAAAGAAGAAGATCACATGTTTCTTGCCAATGAACTGGGCAAGGGAGAATTTATCGGTGAATTCGCCGCCGTTGATCACGGCTTCCGCTTCAAAATGCGGAGCTTTCTTTCCAACTAATACTGACATAATGATTGATTTTAATGAATGGTTAATCTTTTTTGCAAAGATAGGGATTATTTAGAAGTAGTATGAATAGTCGCAGGCGGATCCCGGCAATTATTTTACATCCTGCAGGTCGAACCGCAGCGCTTCATTCCGGTTAAAATCGAAGAGGGTCATCTTGCGGATCTGGAAATAGCTTTTCCAATAGGTCTGAAGCGCAAAATAATAGTTCTTTTCCGCGTTATCGGTCTCCATCTGGGCATTGTTCAGGTCGAGGATACTGTTGATCTTGCCGATGAGGTACCGGCCTTTGATCACCTCATAACTTTTACGTGCCACGGTGTCGGATTTAGCCGCGATCGTGAGTTGTTTCTGCTGCATATTGAATTCGACCGCTTTCAGATACACATTGCGCTTGAAGTCGATAACCTCCTGTTCGACTGAGTTTTTTACGATCTCTTCCTGCGACTGGGCCATTTTGATCTGGCCCCGGGCGACTCCCCAGTCGAGAATCGGGATCGTGACGCCCAGCGACATCTGTCGTTGATCCTGGGGTTTGACGTAGGTGTCGGGAATTGTGGCGCCCGATTGTTGCAGCCCCACCAGGGCATGGAGCCTGGCATCGAACCGGCCGTCGAGTTTGGCGAAATTTACGGCGCTGGCGGCTTCCAGCAACCGCTTTTTGAAATCGAGTGAGGTGGAGGAGTTGTCGGAAGCCAATGTCACGGCCTGGTCGGGATTTATTTTCGCGAAGTTGATCTCGGCAGGGGGCAGGAGGACGACCGACAAGGAATCCTGCAGCCGGAGGTAGGATTTGAACCTGAACTGCGCGTTGTCGAGGGCCAGATTGGCATTCTCCACGGCCGCCTGTGCTTTTAAAAAGCTAAGTTCGAGCTGAAGCAGGTCATTCTCTGCGATCTTTCCGAGCTGGTACCTGCCTTTGGCGATTCGGTAAAGGGTATCGTAGTTCTTCAGGTTGGTCATCGCGATCTTGTTCTCGATCTGAGCTTCCAGCAGGTTGAAGAAGTATTCGGTCGCCGTGATGGAGATCTGTTCGCAATCCTCCAGGTATTTACGCTTGGCCAGGGAGTAGGAGAGAGGTTTGATCCTCCGGTCCCATCGCCAGGCATTATAGGAGAACAAGGGTTGGTTGAGCTCTATGTTTACCGGTACGCTCAGGTAAGGATCTAGTTTTGGAGAGCTTTTGTCATGGTTGCCGCTCAGGGAGGAGTTGATGGAGATGGTTCCGCCGGTGATCCCGATCTTCTGGGTCAGTGCGAGGTTTACGTCCTCGGAAATGCTTTGTGTTTTGGCATAAACCCGGAAGATCCGGTTGCTGTCCCGCTGCATGTATGGGGTGATGCTCTGGTTGATGCTCGGGACGTTAGCCGTAAGCGTGAGCGAAGGAAGGTTGGATGCTTTGTACGACCTGTATTCCCAGTAGCTTTTCCGGAAGGTTTGCCGGGCGATCAGGGCGTCGGGCGACTGTGTCTTGGCGATTCCGATGGCGTCGGCCAGGGTCAGGATGTGCGGGTAGGCCGCCTGCTGGGCCGGAGCCTGGTATGCACCTGTGGCAAGCGCCACGACGATAAGGAAGAGAGCTGGTAGGCGGAACTTCATGTTATTCATGTCTGAGGGATTCGACAGGATCCTGTGCGGCAGCCCGTTTGGCCGGCATATAACCGAAAATGATCCCGACGGAGGCGGAGACGCCGAAGGAGATAAAAACCGAAAGAGGAGAGACAATGGTGAGGATACTGGTCAGCTTCATGACGGCATAGGAGAGTCCAAGACCCAGGATGATTCCGATCATGCCTCCGGTGATGCTCAGCAGGGTGGCTTCCATGAGGAACTGGAAGATGATGTCGCGTCGTGTCGCCCCGATGGCCCTGCGGATCCCGATCTCCTTGATGCGTTCCATCACCGAAGCAAGCATGATGTTCATGATGCCGATACCTCCCACCAGGAGCGAAATGCTGGCGATGGCCCCTAATACAATATTGAAAATGTCCTTGGTCCGTTGTTCCTGTTTCAGCAGCAGTTCGGGTACCCGGATCTCCACATCATCGACGCCTGCATGCCGGCGCAGCATCATCTTTTTCAGCACCTCTACGGTAGGAGTGATCTGGCCGCTCTCTTTCACCTGCACCACGATTTTATCGATCTGGCCGGAGGTTTTATCCATCTCGTCTGAACCACTCACGAACATGGTGCTGAATCCATCGGAGAACATCGTACTCCCGTGCAGCGATGACGACGTGATCACCGAACGGTCTTTAAACCGGCGCAGCAGGGTCTGGATGGGAGCATAGATGGTGTTGTTGTAATCGGATATCCCCAGGTTGTCGATGCTGGTCTGGCTGACTTCCCGTTTTTTCAGCACCCCGATCACCTTCAGCCAGATCGGACCGACTTTAATGTCTTTCCCGACCGCGTTTTCAGCGGGAAAGAATTTGGATTTAAGCACAGGGCCGATGATACAAACAGGTTTTCCATCCTTCAACTGCTCGTTGTTGAACATCTGGCCTTCCTGTAATTCGAGGTTGAATACCCGGAAGAAGTCGGGGGTGATCCCGGTGCATTTGGCCTTGGTCCGGATGCCGTCTTTCAGGATATCGGTCTCATAAATGACCTCGGGGCTGATGGTGGATACTGTCGGGATGATCTGCCGGATCGCCTCTGCATCCTTGAGGCTGAGACCCGGGGTGTATTTGTCCTTGTTCTTATCTTCGGATTGGGAGGAGGAGCCGGAGGAGGCATCGCCCGCGGATTTGTCGGAGGTGCTCTTCTTCTCCGATTTGGGCATGATCAGGATGTTGTTGACCCCTACCAGTTTCATCTGGTCGAGGATCACCTTTTTCGCCCCGTTTCCGATCGCCATCATGGTGATGACGGCAGCCACGCCGAAGATGATCCCCAGGGCGGTCAGTACCGACCGGAATTTATTGAGAAACACCGCTTCCAGTGCGATGTTGAAGATGTATTTGTAACGTTCCAGCATACGGGGGTAATTAACAATGACACATTAAAATTACGGGGCTGGACATAGGGTTACTTCTTGGGGGCAGGCGGGGGAGTAACCACTTTCCCGGTGTCTCTGCAGTGGGCTTTCGCCGGTTGGCCGGGAGGTGTTTTCTCCTTATACTTATCGACGATCTCTTTGGGAAGGAGTTCGATGCTGAGCTTTTCCGCTTTTTCGGGAGGTACGAGCAGCACCTCATCGTCTTTTTCCAGGCCGGCACGGATAACGATCTCATTCTCATTCGACGGGCCCACCACCACTTGTTGCTTGCTGACTGAGCGGCCGCTCTTCCGGTAGACGAAAGTGACTGAATCGTTGTTGAAAATCGATTCGATTGGCACAAACAGGACGCTGTCGATGGTGCTGGTGAGGATGTTGTTTTTAGTCGTCATGGCCGGTCGCAGGATGGAATCGAACTCGTTGACGACGATCCGGACTTCATACACCTTGGCGTTGGAACTCTGGAGTTGTTCTCCGATGTTGGCCACCTCGACCACCTTCCCTGTGAACTTCTTTTCCGGGAAGGCATCGATCCCGATCTTGACCGGCTGTCCTACCTTGACTTTGCTGATATCGATCTCGTTGATATAGGTCTTGGAGATCATCTCGGACAGATCTGGCAGTTCAGCCACCACGTTCTCCCAGGCGTTCATGGTCGCCCCGATACCCATCTTGCTGCCGTCCCAGTTGCGCTTGTAGATCACCATCCCGGCCTTGGGTGCGAGCACATTGAATTGCTTGAGTACATCCTGCATCTGCTGCAGTTTACGCTGGGCCTGGTTGTACGATGCGGAAACCTCCTGCATGTTGGCCACCGCCTTCTGGTAGCGGAGTTTGTAGTTCTTCTCCGACTGTTCGAAGGTGCGCTGGGCTTTTTCCAGGTCGATTTCTACCTGGCGGATGGTGGCGGGTGGTTCGTATTTGGACTGCTCGAGGGTGATCTTCTTTTCCTCCAGTGAATATTTGAGGTTGATCAGTTCATCACGGGCGCTCCGGAGTTCGAGGGAGGTGTCGAGCCGTGTCTTGGTCATCTGGCTTTCGAGCTTCTCCAGATTGGTCTCTTCGTCTTTGATCTTGTTGGAGATCTCGGTACGGTCGAGGGTAGCGACATACTGGCCTGAATCGACCACCGTGCCATCCGGAATGATGTCCTGGATCTTGACCTGCCAGATCTGGATCTGCCGGAGCCCTTGCGGACCGTAGATCTTCTCGGAACTCTTGGCAATGAGTTCCCCCGTGGTAGTCACCTCGATGGGGAAGTCCCCGAGTTTGACGGTGGCCGTGATCTGTTCGCTTTTGTTGTTCCTCCCAAAGAGGAAATAGGCGATGATCGCCAGCAACAACAATGCGGCGATCAGGTACACTGACTTTTTCCGGGACATAGTTAGGGTAAATTAAATCAACGCAGATCAGACGTCGATATTGGCGTAGCGTGCATTTTTTTCGATGAACTCGCGTCTTGGGGGGACATCATCGCCCATCAGCATGCTGAAGATGCGGTCGGCCTCCGTGCCGTTTTCGATCGTCACTTGTCTCAAGGTGCGGAATTCGGGGTTCATGGTAGTGTTCCAGAGTTGCTCGGCGTTCATTTCTCCGAGACCCTTATACCGCTGCACGTGGACCCCTGTCTCTCTGCCGTTGCTCAGTTCGGCGACGATTGCCTGCCGTTCCTCCTCGGTCCAGCAGTACCGTTGCACGTTTCCTTTCTTGATCATGTAAAGCGGCGGTGTGGCGATATAGACATGCCCGTTCTCGATCAGTTCCTTCATGTACCGGAAGAAGAACGTGAGGATCAGAGTGGCAATATGGCTTCCGTCGACGTCGGCATCGGTCATGATCACGATCTTGTGGTAACGCAGCTTGTCGAGGTTCAGTGCCTTGCTGTCCTCCTCTGTGCCGATGGTTACGCCCAGGGCGGTGAAGATGTTCTTGATCTCTTCACTGTCGAAGATCTTGTACTGCATGGCTTTCTCCACGTTGAGGATCTTGCCTCGCAGCGGAAGGATGGCCTGGAAGCGGCGGTCGCGGCCCTGTTTGGCCGTTCCGCCTGCGGAGTCGCCCTCCACGAGGTAGATCTCGCACTGTGTCGGGTCATTTTCCGAACAGTCGGCCAGTTTGCCGGGGAGACCGGAGCCGGAGAGGACGTTTTTCCGTTGCACCAGTTCGCGCGCCTTCCGGGCGGCATGGCGTGCCGTGGCGGCCAGGATCACCTTGTTGACGATGGTTTTGGCTTCGCGGGGATTCTCTTCGAGATAGTTGGTGAGCATCTCACTGGCTAGCTGATCGACCACCCCCATCACTTCGTTGTTGCCGAGCTTTGTTTTCGTCTGTCCTTCGAACTGGGGTTCCTGTACCTTCACCGAGATGATAGCGGTAAGACCTTCGCGGAAGTCGTCCCCGTTGATGTCGAATTTCAGTTTGGCAAGCATGCCCGTCTTCTCAGCGTAGGCTTTCAATGTCCGGGTAAGGGCGCGGCGGAATCCGGCCAGGTGTGTGCCCCCTTCGTGGGTGTTAATGTTGTTTACGTATGCATGGATATTTTCGGAGAAGGAGGTGTTGTACTGCATGGCGATCTCCATCGGGATGTTGTTGCGTTCGCCTTCCATGCAGATGGGTTCCGGGATGAGTTTTTCGCGGTTTGCATCGAGGTAGTTGATGAAATCGCTCAGTCCGTCTTTTGAATAGAAGGTGTCATGGAGGAATTCGCCGTGCTCGTCGCGCTCGCGATGGTCGGTGAGCGTAAGGGTGATCCCTTTGTTGAGGTAGGCGAGTTCGCGAAGCCGCGAAGAGAGGATCTCGTAATCGAACTTTTCGACGATGAAGATCGTGTTGTCGGGCTTGAAGGTCACGATGGTACCGGTCTTATCGGTTTCTCCCGCGGTTCGTACGGGGTAAAGCGCTTTCCCGATCTCATATTCCTGCTGGTAGCTGGTGCCGTCGCGGTTAACTACGACGGTGAGATGGGAGGAGAGGGCGTTGACCACGGAAACCCCGACGCCATGGAGCCCGCCGGATACTTTATAGGTGTCCTTATCGAATTTTCCCCCGGCGTGAAGGACGGTCATAACCACCTCCAGGGCCGATTTCTTCTCTTTTTCGTGGTAACCGGTCGGGATTCCGCGGCCATTGTCTGCAACAGTCACCGAATTGTCCTCATGTATGATTACGTCGATCCGGTTGCAAAATCCGGCCAGGGCTTCGTCGATGGAGTTGTCAACTACTTCATAAACAAGATGATGCAAGCCTTTGATGTTGATGTCCCCGATGTACATCGCCGGGCGTTTCCGAACCGCTTCCAAACCCTCCAGTACGGTGATGTTGTCGGCCGTATAGCTTTGGCTGGCAATCTCTTTTTCTATGTCAGTCATAATCAGTATGTTATATTAGTAAAACGAATAAACAAAGGTACGATTTTTTTTTCAAACGGGAGGTCGTGAAAACAACGCCGGAAACCGGATTTTATTAACATCCGGCGGTGAAAAAAAATGGCAACAGTTCCGTAAGCGGGATTCTGTTCTATTCTGTCATTTATCTCAGCCTGTCGTCGCCGGCAGGCTTCAGCGACCTACCCTTCCCGGTTTTCCTTTCGGTCATTCTGAGGAGCGGTCAGATCTCCCTTGCCGGGGCCCGGAGGCATCGGAAAAGGAGGACCGGGATTTACTTGGTCTTTCAACCCATGAGGTTTACCCATCCGCCGGTCGCCCGGCCGGAGCGTGGTCTCTTACACCGCGTTTTCACCTTTTCCCCCGCCACGCGGGCGAGGGTAGTTTGTTCTCTGTGGCACTGGCTGTCTTCCGTGCCTTGGGGCCCCGGAAGCCTTCCCGTTAGGAAGCATGGTGCTCTGTGTTGTCCCGACTTTCCTCCACGCCGGAGCGTGGCGACAGATCGAACTGTTGCCGGCGCAAAGGTACGGTTAATTCGGGAATTGTGGCTACCTTTGCCGCATGAAGGATCTCAGTTACGGCCACGAAGGCCGGTTGATCTTCCGTTTTGCAATCCCCATGCTGATCGGCAATGTGCTTCAACAGATGTACAACATCATCGACAGCATCATCGTGGGCAAGTTTATCGGCAAGGAGGCATTGGCGGCGGTGGGAACCTCCGGGCCGATCATCTTCCTGCTGGTCTCCTTTATCATCGGCGTCACCATGGGGTTTACCATCGCCATCTCGCAATATTTCGGGGCAAAACAGTTTGACAATGTCAAACGGGCGATCGACACGCTGTACGTCTTCATGTTCGTAACCTCCTTAGTTGTGAGTGTGGTCGGGATCCTGCTGAGCCCGCTGAT
>Ga0116171_10004529_pt1 | contig 12465 bp, 10 predicted proteins | sample AD_JPNHW2_MetaG_FD_89798 | JGI IMG/M metagenome (GOLD analysis project Ga0116171, IMG submission 89798) | Active sludge microbial communities of municipal wastewater-treating anaerobic digesters from Japan - AD_JPNHW2_MetaG | ecosystem: Engineered > Bioreactor > Anaerobic > Digestate | place...
ACATAGGGAGAGTTAAAGTGCCTAAGGAATACATATACGAGAATTACCGGATCGGAAGAGGGGATGAAGTCTCAGGGAAAGATTACCTGCTCTACAGGTTCTATGAGATACTTCCCGGATTTTTATCATGGCTGACAATTATTCTGGCAGTAGTATGTTCATATTTACTTCCGCTTTATACTGCAATTTTTATTATAGCATTTGATGTATTCTGGCTGCTGAAAACAGCATATCTTTCGCTTCACCTGAAAGAAAACTGGAAACGTATCAAGGAACATCTGTCGACAGACTGGGTGGAAAAACTAGTTCATTTTAAATACGACCATATATATCATATGATAATGCTCCCTTTCTACAAAGAGGATGAAAAGCTTATCGAAAAAACTCTTAAGTCCCTTCTCAATTGCGATTATAACAGCAAACGGTTAATAATAGTTCTTGCTGCCGAGGCGCGGGCAGGAAAGGAACCTCTTGAAATCGCGGCGAGGATGAATAAAAAATTCGGCAAAGAGTTCGGGCATTTTCTTGTTACTGTTCATCCCGATGGTATTGTTGGTGAGATGGCGGGAAAGGGCTCAAACATCTCCTATGCCGCTGAAGAGGCCAGGAAACTGGTTCTGGATAAAAAGAAGATTCCGTATGATGATGTTCTTGTATCCGCTTTTGATATTGATACAATAGTATACAGCCAGTATTTTGCGTGCCTTACATGGATGTTTCTTGCAAATGAAAATCCTTATAACACGTCATTCCAGCCTGTACCTGTATTTAATAATAATATCTTCGAAGCACCCGCAATATCCCGGGTGGTCGCTTTTTCAGGAACGTTCTGGCAGATGGTTCAGCAGGAGCGCCAGAAGCGTATGGCTACATTCAGCTCTCACTCCGTGGCGTTCAGTACACTCTACAAGGTCGGTTACTGGCAGAGTAATATGGTCAGCGAGGATTCAAGAATTTTCTGGAACTGCTACATGAAATTCAACGGTAATTATATCGTTACACCGATGGCTTATCCTGTTTCAATGGATGCGAACCTTGCTCACTCTTTCTGGCAGACAATGAAAAATATTTATAAGCAGCAGAGAAGATGGGCATACGGGGTTGAGAATTTTGCGTATATAATGTTTAATTTTTCAAAAAATCAAAATATCCCCAAATGGGAGAAGTTTAAAATTTTTATAATAAATGTTGACGGCTACTGGTCTCTGGCAACGAATCCGCTTATGATTTTTCTTCTGGGCTGGCTTCCCATTATTTTAGGGGGGAGAGAGTTTAACACTACCATGGTGAGTTTCAATCTTCCGTACATTACGCGAGATATTATGATGATCACAATGAGTAACCTTATCCTGTCATCTATGGTTGCAGTGAGCCTCATGCCGAGTGTTCCGGAAACAAAAAAAAGGGTTAAAAAGTTTTATCATATAATTCAGTGGCTCCTTGTTCCGCTTACGATAACTATTTTCGGAGCAATCCCGGCTCTCGATGCTCAGACAAGGCTGATGTTCGGCAGATACATGGGATTCTGGGTTACTCCAAAACACCGTTCGGAATAAGCAGCATAAAATTAAGGGAGATGTTATGACACCAAAGCAGCAGTTCAGATATATACTTGGCCTCTTCGCGGTATTTATTATTGTAATCCCGCTTATAATATTTTATTCATTCGGATACCGTATATCTGATAACTTCAAAGTCGTCAAGACAGGCGGAATTTTTGTATCAAATGTCGAAGGAGGCGCATCCGTTCTGTTAAACGGGAAATTTAAAAAATCCGCAGGTATGATCGACCGCAACATGCTTGTTCAGAATGTCAAACCGGGAAATTATACTGTGAATGTTGAAAAAGAGGGTTACCGGCCCTGGGTAAAATATATAAAGGTTCAGGAACAGCTGGTTGAAGTATGCTTCCCTCTTCTCGTACCTTCTGAATTAAAAAGCGAAGAAATAACTAAATACATTCCGATAGATAAATCTGATCTGAAAAGAAAGGGCGGGAAGCGTCCAAAGCCTGAACTTAATGATGAATACACTGATGTAATTGAACTTTTCAAAGAAGCAAAGAAACCGGCAAAAAGTATATTCCCCACCTGGAACAGTAAGGAGATCGCGACGCTAAGGCTCGGGCCTATGAGGAAACTGAAGGGAAAAATTTTTCTCTCAAATGAAAACAACAAAATGTATGTTAAATGGATCGGGAAGAAAGATCAGCTTCCATTTTTCATAAATACAATGTCGAAGAAACTTATTTATGCCCCGGAAAAGACGATAAAAGCTTTTGATTTTTATCCGAAACGTGAGGATGCATTTGTAGTCCAGTTTGATGACGGGTCACTCTTCGGGGTTGAGATTGATACAAGATTCGGCTATCAGAATTCATACAGAATTGTAAAATACTGCAGCCGGTTTATTGTGAATTACGAGATGCTTTTTTATTTTGTAGGTGATAAACTTTACAGTATAGATTTTGAATCATAGAAAACCCTTCGACAGACTCAGGGACCGTCCTTCGGCAAGCTCTGAAGATAACTCATTCGGCTGGCTTCAGGGCTGCAACCGCTGCTGTTTCATCCGTTTAACTTCCGGCAGATTCATGAGGTGCCGGAGATTTATGAGCAGTTATAGAAAATAGAGATAATTAAATAAATGAATGTAATATTTCTAGGCACCAACGGGTGGTTCGAAACAGAAACCGGAAACACTCTTTGTATATTGATCAGGACAGATGATTATGATATCGTACTTGATGCAGGGAGCGGTTTCTATAATATTGATAAATATATTGACGGAACTAAACCTGTTTATCTTTTCCTCAGTCATTTTCATATTGATCATATATCGGGGCTGCATGGGCTGTCAAAAATAAACTGCCGAAGCGGCCTCTTCATTGTCGGGCAGGATGGTACCCGTGCCATTATAAACCATCTGATAAACAGGCCCTTTACAGTACCGCTGAGTGAACTAAAGTATAAGACGGAAGTGCTGGAACTCCCTGCGGATACAGTTAAAATTCCATTTGAAATTGAATTTCTTCCTCTGCTGCATGCTGATCCGTGTCTCGGATACCGCATAACAGCTGACGGCCTTGTAGTAGCTTTCTGCACGGACACCGGTTACTGTGAAAATGCGGTTAAACTGGGACGGAATTCTGACCTGCTGATTACCGAATGCTCGTTTCTTCCCGGCGAGATAAACAACGAATGGCCGCATCTTAATCCGGAAACTGCGGCGCGTATTGCTCATGAAGCAGGAACAAAAAAACTGGTACTTACGCATTTTGATGCAGCAAGATATCTTACACTTAATATGAGGATAGAAGCGGAGAATGCGGCACGTAAAGTTTTTCCCCGCGTAATTGCATCGGCTGATCTTATGGATATAGAAATCTTCAATGCCGGGACATTACAATAACCTTAAAAGGGAATTAGCTATGATTAAACTTGAAAACATATCACTCGACATATACGGCAGCGACAGAAGAATTTTAACTGATATAAACTGGCAGATAACAAAAGGCGAGAGCTGGATTCTTTTCGGCAGGAACGGATCGGGTAAGACCAAACTTCTTGAGATTATTACAGGTTATCTTTATCCCACAGAGGGGAGTGTAACAAGATTCGGGTGCGGACAGCCGGGCTCGGATATAAGAGAGTTAAGAAAAAGAATAGGATATGTCAGTTCTGTGCTGAGGGAAAAATTCAACCGGAAAGAGAGACTGATAGATACTGTCCTAAGCGGGCTTTATGCGTCTATAGGGCTCTATAGAAAACCCACCATGGAAGAGATTGAAAAAGCACATAAACTTCTTGCAGAAACAAATCTCGCAGGGCGTGAAAATGATATTATCGGGCATCTTTCGGATGGAGAAAAACAGAAAGTGCTTATGCTCCGTGCTCTCATAAATGATCCTGATATACTTATTCTTGATGAACCTGCGACCGGGCTTGATATCGGAGCGAGAGAGGACTTTCTCGATTCACTTAAAAATATAATGAAAAAGAGAAAGCACTCTCTGATTTATGTTACTCACCATGTTGAGGAGATCACTCCGATTTTCAGCAGAATATTTGTACTTGATGACGGGAGATGTTTTTTTAACGGGATTATTGATGAAGCCATTGAAAAGAACATCTTCACATCCATCTTTAAAAGAAATATTGAAGTGTTCAGAAAAGGCGGGAGGCTGTACGCCTCTCTTAATTAATCCGCTTCATCTGCATCTGGATTTTTAAATTTGAACATAAATTCAAGGTGTTTCCTGTCGAAATTTTTTTCGACCCTGCCGGCACCTGAACATGAAAGTCTGGTCTTTCTCCATGGTTCGTCACTTTCAAATTCTACAGGTATTCCTGCAAGAATTGGATTCATGTTTATATTAGTATTTTTTTCTTTCATAATTATCACCATTGTAGATCAGAAAATTATAGATGAAATCTGTTACAGAAACATGAATTTTTTAATCAGGAAAGTTCATTCGGGGAGTGTTTGTTTAAAGTTTTATACAGGTGAATTCACCGACTCCCCGGGTAGGGGAGCAGTTTCAATTTTCATTTTATAGAAATTACAGCACAACAGATCACTGGGGATCTATTCCCATCTTTCCGCTTATGTTCCCGATGTTTATTTTGATAACATTGACTTTGCAGAGATCTTCATCTGAAGGGTCACTATATTCAAACCGCCCTGCATATTTCTGCATAACTGCATTTAATGCTTCTCTTTTTTCATCAATGCTTTCTACAAGTTCCGCTTTCCCCGAGATAAGTATTGACCAGTACCTCATGCTGAAACCGCAGGCTTTTTCTGAAATGTAAAGATTTCCCGGCGCGCTTATTTCAAAGCAGACAACGGGATTTTCAGCGATATTGTTAAGTTTTCGCCCTTTCAGCGCGCAATGTATATAAATCGCGTCGTTTGCATAAGCGTAATTTACAGGTGTAATGTAAGGAACATTATCTTTTCCTGAAGTTGCCAGTCTCCCGTAAACCTGCGGACCGAGCATTTTTCTGCATTTTTCCTCTGATAACCATTCAACCGGCATATTAACCTCTCTTTTTTATTACAAAACGGATGCTCTGTAATTGATGATATTAGTAACATGGAATTATTTGTGTCCCCATCTCTATGAATCCGCTGCGATTAAGCCCAGCGGCTTTTACAGAAATGCAAACCGCTTTCAGAAATCTGAAAACCTTCCTGATGCTCAACAACAAGACTCTCCTCTTTGAGGTCTTCAATCATGGGACGGAGCTGTGAGCCCGAAAGGCCTGTTTCCGTTTCAAGATCATAAAGTGTCATAAACTTTTCAGTACCGGCCCTGTGAAAAATCTCATGAAGAATATCGTATCTTTTCATTATTGTTTTACCGGTTTTAACTAAACTTGAATCAGTATTTGATGTCCACTTTTTTTTAGATTACATTATAGTTTAAGAAGTTAATCTCTGCGTGGAAAAAATGTTTTATAATACAGTCCGGGCAGTGTTAAAATTTATTTTTAACTGCAATTTTGTTCTCGATTTTTAAACTTATTATATTTGATTATGAAAGCAGTAAATAACAATTCAACTGTGCAGAATTCAGCACTGTACGGTATTGTATAGTGAATCTGGTACGGCCGCTTCTGCCTCACGCTCTCACATACAGGCGGCAGCAGATTATACAGATTCTGATTTAAAAAATGTATATGGAGGATTTATGATATATAATCTTGGTGATAAACGGGTCAGCTTCAAAAGTGATGATTACTATATTGCTGAAAGCGCGCATGTAATAGGTGATGTAGAGATCGGAAATGGCGCCAGTGTATGGTTTAATGCCGTGATCAGGGCTGATACAAGTACAATTATTGTTGGAGATGAGAGTAATGTTCAGGACGGATGTGTTCTTCATGCGGAAGCCTGGAATAAGCTCATTATAGGAAAAGGTGTGACTGTCGGACATCTTGCAATGCTCCACGGGTGTACGATCGGAGACAATTCTCTCATAGGGATAAATTCCGTGGTTCTTGATGGTGCTGTAATCGGTAAAAACTGTCTTATTGGCGCGAATGCTCTGATAAAATCAGGAATGAATATACCGGACGGGTCTGTTGTAATGGGTTCACCCGGAAAAATTGTGAGGGAGATAACGGAAGTAGAAATAAAGATCATCGATGGAGCAGCAAAGCATTATGTAGAAAACGGGAAAAAGTTTAAACTTAATCTTATAAATCTCTAGACCGGAACTGAATATCCGATTTTTCTTTTTTAGTAATATATAAATGGAGATTCTTATAATTTCTGATCTAATATTTTATGGTTATAGCCGCGGGATATTCAGCACACGATTTTTTACAGGGTAGATTCTGGTAAATTGCCTGTTTTAACCTGTTGAAGAGATTTTTTATTACGTTGAAAATAATTTTACATTTTTAAAAATATGTTGATTTCCACTCTTTTATTATAGTCAGATTCTGACATGTCAGCGGATGTCTTGCTTTTGGGATTTTTTTACGATATAATTTTTTGCAGTTATAATAATTTAATTTTTTACAGAATTTAATCCGCTGCATAAGCCCGAAGTACTTAGGCGGAGAATTTCTGTGATTATATAACAGAATTTATTATTGTACCTTTAAAATTATTTAGAATTAAACCTGGTAATAAATGCAGATAAAACATGTTTGATACAATTGATAATGAAAATGAAAAAATCTACCTGCTCAAAGAGTTGGATCTGTTTCCTCATACCAGGCTCTTTGAAGAGCATGTAGAAGCGTTTATAAAAAATGATCATAGAGATCTTATATTTGACATGAGAAATCTGGAAGTTGTTGATTCCATGTTTTTATCATCTATCGTAAGATTTAAAATGAGGTTATCTCTTGACGGCAGAATGCTCCGAATTATAAACTATAATGAGCATATTTTAAAATGTTTTCAGCTTCTGCATCTGGATGGTCATCTGCTGGGATGATTGAATAATTTTTGCGGGTACTGATAATCAATCGCAGGGGACGGCCGTGGCCGTCCCCTGCGCGCATAAATATGAATAAAGATAAATTATTTACTCTATCTTAAATTTGTTAACAAGATTATTTAAAAGTTCAGATTGAGATGAGAGTTCTTCCGAGCTTGCCGCGAGTTCTTCAGATCCGCTTGCAACACTCTGAGTTACTTCATTTATTCTGTCAATAGCCTTGATTATTTCATTACTGCTTATGCTCTGTTCCTGCATCATTGTTGAAATTTCTTCGGACATCCTGTTGACGTCTTTCGCATTTCCTGCCGCTTTTCTGCTGTTTTCATCCAGCTCAACAGAGGATTTGGCAATCTGTTCCATCAGTTCCGCTGTCTTTTTAACATTGGTGATAATAAGCCTTAAAGATTCAGCTGTTTTAGCAACGAGCTGAGATCCCGATTCAACTTTGCTGTTTGATTCAAGTATAAGTTTTTTTATCTCACCGGTACTTCCAGCAGTCTGCTCTGCAAGTTTTGCTATCTCCTCGGCAACAACGGCAAATCCTTTTCCATGATCTCCCGCTCTTGCAGCTTCGATACTTGCGTTAAGGGAGAGGAGGTTTATCTGGTCAGATATATCGTTTATAATAGAAACAAAATCAGTTATCCGGTTTGAGCTTTCATTTATCTCCTTCATCCCTTCAACTGTTTTTCCAAGAACCTGTTCACCGTCAATCGCGTATTTGTATGTATCATCAGCCATGCGGTTTGCATTTTGTGCTGTTTTATTTATCTGGTTTATTGCTTCGGATAACTGTTCCATCAGTATTTTATTATCACCGGCCCTGGTCGCCTGTGCTTTTGTAGTTTCAAAGACCGAATCGATAGTTGCTTTAATCTCCTCCATAGCAGAAGATGTCTCTTCAATAGAAGCTGCCTGATCCTGCGCGACACTTGCAAGCGATCCGCTTGAGTTTGTCATTTCAATTGATGAATGTGCAATATGATCTGATGCGTTCATTATAGTTTTTATCATGCTGCCGAGCTGCTCTATAAGCTGATTAAAAAGTCCGGCGACATTTCCAACTTCATCATGAGTTTTTATTTCTATTTTTTGAGTAAGGTCTCCTTCTCCTTTACCCATTTCTTCAAGTGCCATTGCAACATCATCAAGCGGTCTCATGGCTTTTTTTATGATGAAGATAATTATTGCGATACCTGTCAGGTAAATGAGAAAATAGAAAATATTATTTATTATCAGGTCTCTTACGAGAGTGGGTGAGAGAGCATCAAGCCGGTATGTAAGTACCATAGCTCCGTAAAAATCGCCTACCTTGTATCCCTCCATTTTTTTGCCGGTGAAGTCCAGCCCCTCTTTATTTCCCCACAATTTTTCTGAAGTTGCCGGATCTCCATGGCATTTGATGCAGTGGCTACCCATCCTTAAAGTCTCGTAGTAGTGAAGCTGTTCTGTTTTTCTATCTATATAGTAATATTCATCGAGGTTTTCATTTTTAAGTTTTTCAAAAATTTTAAGGTCTTCATCATTAGCTTTATTTGCACTGTTTCTGGGGTTCATTACCGGTGTTCTGAACTTAAAGATTGTGTTCTCACCGGCTTGTTTAATCGCATTAAATGTAGATACTATGGGTATAATTGAGTAATCCTTGTTGTCAATTTCCTTCTTCACGGCTGCAGAATTAAACATATTGTTTTCCCAGTTCTGGGATGTCTGATGCAATACGGCCTCTCCCATCGCTTTTACCGCTCTTACGTGCTGGATGAGGCCCTCTCTTGCGACATCCTTGATGTCATTCATCGAAAGGATTGTTCCAATAAGAGTAGTTACAAGAATAGTAGCAACCGTACCGTAAATTATCTTATTCTTTATAGTTGTATTTTTATAGATAATTTTGTAGGTTCTTTTCAATAGTTTAGCTTCTTTTTTCATTTTCCCTCTATACGGCCTTTATTTATTTCTGAACTGCTTATAAATCAGCGTGGTTTAAATTCATATTGGTTTTTCCCTCATCTTAAAAGTGATAAATTAGAGGGGGATTCTTTGTATCCCGATATTGACTTATAACATTAAGAATGTATTTACAACTTCTAAAAAAATAAGTATAATTTCAATACAAGTTTTTTTTAAGTGAATATTTTTTTAAAAAATTATTCTTAAATTATTAGCGATAATTCTGAACATACATAATAACACAAAAACAGGTAAATTAATTCTTCCCGCCGTCTTTGGGCGAGTGAAAAATCAGAACGTCTTTATATGCAAAGGGGTTAAGGAGCAGCATGTCTTTAATAATCCCCTGGTGAGAGTTTTTCTTTTTTCTTCCTACAAATCTTTCTTTACATATACAGGGATAAAAAAGTGAATAGGTAAAATTTAAATCCGGTTTTATAGAAAACAATAAATGAATAAGAGTGATATATTAAAAATTACTGAGGATTACGGTCTTGCTCCGAATAAAAAATTCGGGCAAAATTTTTTAATTAATGATACTGTTATTCAGAAAATAGCAGATTCATGTTCTCCCGAAGGGCAGAGGATCCTTGAAATAGGGCCCGGTCTCGGATCTATTTCAATTCCGCTTGCGCAGAAAGCTCTCTCGTACACTGCAGTTGAGATCGATTCAGGTTTTGTAAGGTATCTTGGTGACCTGTTTAATCCCGGCAGTAATGCGGAGATTATTCATGCTGATTTTTTGAAATCTGATCTGGAAGACAGGTTCGATGTTATTGTTTCGAATCTTCCCTATTATTGTGCATCTGAAATTCTGTTCCGTATAGCAAAAAATTTTACAGCAGAAAGAATTCTTGTAATGATGCAGAAGGAGATGGCAGAGAGAATTATCGCAAAGCCGGGAAGTGAAACCTACGGTGCACTCACTGTAACTCTTTCGTATTATTTTAAATCGAAGGTACTTTTTCATATAGCAGGGGAGTCGTTCTATCCGAAACCGGATGTGAAATCTTCTTTTCTGGAACTGTCGCGAAAACCGAGATATTTCACTCTGCCTGAAGATGAGGAAATGTTTCATCTTATAGTAAAATCCGTATTCTGGGGGAGACGTAAAACCCTTCTTAAATCCTTAACAGATTCGCCGCATCTTGAAATGAAAAGAGATGTTGTTGAAAATATACTGAAACACTGCGGAATCAAACCTGAAGTGAGAGGGGAAAAACTCTCACTTGAAGAATTTATTAATCTCACTGAGGGAGTAATCAATAAACAATAATGAATAATATAAACATAAAAGACAGTCTGGGAAAATTTCTCCATCTTGTCCAGAAGCCCGCAAGGTATTTCGGCAATGAACTTAATATGACGGTGAAGGATGATGCGCGCGTACGAGTGGCCCTTTCATATCCTGATCTCTATGAAGTGGGGATGTCCAATAATGGAATCAAGATACTGTATGATGCTGCAAACAGAGTAGAGGGAGCCGCATGCGAGAGAGTGTTTGCCGTAGCACCTGACTTTGAGAGTGAACTCCGCGCAAGAAATATTCCGCTCTATTCACTTGAAACTTATACTCCGCTACATGAGCTCGATGCAGTTGGTTTTAATCTTTCCCATGAGCTGCTTGCATCAAACATGCTGCAGGTGCTTGACCTCGGCAGGATACCGATGCTGAGGAAAGAGAGGAAAGATTCCGATCCCGTTGTTATAGCGGGAGGGGAAGCCGTTTCTAATCCTTTTCCCTATGCGGATTTCGTTGACATTTTTTTTATCGGTGACGGCGAGGAGGGGTTCCCTGAGATTATGCGTACTCTGCTCAGATGCAGGTCCGAAGGTATAACTTCAAGGGATTCCATTATTGCCGAGCTGAAAAAAATTGACGGGATATTGGCCTCCGTAGATTACGAGTTAAATTATACAGGACTTGGCGCAGATATTTCAGGATTTAAAAAAGTAAAAAAGGTGTCGGTCAAAGCTGAAGGATGTTTTTCTCCTGCGAAGCCGCTTGTTCCTTCAATCAGAATTTCTCAGGAACGTGCGGTCGTTGAGCTGGCGCGGGGGTGCTCAAATCTCTGCAAGTTCTGCCACGCCGGTTATTACAGTCTTCCTTACAGGCCGTTTAATTTCGAAAAGGCCGCTCATGACATTTTCCGCCAGATTGACAATACAGGTTACGATGAAGTTACTCTCACCGCTCTGTCCGTGAGTGATTATAAACATATAGTAAAGCTTTTAAACAGTGTGCTCCCTGAACTGACGGAACGCGGAGTGTCGATTGCTCTCCCTTCGCTGAAGGTTGACCGCAACACTCTTCCAATTATTGAAACAGTATCCAATTTAAGAAAAAGTTCACTTACTTTTGCAGTTGAGTCTGCATCTGACGAGATACGAAGCTTATCAAACAAAAAAGTCAGGAAAGAGGATCTCTACGATATAGTTGACTATGCGTTTAATCATGGATGGAGAGTCATTAAACTTTACTTCATGATCGGGCTTCCCGGCTGCAGTGAAGCCGATGAAGCTGAAGAGATTATTGTACTGCTTAAAGATCTTGTTAAACGGGGAAGAGGGAAGAAAGATATAAATGTGACCATATCCCCTTTTATCCCCAAGCCTCACACTCCGTTTGACCATGAAAAACAGATGAGTATGGACTATTTTCATGAGGTGATACGTAAAGTTAAATCCGCTTCACCGAGACAGATAACTATAAAAAATCACGATGTGCGTTCATCATTTATCGAAGGGCTTCTCGCGCGAGGCGACACGCGGATAGGAACTGTAATATATAATTCATATCTTGCCGGAGCGAGGCTCGATTCATGGAGCGAATACTTCAGGTTTGATATATGGATGGGATGCATTGAAAAATATCTTCCCGAATGGAAAAGCTATCTTGAAGAGAGAGACAGCAGTGTTTCATACCCGTGGCAGGTGATTGAGACCGGCGGAGAAAAAGCTGTAAGCGCAATGCGCGGAAGAAAACTCGACATAGAATCATACAGGCAGCCGGAGAAGCGGTATAACGAAGAGCTTGATGCTGACAAATACAAAACAGCATTAAAACATTTCGAATTGAAATATCCCACAGCCCAGACACTGCGTTTTGTTTTTTCAAAAACCGGTAATGGAAAATATATCGGCCATATAGATTTCAATGAGATAATTAAAAGAGGGTTCCGTATGGCGGGGGTTCCGGTCTCATTCAGCCAGGGATTTAATAAAAGAGAAAAAATTGCCTGCGGTTATCCTGTTCCTCTTGGAGTCGAGAGCATTTCGGAAGTTGTGGATGTTGAGCTTTACTCCGGACTTTCTGAGCCTGATATAGCCGAACTCCCTGCAAAAATAAATCCGCGCCTGCCGGAATTTTTAAAAGTGGAAAAAGTCAGAATGAGAGAGAAGAGCGTGACAATAATGGCTCTGACTAATGCGGTTGAGTATCTTGCGGAATTCGGCGATGAAGCTGCACTTGCCGCGGCTGCAGTTTTTCTGGGTACACATGAAACCTTTATCAAGAAAGGTAAAAAAGAGAAGGGTGAGCAGGAATATCTCCT
>Ga0116171_10004531_pt1 | contig 12462 bp, 11 predicted proteins | sample AD_JPNHW2_MetaG_FD_89798 | JGI IMG/M metagenome (GOLD analysis project Ga0116171, IMG submission 89798) | Active sludge microbial communities of municipal wastewater-treating anaerobic digesters from Japan - AD_JPNHW2_MetaG | ecosystem: Engineered > Bioreactor > Anaerobic > Digestate | place...
TCAATATATCAATTCCTTACAATCAACTACTTCATTACCATGCTCCACATTCCTGACCTCATTCCCCTGCCCCCTTTCCGCAGAGCGGAAGAAAGGGGTACTAATTGTTTTAGGATTAAGCCCCTCCCACCTGGTGGAGGGGTTGGGGAGAGGTATTATTCTATTACTTCGGCTTTATCGAATTTCTGTGAATTAAAATTGATCCTCGAATGCTGTACTCTTCTTATCCCTTTTCCTCCGAAGAATCCCCAGCCTCCGCTGCCGAGCAGAAATCCCAGTGCGTAGAGACCGCCGTTATTATTCTGTGCATACATTGTCACTTCGTCATTGAAGAGCATGGCGATAAAGTCGAAGGGTGCTATGAATCCATGCCACAGACCTCCGAAAAATCCGTATGTATGTCCAGACAGGCACTGATCAACATTCTCCCTGTCGGCACAACCCGATACAATTAAGATAATCAGCAGGATAAGGGGAAGCAGCAACTTCCCTTGATACATTTTTTTCATTTTATGATATTTATTCTTCAGGTTTGAAACAGATCGAGTTCTATGGCTTTTCCGGAGAACTTTTTCTCATGGTCGAGCAGCCATTTCTTGCGTTTAAGGCCGCCTCCATAGCCAACCAGGGCGCCGTCGGCACCTACAACCCTGTGGCATGGGATCACTATTGCAATCCTGTTTGATGCGTTGGCATGCCCGACTGCACGTGCGGCTCCCTTGTTGCTCAGCGATGCAGCCTGCTCATTATAAGAAATAGTCTCACCGAAAGGGATTTTCTGAAGGTTGGTCCAAACAGCCTGCTGGAACTCTGTACCAGGTATAACCAGCTTAAGACTGAATGTCTTTCTCTTTCCTTTAAAATAATCTTTAAGCTGCCTTTTTAATGACCATAAATGCAGGTTAGTCCCTTCCCTGATAGTAGTCTGAAGGAGTGAAGCAAGTTCTTCGTATTCTGCTGACAGGTTTTCCCTGTCGGTAAATTCAAGCATACAGATGCCATCTCTGGTTGCACCTGCAATCATTTCGCCAAGAGGAGTTTCTATTTTTGTAGTCTTTATCATAAACCCACTCCTAATCCCTCCAGGGAGGGGAACTTATTCCACTTTATATTCGCTTTGTCAATCCTTTCTTCTCTGTTGTTTCGTCCTCATGGTTTAGGAAATCTTGCTGATGTCGACTTAATAAATCTGCTGTTTCTGAATCGCATTGCCGACCAGTCGTCGTCGACCGATACCATTCTTATTCCGAAGAAACCTGAGTCGTTCAGCGCTTTCCACCCTTTATCGCGTTCAAGGTCCGATTTCATTTTTTTCGATGTTTTCTTTGGATAGCAGAACCATAATATGCCGTCGGCAGTAAGGTTATGCAATGCTACCGGGGCAAGCAGGTTCACTTCAGAAATGTTTTTTGCAAAAAGAATCATAAAGTCATAAGGACATCTCTGGTCAATATCGTTGTCTGTAATAACCCCTTCAAGCTCTTTTGCCACTGCCAGGAAAAATGATTCTTCGGCATTAATAACTGCAATCCTAAGCTGTCCTTTGTAGTTCAGCTTTTTAAGAAGCTCTTTCATAAAAACCTTATTTCCATGCTAATTTAATTAAAATTGTCATACATGGAAATATTTTTAACTTTGTACTTTCTGATATGGGGTGCCTTAATAATAAAGGCTGAGATCATACCCTTATAACCTGATCCGGATAATGCCGGCGTAGGGAATAGAGAGTATCCGGAATTTCAGCATAGAACAGAACCTCATTTCAGGCCAAACTTTTTAGAAATGAGAAAAGAGCTTGTGTTTCTTATTCTGTTCATCATGGTTCCTGTGTGCGTCAAAGCAATCCAGGATAAAAGTCCCTTAATAACAGGGGTGATCAGGGAAAATTCCGGAAATACTCTTTCCGGCGCATCTGTATCTGTGGAAGGTTCATTCCTGGGAACAATTTCCGATCATGAAGGAAAGTATAAACTTGAGGGACTGATGAATGGGATTTACCGTGTCAGGTATTCTTTTATCGGATATGAGTCACAGGTAATTGAGATCATTGTTAACGGATTAACAATACGCGATGTAGTTCTTGAAGCGCAGCCGCTCATGGCCGGGGAGGTGATTATAAATGCCATGAGAGCCGGGAACCGTACACCGCTGGCTTATACAACAATCGACAGGGAGCTTATCAGAAAACAGAATTCAGGACAGGATATTCCCTTCCTGCTGGGGATGACTCCTTCACTTGTTGAGACATCTGAAGCTGGTAACGGAATAGGATATACGAGCCTTCGGATAAGGGGCACCGACGCCAGCCGGATAAACGTAACCATCGACGGTATCCCGCTTAACGATCCGGAGTCGCAGCAGGTTTTCTGGGTCGATCTTCCCGACCTTGCATCGTCGGTCGACAATATACAGGTACAAAGGGGTGCAGGATCTTCCTCAAACGGTGCAGGAGCCTTCGGCGCAACTGTCAGCATTCAAACGATGAGCGCTGAAAATGAACCCTCTGTAAGAATATCTTCCTCTGCCGGTTCATTCAATACCTTTAAAAATTCTGTCTCTGCCGCAACAGGGCTTCTGGCAGAAAGATTCGCACTTAATGTGAGGCTCTCCCAGTTGAAAAGCGATGGTTACATACGACGTACCGGTTCCGATCATAAATCAGCCTACCTGTCGGGTGTTGTCAATGCAGGCCGATCGAGGATTAAGGCTAATGTGATACTGGGACAGGAGCATACGGGGATAGGATGGTGGGGTGTTCCGAAGGAGATGCTGGCCATTGACCGGAGGTATAATCCTGCAGGTGAATATACCGATGAGAACGGCAATACCTTCTACTATAAGAATGAAAGTGACAATTACCGCCAGGACCATTACCAGCTGATTTACAGCCTGAGGATAAATGAGTCTCTGAATTTCAGCTCGGCGCTTCATTATACTGCCGGGAAAGGTTATTATGAGGAATTCAGGGAAGACCAGCCGTTGCAGGAATATGGTCTGCCTGAGGTACATATCGGGGATACGGTTATTTCTGAAACAGATATGATCAGAAGAAAATGGATGTCTAATGATTTCTATGGTCTGGTATTTTCGCTTCGTTATCTGAAAGGACGGCTTGAAATGACTGCAGGAGGAGGAATTAACAACTATTCCGGCGATCATTTCGGCACGCTGGTCTGGATGAAATACCCCGGTGCTGTCGTGAAGGATCACCGGTGGTACCTGAACAACGGCACTAAAAGCGAAGGCAGTCTCTATGCTAAGGCCAATTATGAGATCAGCAGCAAATTGTCATTTTATGGCGACCTTCAGTACAGGTACATACTATATAAGATTTCGGGGAATGATGATGATCTTAAAGATCTCAGCCAGACTCACGATTTCGGTTTTTTCAATCCCAAAGCAGGTATTTTCTGGGCTATCAGCCCTCATCAGGATGGCTGGCTTTCATTCTCCGTCGCCGGACGTGAGCCAACCCGGTCCGATTTCAAGGAAGCAGCAGGCGATCCGGATGCAACACCACGCCAGGAAAGGCTTTTTGATACTGAGGCAGGTTACAGGATACATCGCGATAAGTATCTCCTCGGCATAAACGGCTACCTAATGTATTACCACAACCAGCTGGTGCCGACAGGTGAACTGAGCAGCACGGGCTATTCAATAATGACTAACGTCGGCAGAAGCTACAGGATGGGACTGGAATGGACCGGATCATGGAAACCGCTCACTTTTTTTAACTGGGATATGAATCTAACTGTGAGCAGGAATAAAATCAATGGTTTTACCGAACATTATACCGATTATAATACTTCGACTTGGGAAAGCTCGTATAAAAGTAAACAACTGGGAACAGTCGATATAGCATATTCGCCTGCAGTGACAGGAAGCAGCGCTCTAAACTTCAGCATAAAAAGAAATCTGGGAATTCATTTTATCAGCAAATATACAGGCCGGCAATATTTCGATAATACCATGAGCAGGGAGAGGATGCTGGATCCTTACTTTGTTAATAACCTGAGGATTAGCTATGAACCGGTGATCAGGAAATTCAACGGTCTTGAATTCAATCTGCATATTAATAATATTTTCAATACTTCATACGAGAGCAATGCTTATGGCGGAAACTGGTATGAAGACGGGATAGAAAAATCATGGTCGTACTATTTTCCGCAGGCAGGTACGAATATAATGGTAACGGCAGGAATTGCTTTTTAAGCTTATGGAAATACAAGACTGGATATCGAATAATTTTGTTGAGGTCTTCGGCGCTGTCGCCGGGATACTGTATGTGTTCCTGGAGGTCAGGCAAAATATCTGGCTGTGGCCGGTCGGAATATTTACATCAGCAGTCTATATATGGGTGTTTTTTTCGGGGAAGCTGTATGCTGACATGGGCTTACAGGGCTATTATCTGTGTATAAGTGTGGTGGGATGGTACTGGTGGATGAAGGGTGCAGGGCGCAGTGCTCAGGGCGCAGGGCAAGCATCCCCCCTTGAGAGCCTGTCCCGCGACAGAGGGAGGGAGGCGGGGGGTGTTCCTTCCACAGACAATAAAAAATCATTTCCTGTGACCAGAATCGGATTGAGAACAGGTATCATTTTGTCATTGGCATTTATTGTCCTTTATTCATTTATGTGGTTTATCCTCGACCGGTTTACCGATTCCCCCGTACCCGCATGGGATTCATTTATTACATCGCTTTCGATCATCGCCACCTGGATGCTGGCAAGGAAGATATATGAACACTGGTATCTCTGGATAGTAGTTAATATTGCTGCAGCTTTATTGTTTTATTCGCGTGGTCTCTATCCCACAGTAGTATTATATATAGTATATTGTGCAATGTCGTTTGCAGGCCTTTCAGAATGGAAAAAATCAATTCAAAAGTAGTAGTTGTCGCTGACGGATCTTTCCCGTCACACCCGATTCCGCTCAGTTATATTGAGGAAGCGGATGTAATAGTATGTTGTGACGGGAGTACAGGAAGCCTGGTCACAGCCGGTTACCTGCCCGATGCGATTGTAGGAGATATGGATTCCCTTGACGCTGAGCTCGCCGAGCGTTTTGCTGATCGTATACATGCTGATAACGACCAGGAGACAAATGACCTTACAAAAGCGGTTTTATGGTGCAGGAATTACGGTTATAATGAAATAACCATTGTCGGCGCTACCGGTAAAAGGGAAGATCATACACTAGGAAATATTTCATTACTGGCCGACTACTCTGAATATATCAAAGTCAGGATGGTCACCGATACAGGTATCATACTTCCTTTTAAAAAAAGCTGTAAGATTGAAACTTTTAAGGGACAGCAGATCTCAATTTTCTCCATAAAACCTGATACAGAGATCACATCATCGGGACTGAAATATGCTTTGGCCGGTAAAAAGCTCAGAAACTGGTGGGAAGCGACGCTGAATGAAGCAGTTGGTGATGTTGTAAAATTGGAGTTTGAAGGAGGAGCTGTTTTGGTATTCCTTTTGTTTCGATCCCCCGTTCCCCATAAAGAGGGGTCAGAGGCCCAAACATATAAATGATGTTTTATTTTGGATCTGCTCCCCCTTTAGGGGACAGGGGGGCCTGCCTCTTTTTTCACCAGGTTTATCAGCTGTACCCTGCTTTTTACGTTAGTCTTTATGTAAATACGATGGGTATGATCTTTGACTGTCTGCAGGCTGATAAACAGTTTCTCTGATATTTCTTTATTGCTCAGGCCATTGCAAATTTCACGAATAATGTCGGATTCCCGGGATGACACTTCAAACTTTGTACGGAAACCCTCAAAGGAACTATCCGGTGAGGCTTCATGTTTTGCAATTGCAGTCAGAAAAGTACCATAGCTGAGGTAAACCGGCAGAAAAGTATTTCCCGAGAAGAAGGCAAAAATAAATATCAGTCCGAGCCAGGTTTGAGATGTGTAGAAAAACAGTGGAATACACTGGGCTATGCCTATTATCGAGATTGCAGGGGCAATGATGCGCCTGTCGTATTCATATATTGCCGTCTTGCTCTTGATTGGAAGATGGATCAGGTAAGAAGCAAGAAGCGACCATATAATATTCATCATTATATAGTAATACTTGATGAAGAGACCGGGATCCTTTATTTTCCCGTTTGCAATGAGATAGCCCAAAACGGCGAGAATGGAAAAGTTTACTGCAAGGAACGAAAATACAGCCCATCCTCCGGTTTTTCGTCCCGATAACGTTGCAGAGAACTGGATGAGCGTCATCCAAGCGAATACCAGGAACGGAAGCCCGAGCAGCAATGAGATCCCTGTGAACCTTAAAAGAAGTTCCGGAGAAATATATGTGGCAAGGATCGTCCTGACAATAACCTGTCCCCATAGCCCGTAAAAACCAAAGGCTGAAATGAAGACCTGGTAATAGATAAGTGTCGAAAAGAGATCGGATTTATATTTATTTCGCAGTCTTGTCGAAAGAATTATTCCGCCTGCGGTCAGCGCAACCGATAGGATCAGATCGAGATAAACGAGATAGGTTAGCATGGGATAAATTTATAAAATTCCCTGAATATCAGGCAACCCACCCGGCAACACTACCAAAGTATTGGCGGTAATACTTTAGTAGGATTGTTAAAATTCAATACTATAGTATGAAGTTTATCTGTCTGATGCAGTTTACATTTGCTTCATAAAATTAGTGCACACAATAAATTTTAAGAAAAAATGGAAACCACAACCAACTACAATTTAAAACCGACTTTCGGTAACAGCTTTGGGACAGGATGGAGTGTGATGATGGATAACTTCCTGCGATTGTTTCTTGTTGTTATAATAGTAGCAATCATCACCGGCCCTCCAAGCGTCTTTCAGATGAACTTCAATAAGGGCGACATGCACGGTATGCCATGGAACTGGGATGGCTGGCATGGCGATATGAAAGGGTTATTCGGTATGGCATCTCTTGGCATGCTTGCCGTGCTCCTCGGGCTAATGGCATTGCTCTATACATGCCTTGTTGTTCCTGTCTTTACCTTCGGAAGCAAGATGTTCTTCCTTGAAGCGGTAAGAAAACAAAAACCCAATTTCGAATGGCTTATCAGGGGATTCACGAAAAATTACCTCAATATTATCCTGGCTAACCTGCTGGTCTTTGCCCTTGTGGCCATAGGCTTCTTTGCGCTGATCATACCGGGGATAATCATAGCCTGCAGGCTGGCATTCGTAAAGTTTATCGTTATGGATAAGAACGCTGATCCTATTGAAGCTGTGGAGATGAGCTGGAGAATGACCAGGGGCCATGGCTGGACAATCTTCTTCATGGGATTCGTATCTTTCTTTATATTTTTATTAGGACTTCTCTTGATGATAGTCGGTGTATTCCCGGCAATAATCTGGATTTCCAGCGCCTTTACATCACTCTACCAGTCTGTTGTTCTCGAGAAGGAAGTACCTTCAGAGCCTGAAGCAGTTGCCGCATAATTTCGCTTAATAAGAACAATTCCTTAATTAGTTTTCACCTGCCAGGGGCTTCGGCTCCGGCAGGTTTTTTATTTAAATTTTTGTAACTTTACTTTTTAAAATCTTTATTTAATCATCATGAAAACAAAATCGATAATTCTTTCACTGGTACTGTTATTTTCAGTTACAACATTCTGTAGCGGACAGATAGGAGGATACCTTAAGGGTAAAGTCGACAGGGCAGTTAATGCTGCTGCCAGTGCAGCCGATAAAAGGGCAAACCAGGAAATTGATAAAAAAGCCGAAGAAGAAGTAAATAAAGCTGCTGATAAAATATTACAGGATGCAGAAAAAAAAGCTGAAGAAAACAAACAGGCTGAAGAGACAGCAAAACCTGAAGATGCAGCTGCAGCGACACAGGGAAACAAGCAGGGAAATGAATCAGCTGGAGGGTTCAACCTGGGTGCATTGATGGGTGGAGGCACAGTGACTTCAAAATACCGTGAATCATATTCATTCAACAACAGGATATTCATGCAGGCCGAAGTCTATGACGGTAAAGATGTGGCAAAAATGGATTATTTCATTTATTTCAATGACGAATCGGCCGATGCAGGAATTGAGATGAAGATGGCAGGAACCACTGATGAAGGAACTGAGGTTGCAATGGCTTCTGCATTTATTGTCGACGGAACAAATAAGTCCTTCCTTATGCTTACAGATATGGGAGGAACAAAGTTTGGAATGATCAGCGATGTGCCGGATGAAACAGCTGCAGCAGGACAGGCAGAAAATATGCCCAAAACGGTAATTACAAAGACAGGCAACAGTAAAGTGATCGCCGGCTATAAGTGCGACGAATATACAGTCAGAGAAGAAGGAAAACAAGAATACAGCAAAGTATGGATCACCAAAGACCTTAAGCTGAAAGCTGACAAGAGGACATTCTCAAAGGCAGGCGTATCGCCATATTATGACACTCCCGAACTTCGTGATGGTGCTGCCCTGGCGATGGAAGCTTATGACAACAAGGGAAAACTTACAATGAAGTCGGAAACCAAAGAGATCAATACTGGATTTAAGCACTCGATGTCAGCATCGGGTTATTCACTGCGCCAGATGAACTTCAACCAGGCAGGAACACAGAAATAGGGCTGTAAAAGCATTAGAGGCTGTAGAGGCTGTAGAGGCTGCAGAGGCAAATGCCTTTAAAGCCTTTAATGCATCTATAGCCTCTACTGCTTTTTAATGAGTTTTGCAAATCTCAGCAGCAGCTTTTTCTTCCCCTCATTCACAAAATCTACTGTTGCAGTCTGGTTCGGGGCTTCCCCTTCGATTGATAAGATGATACCATCGCCAAAACGATCATGGTGTACTGAATCGCCTTCTTCAAAAGCAGATGATCCGGTGGTTGGTGATGATGCCGGATGAGCAGTATCTGTTTTTGTGATCTTCCTGAGTTTTGGTGAAGTTTTAAGAATTATTTTTTCTTCCCCGAGGGAGGAAGGTTTTTCGTCAGAGGATTTTTTAGCAGAAAATGGTTTACCTCCTGTCTGCGGATAGTCTATATACTTCATATCGAGCTCCCTCAGAAACCTGCTCGGATTGCTCCTTTCCAGATTACCCCATTTGTACCTGTTGAGTGCATAGCTTAGTACAGCCTGTTTCCGGGCACGTGTTAACGCCACATAGAAAAGTCTTCTTTCTTCTTCCAACTCTTTTGAGCTGCCTGACGACATCGGCGAAGGGAACAAGGTATCTTCCATCCCTACAATATATACATGACTGAATTCCAGTCCTTTTGCCGAATGGATTGTCATCAGGGTGACTTTCTCGCGGTCTTCGTCCTTTTCATTGTCCTGGTCGGTGAGCAGGGCAACATTAGCAAGGTATGCGCCCAGGGTGGCGGGATCGCCGTTTGTCTCAGCATCTTCAGTAAATATTTTTATGGCATTCAGAAGCTCTTCCATGTTTTCATAACGGCTGATTTCTTCAGGTAGTTTGCCGTCGCGAAGCTCTTTCATTATTCCTGACCCTGCTGCTATCTCCCTTGCCTTGGTATATGCATCTGTAGTTTCTGCATCTTTCGACAGAGCCACAATAAGATCGGCATATACTGTTAATTTTTTAACAGTACCCGCATTGAAATGTTGAGGAAAAGAAGATGCATCATTTAGAATATCCCAGGCCGGCTGGTTTTTTTCTCCTGCTATCTCCAGGAGCTTTTCCACTGTGGTGTCGCCGATACCTCTCTTAGGGTAGTTGATCGATCTTTTCAGGGCCTCCTCATCATTATGGTTCATTACCATCCGGAAGTATGACAGGATATCCTTGATCTCCTTACGTTCATAAAATGATAATCCGCCATAGATCTTATATGGTATGTTTTTCCTGCGCAGGGTCTCTTCGAATATCCTGCTCTGGGCGTTGGTACGGTAGAGGATCGCAAAATCGGACCAACGAAGCTGGTTGGAGAACCTCCTGTCGAAGATATCCGACGTGATCAGGAATCCCTCCTCGGTATCGGTCATAGCCTGCATGATCAGGATCTTTCCACCCTGTTCATTTTCAGAGAATACATTCTTCTGGATCTGGCCTTCATTATTTGCTATTATCGCATTGGCTGCATTGACGATTGTCCTGGTCGACCTGTAGTTTTGTTCGAGCTTGAAGAGTTTATATTCCGGATAATCGTTCCTGAATTCAAGAATGTTCTCTATCCTTGCCCCCCTGAAAGAATAGATGCTTTGTGCATCGTCGCCGACCACGCAGAGGTTATGATGCGTGGCTGCCAGCTTTTTCACAATCAGATACTGGGCATAGTTTGTATCCTGGTATTCATCAACCAGGATGTACCTGAAACGTTCCTGGTAGGAGGCAAGTACGTCGGGGAAATCCCTGAAAAGTATATTGGTATTGAGGAGAAGGTCGTCAAAATCCATTGCATTCGATTTGAAGCACCTCGAAGCATATATCGTGTAGATTTCGGAGAAACGGGGTATCCTCCCTGCATTATCGGATTCATGCAAAGAAGTATCGCCGGCATATTTCCTGGCTGTTACCAGGTTATTTTTCAGCATTGATATCCTGGCCGATATCACACCGGGTTTATATACGTTATCGTCGAGGTTCAGTTCCCGGATTATTGTTCTGACAAGGCTTTTAGCATCTGCTGCATCGTAAATTGTATAGTTTGATTTATAGCCCAGCCTGTCGCCTTCGATCCTGAGTATTCTTGCAAAAATTGAATGAAAAGTGCCCATCCACAGGAAACGCGCCAGTTCTGGTCCTGCTATTTTTGCTATCCTCTCCTTCATTTCCCCTGCAGCCTTATTGGTGAATGTAAGTGCAAGGATCTTTCCGGCCTGTACACCGTTCTGCAGGAGGGTCGCTATCCGGAATGTCAATACTCTTGTCTTGCCTGCCCCTGCTCCGGCAATTACCAGTGCCGGCCCTTCGGTATTTACAACTGCCTGCTTCTGGGCTTCGTTAAGTTCGAGAAGATAATTGTGATCCATCCTTATTTTCGGAATTACAGCGTTCCGGGTGGCACAAAAATAGTCGTATTTTTATTATACTTGCAATGAATTATACAAAATGGGTAAAACAATCCGTTTGTTTAGAAATTAAGATCTGCCTGTGCGCTTTAGTATATTGATAGTCACCTGTTTTCTGCCAATATCGCTGTTGGCTCAAATGACTGCACCCGGGTCGAAATCTGTAAGATTCACTTCGTACCCGTCGTCGCCCGCGGTAAAAGATCAGGTTTTTTTCTATTGCAGTACATCAGGTACCGGAACAGGCTCCTTAACAGCCCGGCGTTCAGTGCGAACAGGTAATTACGATTATTCGTGGTATAAATGGAACAACGGCACAGGCGATTTCAGCGATCATATAATTTCTGAAATAAATATAACAACCTCCACGATCGTAAGCCTCTCTGCAGGAGGATATAAAGTTAAGATCGACAGTTCAGGTATAACGGTGGAAAGCCTGACAGGATGGATCTTTTTCGATACCCCGCCCACAGTACTGGCAAGACTCGAGGAGGAGAGGTGCAACAGGGTGGCCCTGGATGGTACAGCAGAGGCTACAACGACGAAATTCTTTTACAACGATCCTGTGACAAAAAACAGCGTGGCCCTGAATAATGAAGTGAGGTTCCTCTGGTCATCTGATCCTGTTTCGGTGATACCGCAGCCTGATTTTAATATCGACCCTGTTACCTATATACCACCACTTGATGATGTTACCTATAGGTTGCAGGTTAACACTCTCGGCTGTTCTGGGGAGTCATCATTTTTTTATGAAGCAATTAGAGCCTTTGCAGAGTTCGATGCTGTGCCTGTCGAAGGAGAGGCGCCGCTGGAAGTAACCTTTACCGACAAATCGATAAGAGGTTTTAAATATACCTGGGACTTTGGCGATGATACAATTTCACATTTGAAAGATCCCCTTCCGCATACATATTACAGACCTGGAGAGTATTATGTGAATCTATTAATAGAAAGCGAGCTTTTCTGTACGCACATGGCCGACAGCATAAAGATCACTGTTACGCCCTCTGAACTTGATATCCCAAATGTCTTCTCTCCTGACGACGACGGATATAACGACAGGTTCAGAATTGATACAAAATCGATGCGTTTTATAAGCATGGAAGTATTCAGCCAGTCGGGTATCAGGGTCTATGGCTTTTCAGGTGAAGGCGACAGTCTCAAAGAGTGGGACGGCTGGGATGGAAACATTAACAACTCAGGAATAAAAGCACGTCCGGGGATCTATTTTTATGTCATCAGGGCTTTTGGTTGGGATGATGTCAAATATGATTCGAAGGCATACCGGGGATTTGTATACCTATATAGATAGATAATGGCTAAAGAAGAAAAGCTTTAGAGGCTATAGAGGCTTTAATAGCTTTAGATGCAAGGCATCAACAGCCTCAACAGCCTCTACAGCTTCTACAGCCTTTACAGCTTCTACAGCCTCTACAGCTTCTACAGCTTCTACAGCCTCTACAGCTTCTACAGCCTCTACA
>Ga0116171_10004532_pt1 | contig 12458 bp, 9 predicted proteins | sample AD_JPNHW2_MetaG_FD_89798 | JGI IMG/M metagenome (GOLD analysis project Ga0116171, IMG submission 89798) | Active sludge microbial communities of municipal wastewater-treating anaerobic digesters from Japan - AD_JPNHW2_MetaG | ecosystem: Engineered > Bioreactor > Anaerobic > Digestate | place...
CCTTGCATATTTTAAATAATCGCTCATTTCTGATTGCTTTTCCTCAATCCGTCAAAACACTACAAAATTTAACCCTTTCGGTCAAGGAAAATAGCAGATTTTGTCTGTGTGACGGGTGACGAGTGGCTTTTCTTAATTCCGTCAGTCAAATGACGCAATTTCAATAAATTCAGTCAGTCAACTGACGCAATTCCTATTAATTCAGTCAATTGAGTTGACAAAAGGGTCTAAATATAGATAATTAACAGAGTCAGATCAAGGAGGGGATGATGGTTTGGTATGACCGGTTTTATGATGGAAAGATCGAAAATATAATTCAGCCCGGAAAGGTGGTGATAATTTATGGACCTAGAAGAGTTGGCAAAACTTCGATGGTCAGGAAATTTTTATCTGATTTTCAGAGTAAAGTTTACACAGGAGCTGGCGAAGATATGCCGCTTAGGGAGATCTTTAATACTCAGAACATTGCACAGATGAAAAGTGCGTTTTCCGGATATGATGTTGTTTTTATTGATGAAGCACAAAAAATTCCGAATGTCGGAACTGGTTTGAAAATTCTTGTTGATCACATTCCGGGGATTAAAATAATTGCAAGCAGGTCTTCTTCATTTCAACTGTCATCTCAGATCGGTGAACCGCTGACCGGCAGAAACAGAAATGTTTTTCTTTTTCCTGTTTCAATGCTTGAGATAAAAAATCAGTTCGGTGGGATGCATATAATTGAATCTCTGGAAAATTACATGATTTACGGTTCGTATCCTGAAGTTTTAACGGCTGAAAACATTGAGGCGAAAAAAGAATATCTCGTAACACTCCGGGACTCTTATCTTTTTAGAGATATATTAGAGTTGGAAAATATTAAAAACTCAGATAAACTTTATGATCTTTTGCGGTTACTGGCATTCCAGATCGGTCATGAGGTCTCTATTCAGGAGCTTGGAAATCAGCTGGGTATGTCTAAAAATACGGTTGAAAAATACATGGATCTTCTTGAAAAATCATTTGTGATTAAAAAAGTAAATGGATTTTCCCGCAATCTGAGAAAAGAGGTCACAAAAAATTCAAGATACTACTTTATTGACAACGGAATACGCAATGCGGTAATCAGCAACTTTAATCCAATAAATCTCAGGGATGATGCCGGAATGTTGTGGGAGAATTTTCTTTTTATAGAAAGATTGAAAAAGAATTCTTATATGAGTTGTTATGCAAACAGCTATTTCTGGAGAACTTACGACGGTAAGGAAATTGATCTTGTCGAGGAAAAAGATGGATCGCTTTATGGCTTTGAATTCAAATGGGGAAATAAAAAACCATCTGTTCCAACACTTTGGAAAGAAACTTATAAAGAGAGTTCTTATGAAGTCATTTCAAAAGATAATTTTCTAGATTTCATCAGTTAAGAGCTTCGCTGTTGATCACCACAGATCCTTTTTTATTCCCTTCTTCAACATATCTGTGAGCCTCTGCGGTCTGTTCAAGCGGAAATCGTTTATCTATGATCGTTTTAATTTTTCCTTCCTCAATAAGTTCTTTTACTAATATCAGATCATTAAGGCTTCCTGGGGCGATTGAGCAGATCACTTTTCTGCCGCCTGAGATCGATGTCAAGAGCATTTGAAAAAGCTGTTTTGTTTTAAAGCTTGCAAGAAGATATATCCCATTTTCATTGAGTGAGTTTTTATTCTGTGAGAATGAACTTTTTCCAAGTATGTCAAAGATCACATCATATTTTTCGCCGTTTTGTGTGAAATCCTCTTTTGTGTAATCAATGACTTTGTCTGCTCCGAGTGTTTTAACGAATTCCAGCCTTGGAGTGCCGCAGATGCCGGTTACTTCAGCTCCAAAGTGCTTAGCTATCTGTACAGCGGCTGAACCGATTGAACCGGATGCGCCGTTGATAAGAATTTTCTGTCCGGGCTTGAGGTTTACTTTTTTGAGTAAGGGCAGTGCCATTATCGCTCCGTAAGAAACGGCAGCGGCTTCATTGTATGTCATGTTCTCAGGTTTTATTGCAAGACATCCGGTTTCCGGCAGGCAGATATACTCGGCATAAGCGCCCATATTTGCACCTAGATATCCGAAAACTTTGTCGCCTTGCTTGAACTTCTTTACATTTACGCCGATTGATTCTATTTCTCCTGAAAACTCACTGCCGAGTACTTTGATTCTCGGTTTTCTAAGACCGAAAACAAGTTTTGAAATAATCCACAGCAGCATAGGCATGTTGAACTTTGACGGAGTGACATCTTTGAAATTTCTCGCAATAAGATCTCCGTAATTTACAGATGCCGCATGAACTCTGATCAGAACTTCATTATTTTTCGGAACAGGTTTTTCCACTTCTTTGATCTGAAGAACTTCCGGCGGACCGTATTTTGTGCAAACAACTGATTTCATTTAACCCTCCAACACAAAATAGATGCAGAATCTGTGATTGATTAATTTCCGGCGTAATCTGAAACGAAATCATTCCATGTGGTGAAATTGTTCCATTTTGCTCCGCTGTCTTCATACGCCGAGTCGTATCCGCTGTTTGACTTCGGGAAATATATCGACATCCCGCCCATATTGGTATAATCAACATTCCAGCCTGAAGTATTTTTTGTTCTCAAGTAAATTACCAGATTTTCATAAGCTGTAAGGAGATTTGTAGCCGATGTGCCGACAGAGGATTTTATATTATTTGTAAATTCATAAATGTCTCTTGCATCATCAATATAGTCACCATAGCCTGAATCTCCCAAGTTGCCGAGATTCGATCTTATGTTTTCAATAGAATTTTTGCTACTGGATGATAAATCTGTAGCAAATGCGGAAAGAGCAGTTCCGAAAGCCTGTACTTTACTTAAATCAAAAACAGCCATTGTCGCAAAGTAGTCGCCTTCATCGTAATATGAATCAGCTATTTTTTTACCTATTTCTACAGGTGTGACATCATTAGGATTTTTTACAATTATGGGCATCCAGACATTATACGCCCAACCACCGTTCGGTTCGGTTTCTTCGGAAGCGACAAGATAATCGGCATAAGGCTGTGTAGCTGCGGCAAGTTCCCATGAACCCATCAGACAGGCATCAAATCCGATGATGTCGAATTTCTTACCCATTACTGTCGTTATGCCGCTGAGTGCAGATGCGTATTCACCTGAAGCTATTGATATTTCGTCTTCATCATCGTCATACTGATCGCTGCCGTTGAAATCGTCAGAAAAGCCCTTTGTCCGCATAGCTGCCTTTCTCCAGTCAAGTCCGTGATCCCACAGGATGAGCATGTTATGTTGTGCCGGATAGTTCTCAGCCACATATTTTCCGAAGCTTTCGAGACTTGTTCCGCTTGACATGTTGAGTTCGCCGAAATCCTTCACCTGTGTAGCTGTACCTTTGCCTATTTTATAAAGTTTAGCTGTTGTGTTCGTTCTGTCAGCAAGAACGAGAATATTGACATTATCGCTGGAAGTTACGCTTTTCATTTCGGTAAGATCGTTCCCGCCATCGGAATCAAGGTTGTTATCTGCATTCATGAAAACCATGATTGTCCATGCCGGCTTATCATCTTCGACACATGTTCCGCTCTGGTCTGTGTATCCGCTGTCACATGCACAGTTATACGATGATGCGTCTGTCGTGGCGGTACATTTTGTTTTGTGAGTAACGGTGCAAGGATTCGGATCGCACGGATCGTCCACGCAGTTACCATTACTCTCAATTGTTCCTGAAGGACAGGTGCATTCATATAATGAGAAGTCTTCTGAAGCTGAACAGTCCTTGTCTTCGCACGGATTCGGTATGCATGGATCTGTATTTATTGAATAATCAAGCGTGTATGAACCTGAACCTGTGCAGCCATCAGCAAAGAAATAGTAAGTTCCCGGAGAAACCTTGCCTGAAATGGCTCCGGCACTTCCGCTTCCGTTCGAATCATCGTTACAGAAAAGCTGAGAAGAAACCACCTCGCAGTCACTCCTTAAATAGACGAGAGTGTCATAAGCGTTTTCACCTGCCATGGAAAAAGAAAAATAAGCATTTGTTTCAACTGTGAAGGAATAAATATTTTCTTTGGCGGTAGCTTCGCAGCCGTCAGTACAATCATCAGTAACTTCATATGTGTAAGTTGCGCTTGAACTGGCTGTTGTTCCTGAAACTGAGCCGCTTCCTGTTAAAGGTATTGCTAAATCACATGATTTACCTGTCATGGTAGACGGATCGATACATGCTGTTCCGTTGAGAACAAATCCGTTATCACATGAGCAGGTGTAGGAATCACCATTCAGTGTGCATACGGTTTTGTGCGCATCCGTGCACGGATTGGGATTGCACGGATCGGTATCAGCAGTATAAGCATCGGGTGTTTCAGTATCCGTTGCAGAATCGGTATTCTCAACGGAATCATCGTCACCAGTTGAATTCTGATCAGTAACGGACTGATTATTGTCAGTGTCACTGATGGATGTTTTCTTATCGTTATCGCATGAAGCTGACAGCAGAACAGAAAACATGGAAATGAAAACAAGAAGCTTTTTCATGAAGTTACTCCTACTGACAAATAAAAAAACCAAATGGATTATAGCTCTTCAAAGCCTTTTAGCAATAAGCTTTCATAAGTCTTTGTGCATTTACCGGAACTTGCGCAATCCGTTGATGATTACATACAGAGATGGGATTATTACAAGTGTTATTACTGTGGAAAAAAGGAGTCCGTAGGCAAGAGATACAGCCATCGGGATCATGAACTGAGCTTCTCGTGATTTATCGAAAACCATCGGAGCAAGTCCACCGAATGTTGTGATTGTTGTCAGAAGTATCGGTCTGAACCTTCTCACACCGGAAGTTACAACAGCTTCCGCATGCGAATATCCCTGTGAGACCAATGTGTTGGCATATTCTATCAGAACGAGGCTGTCATTTATTACAACGCCGGAAAGCGCAACAATTCCCATTATGCTTATGATGCTCAGAGACTGTCCCATTGCGATATGCCCGCCCACGGCGCCGATGATACCGAACGGAATGCTTATCATTATCATAAATGGCTGGGAATAGCTTCTAAGAGGAATTGCAAGTAGTGCAAAAATCACTATCAGTGCCAGAATCATATAACGGAAAAGGGATGAAAGAGAATCTCCGATTTCCTTCTGTCTGCCGCCGAAAGACCATGACAGACCCGGGTACCGTTCCTTCAGCAGGGGCAGCATTTTACTTTCAAGCATCTGTGTGACCATCTGTGTTTTTTCCTCCGGTTCGACATTAGCCGAAAAAATGGCAACCCTTTTCCCGTTGACATGTTCAAGTTTCGTATATGACCTGCCGTATTTAACCTCTGCCGCTTCGCTTAAGGGAATTTCGGTTCCGTCAGAAGCCCTCAGTATCAGATTTTCCACATCATATTCATTCACTCTTTCATTTTTTGGAAGTCTTGCCATGACTTTGATTTCATGTCTTCCCCTTACCTGACGGAGAGCTTCGGCTCCCTTGAAACTGTTTCTGACCTGTTTTCCTATTTCAGATGCGGTAAGACCCAGACTTTCCCCGGCCGGCAGAACTTTGAAAGTATACTGTACTTTACCTTCCGAAAAACCGTCGTCTATATCTGTGACAATCGGAATTTCCCTTGCCATATCGGCAAGCTCGGAACTGATTTTCTCAACCATTCCGCTGTCATTGTGGGCGATTTCAAGTTCAATCGAATATCCATGTCCGGGTCCGCCCATATCCGAAGCGAACATTACCTTCTCTGCCTTACGCAGTTCACCTGTTTCCGCTCTCCACATTTCAGTAAACGCTGCTGTTGAGAGTTTTCGTTTCTCAGCATCGGTTAGATAAATCCTGACATCAATGCTTATTGCTCCTGTAGAGTCGCTACTTGGTCCGATATTCGTGTAAATTCCCTGAATAACCTTCTCTTTTGTATATTTTTCATCTACAGCGTAAGCTGCTTTGACAATCTGTCCGGCCATATCCTCTGCATCAGAGAAAGGCGCTTCGTAGGGGAGTTCGACTTCAACTCCTGAAAACGCCGATTCAATTTTTGGCATTATGACGAACCCTATTCTGCCGCTTCCGACATAAGCTCCCGTAGTTACAAGAATTGCTATTGCGATGCACATCGTTATGTATCTGTGTTCTATGGATTTTTCCAGAAACGGCTTATAAAATCTGTCTATAAGCCCCATAAACCCGTTGCTGAACTTCTGCTGTTCTCTGTAAATGAAAGATTCTATTTTCCCTCTTTTCGGTTCTTTTTTGTTCAAATGACTCGGCAGTACAAAAACGGCCTCAATCAGTGAAACTGAAAAGACGGTGATTACAACAACAGGGATTTCTCCGAATATCTTACCCATCATTCCGGGAACAAAAAGCAGAGGTACAAATGTGACAATATTCGTAAGTACGCTGAAAGTTACAGGCAGAACAACAGCTTTAGTTCCCTCCACCGAAGCCTTAAATGGACTCAGCCCGCTCTGTCGTTTTTCATAGATCATTTCGCCTATCACAATTGCATCATCGACAACAATACCGAGTGCAATAATGAAAGCGAAAAGCGAAGTCACATTTATTGAAACTCCCAGACTCGGCAAAAACAGGAAAGCTCCCATAAATGATACCGGAATTCCGAGAGTAACCCATAGAGCGAGCCGCAGTTCAAGAAAAAGTCCGAGAAAAATAAGCACAAGAGCCATTCCGAGGTAGGCATTGCCAAGAAGCAGATCGACTCTCTGAGTGTAAATTTCAGACTGATCGTTAAGGATTTCCACACTCATTTCAGGAGGCATCCCGGGCTTGAATTCCTGAATAACCCGTTTTGTCGCATCGGCCACATCCACCGGGGTCTGGTCGCCCACTCTGTAGACATCAATTGTGATAGCATTAACGCCGTTATACAGACTTTTCCTGTCAGTTTCTTCAAAATCGTCTTTGACTGCAGCAATCTGATCAAGAGTGATATTGGAACCTGATTTATCTCTCAGTACTGTCATTTTCCCGAAATCAAGTCCGGTCTCACCTCTCTGACTGACTCTCAAGAGAATATTACCTTTGTCCGTTTTGATTTCACCACCTGGACCTCGACGGAAGTTGCTTTAATTTTATCGGCTATATCCTGAATGGAAACGCCATATCTTCTCAAAGTCTCTTTTGAGATTTCAACCGATATTTCAGGTGAATCACTACCGGTAAGCTCAACCTGAGTGATATGGCTGTCAGAAAGAAGTGCATCTCTCAATTCCTCAGCAGAATTAAAAACAGTCTTTTTGTCATAATCGCCATATATTACAAGGGTAATGACTCCACGCTTCGGGAAAGAGAGCGTAACCTGCGGTTTTTCAGTACCTTCCGGAAAAGTGGTTATTTTGTTGACCTCAGTCTGAATCTCCTGATAAATCCGATAGTTATCCTGATTGACAAGAAGATCGACCTGAATCATGCCGGACCCTTCCATAGATGTCGAAGAAATCTTGTCGATTCCGTTTATTCCGCTTATCTGCTCTTCGACCGGAAGAACCACTCCTTTCTCTATTTCTTCAGGACTTGCACCTGGATAATTCACTGAAATCGTCACGGTGTCCGTTGTAAATTCAGGAAAAACTTCTTTTTTTATCGTGAAAGCCGAGATAATGCCTCCTATCAGGCACATAAGCATTATCAGATTAGCCGCGACGGAATTTCCCGCCATCCATGCTATTGCGCCTTTTTTCTTTTCAGTTCCGTTCATTTTCTACTCCTTTCTTCATTGACGGAACTGTTTTTTTCAACAGGCTTTTCCTGCCTGACACCATCTTTCGAAAATATTTTTACCGGAATATTTTCGGCAGGAGATGACACCATACTCGTAATCAGAAGAACTCCGTTCAGTCCTTCTCCTTTAAGTATGATTTTATCCTTACCTTTAGAAATTATTTCAGGTTTCAGAATTTTCATTTTGCCATCAGTTCCGGCAATAAGAATTTTATCTCCTTCTCTGAGCACAGATCTGGGTATCTCGACAGTATTTTCAACAACTTCTCCCGTAATTTCCGAATTCAGGAACATTCCTATCACAAGTTTAGGCAGTTCGAGGTTTTCTTTTTTAAGACTCAAAGGATCGTCTATCTTAACTATCAGCCTTGCCATATACCCGCTATCCTGAAGACTGGCGCCTATTTTAACAATTTCTCCTTCTCTACGGGTCTTACCCCATACACTTTCAGCAGAAAGCATTACTTTTGAACCCTTTTTTCCGGGTTCAGGCAGACCTATCAGCCCGGTTTTTTCCATAGGTAACGACAAATTAACCCAGTAACTGTCACAGTTTGCTATTTTCGCAGCCACTGAACCGCTTGAAACAATACTTCCAATATCAGCAGCCGTTTCAATCACTATCGCATTAAAAGGAGCTTTTATAACCGTTCTGGCATTGTCAAGCTTAGCCTTTTCAAGGGCGGCTTTCGCAGAACTCACCGCTTTTTCGGCATTTTCAAGGTAGTATTTTCTGAGAACCATTTCCTTTTCTTCATCAGACAGATCTTTTCCCAGCATTTCATATTCTTTTCTCGCAACAGCCTGTTTTCCCTCTTCGAGTTTCATATTGAGAGTGGCAGTGGCAAGATCAGCTTCTTTCTGCGGAATGGCAAGTTCGTAATCGGTATTTTCTATTTTCAGAATATCTTCGCCCTTTTTTATTATTCCGCCCGGAATGAAATTCCTGTTTTTCCAGATAATTTTCCCACTAACTTGAGGAATTATCTCAATACTCTCAGACGGCTCAACTTTTCCCATTGCTTCGATAACCACATTATTTGAGCCGGTTTTCATTTGAATTACATCGACCTGGATTGCATTTACTGTGTTCTCAACTTTCCTTCTTTCCACATGAGGTCTTGTGGCAATCAGAAGAAAAGATACTAAAAAAGCTGAAAGGATTATTCCGAATCCGACAAGAACCCTCTTTTCCATTTTCATTTATCGATTCCTCCATTGTCAAAACTGCCAGCGATTGATTTATACAATGCTATTCTATACTGAATGAGTTCCCTCTCTGAAGTAAGCACTGATCTTTCAAGTGCCTGCTGATTTTTCAAGGCTTCAAGAACATAAAAATATGTCGTACCGCCTGTAACAAACTGCGATCTCGTAAGTTCAGAGACTTTCTTTGCTATTTCAAGCTGTTCTTTCAGTTTTTCGAGGTATTCGGACTGCTTTTTCTCACGAATAGCGGCATTCTCGGTTTCCTGTAAAGCCGTCAAAACGACATTGCTGTAATTATTAAGTTTTTCCTGTACAACGGCTTTATTCTGTTCAATCTGGGCTTTTGTTTTACCGCCATCAAAAAGAGGTGCAGTAAGGTTGGCGGCAAGATTGAGGAACCATGTTGTAAAGAAAGAGTTTATCTCTGTCGAGCTCAGTCCGCCGTTCGTATTGAGAGCAAGTTTCGGATATCTTTCAGCCATTTTCGCTGCAAGATTCCTGTCGGCTGATTTCACTGAGAAAAACGCAGATTTTACATCAGGTCTTCTCTGAAGCATTTCAGACGGGATTCCCGTATATGGAAATTCAGGTAGATCGGGGAGTTTATCAGGGATTTCAAATACAGAGCCCTGAGGAGCTTGTCCAGTAAGAACGGATAAAAGATTTTTAAGAACCGCCGCCTGTGCCTCTGCCTGTTTTATTTCGTTTTTTACACTGAGAAGAAGTTGCTGCTGTTGCAGTACATCACTTGTCGATGCTGATCCGTTTCTGAACGATATCTCAATCAGATCAAGATATTCCTGATTGGTTCTTGCCTGTTCTCCTAGAAGGTTGATGCTTTTTTCCTTTTCGATAAGTTGAACCCAGATGTCGGCAGTCTGCGCTGAAAGCGATATTGCCGCTGCCTCATAATCTTCCAGAGATGCCGAAACATTATAAACGGATGCATCTTTCAAAGCCTTCAGTCTTCCCCAGAGATCGATTTCATAACTTATGGAAAGAGATGCCGAATAACTTTCAGAATTGTATTCCGACGATTGCCTGCTTCCATTGGTCAGATTCTCACCAAATCCGATTCCGGCAGATACCGACGGATACAGCTCGGCACCATTCAGCTTCGCGACGGCTTTGGCCTGATTGACTCTGTCGGCATACATTCTAAGAGAGAAATTACCTGATAAGGCGGCATTGACAACTTCATTCAAATCTGAATCGTTAAACGAAACCCACCACTTATCAGGAACAACCTCGCTACCTGATATTGAAAAACTTTCCGGTATTTTAGTTTGAGGTTCCACTTTCCTTTCGACCGAACACGATATGACTGCCGGCAGCAGTGCCAGCAATATCAGCATATTGATCTTCATTTTATCACCGTTGACCTTATATACTCAATTCCCGAAATACTGAATCTATAAATATGATCAATTATTCTTTCAGCATCGATCTTATCTTTACAATGTTTCATCATGGGTCCATTCAGATTTTTAATTTCAGTTGAAAACGCAAAACACTGACTGAGAATGCTCATGATAGATAAATGCATGTAGATTTCATCAACAGGGCTGAGCAGACGCATAATGGTACTTTCCATGTGCCGCCCTAAATTATGATTCATTTTATTCATTATTTTATCCATCAATCCAGTCGGAGTAACTGTCTCAAAATTTCTCAACTTCGGAATCAGACTTTCCGGACCTTCAGAAAAAGCCGCATTTATTATTGACGCTATGTGAGCCTTTAAATGATCTTCAGCAGGAGCCGATGGATCAAGGCCTCCATCAAAAGGGAATTTCTTATTCGCCGCATTGAACGCCTGTGTCCAGACTTCAATATACAGCTGATCCTTATCCCTGAAATGATAGTTCACTGCAGCTACATTGGCATTGGCTTTAGTACATATTTCAGCCACTGTAGTCTCTTTGAAACCCTTTTCAGCAAAAAGCTCCATTGCCGCCTCAATTATTCTTTCCTGTGTTTTCTTCATCACTCCTCCTCAAACAACTATTTCAAATGCTTATTTTAAATGCGGATTTCAAGAAGTCAATATATTAAAAGAAATATATTTTTCCATAATTTAAAGGAAACTTATGACTTGCGGTGTTTCTTGAATTTAATCAATAATTGTTACTGCACATCCTGGACCATAAGCACAGCAATTCTCTTCATAGTTGTCAGGGTCACTGTCTATAATTATGTCGCAATCTATTTCTGAATCGGCGTCTTGATCTGTAATTTCCACAGCATTAAGTCTTGACGGAGTCTTTTGTTCTGAAGTAAGAGTAAACGAAAGAAGCATACAGGCAATTGATAATAATATTGTATAAAGGTGTTTCATGATCACCTCTAAATTGGTTTTATCAAATTATCCAGTAAAATCAAACAAATAATTTAATGATTGGCTATTTGCATAGAGTGTTTTAGATAGTGTTATATTCTTGTCAGCATTTTTGCGGCATGAATATCCATTTTTGAGAAAGCGAACCATTTTTTTCCGAGGTCTTTGAGTGACGCTCCGATGTGATAGACAACGCAACTGTCAATTATCATGAATCTGTCGTGAGATTGGTCAAATTCCTGTATTTCGGCTGGCGGGAACTGTTCATTAAACTTTTTCATGTCAAGTTGAAGCTGTTTTGTCACATTTTTTGTAAGGATTTTGAGTGTTACACCGGATTTTCGTTTGGCAAAAAGCGTGAGAACAGTGTCATCAATATAATTGTCAATAAGAACAATTGATTTTTCTGCCGACCGGACAAGATCCGAAACAAATTTGTGGGCATCAAAGATTTGACCGTTGAAAAAAATGCCCTGTTTTGGTTGAAGCTGGTTGCTTTCAAGTGCTGCAAGAACCTTTTCGATTTTATTATCTGTTTCAAGGAGTTTGATTTCAACAGAGTCTAATCTTTGAAATATTCGTGCATTTTCTGAGATAAAGTGACGCATTTTAACAAAAGCCTGAATAATTTGAACACTTACATGAACAGCAATGTTAGTTTGGAGCATTGCCGACAGCATAGCAACACCAGCCTCAGTAAAAGCATAAGGCATAAATTTTCGATGCTGTCCTCTTCCTGTTTTTAAGGTGCCAAATTGGAACCTTAAAGATTCCATCTCGGTTTTTGTGAGCTGAAAAACAAATTCTTCTGGAAATCTATCGGGATTTCTTTTCACAGCCCTATTTACATACTTGGTTTCCGTTTGATAAAACTCAGCCAAGTCACTATCAAGCATAACCTGCATTCCGCGGATCGTGAAGATTCTGCTTTTGATATCATCCAGTTTGATCAGTTCGTTTTCACTCATTTTTTTGCCCGGCAGTTTAAAACAACGAATTAATATATCAAATTGGAATTAGATTTGCAAGAAAATGAATAAGAGTAAGGTGGATGACCTACAGCGAATAATCGACTCTGATGTCTATCGGGATGTCGGTAAGTTTTGCGATGGTGTCGAGTATTTCTTTGCCGGGTGTTGCGTATTTTTTAAGTAATTCAACGACTTTTTCGGGGTTC
>Ga0116171_10004536_pt1 | contig 12456 bp, 12 predicted proteins | sample AD_JPNHW2_MetaG_FD_89798 | JGI IMG/M metagenome (GOLD analysis project Ga0116171, IMG submission 89798) | Active sludge microbial communities of municipal wastewater-treating anaerobic digesters from Japan - AD_JPNHW2_MetaG | ecosystem: Engineered > Bioreactor > Anaerobic > Digestate | place...
AATTCTCTCCCGAAATTATGTTCAACTTTTACTCCGGGATATTTCTTTTCGATGATGGCAGGTATCTGTACAGTTCCGATATCCTCGCCGATCCGGCTGTGGTTGCATGCCTCTGCTATAAGTATGGAGTCGCCGCTTTTCAGTTTATCAACAGATTCCGCGCCCTTCGCAAAGAGTGCAAGTTTTCCGCCGCTCATGTAATTTATCATGACTATTGAAAATGTCGTAAGCTCAATATCATCGGGACACCATCTGCTCATTACATCCATGGCCTGCGAGTCCGTTATTATGCAGTGAGGTTTTCTCCCTAAACCGTGCAGTAAAGAGAAAAACCTGTTTTTTTCATGCACAGAATTCTCTCCTCTCGCGGCAGCAAGATCAAGGCGGAATGATACCGGATGCCCCCATCTGCGTGTTATATACTCCTCGGTCATTGCCTGGGGGCGTAGATACCTCCCGGGAGGAGTCTCTTCATCCATTGGTATTACAAGGATGTAAAATTGATCGCGCTCAATAAACGGGAGAAGCTCAATCGAAGAATTTTCTCTTTCGTAATTATCAAGAATAAAATCGACAAGCGGTTTACGGCAACTCTCATCATTCGCTCTCAGAATAATTTTTTTATGAAATCTCAGAAGAGAAACCGATTCCTCAACAGAATATATAAGATTTCTATCGCCGTCTTTGAAGATGTTGTATATAATCAGAATCTGCCTGTCGATATCTCTGGCTTCTTTCAGAAGTTCACTTTCCGGAGTGAAGTCATCTGATGAAGGATCAATAACAAGGAGAAGAAGGTCTGTTTCTTTAAGGTCATTCATAGCCTTTTTTTTCTTTTTTTCGCCAAGGCCACCGTGTTCATTTATTCCCGCAGTATCAAAAATTCTGACCGGCCCTATGCCGTGAATCTCATGAAGTGAAATTTTTGTATCAGAAGTCGTACCCGGCGCTGAATCCACGATCGATGTTTCCTGCTGCGTCAGAAGATTCATAACAGAACTTTTCCCGGCATTCATCTTTCCGAATATTCCTATATTATCTCTTTCAACAGGTACTGACATTTTGTGTTCTCCTTATGTAATGAATCGAAGTACCGGAGTTTTCTGTAACGGGAATAAGCCCTAAAGATTTAATTTTTTCTTTCAACGAATCAAGAAATCCTCTGTTGTCTTCCGAGCCCAGCGGTTTGTTATCATAAAGAGTGTAGGAATCTCTAAGTGAAAACGGGGAGAACTGCGGCATAACAACATTAGCTCCGGCCATAAGTCCCGACTCACGTCCGGCAGGAGAGAGTGTTTCAAGTGCGGTTGTGGACGCAATATTTATATCAGGCATAACAATGCGGAGTACGGCTATCATATTCAGTCCAAGATTAAAACTCTCTTCCGCAGAGTATTCAACTTTGCCCAACGGAGTTCCGCTGTGGGGAATAAACGGCCCCATCCCGCACATATCAATATCAAGCGTCTGAAAAAAAAGTATATCATCCGCCAGATTTTCGGGAATCTGAAAGGGTGAGTTAATCATCACTCCTGTACCGACCTGGAAACCGGTATCACGCAGATCATGCAGAGAACGGATTCTCTCTCTGAAGCTCATAGCACCTGGGTGGAGCCTGTTATAATGCTCTTCGTTCGAAGTTTCTATTCTTAAAAGATACCGTGATGCGCCGGCCTTATGAAACTCTTCATAAACACTACGATCCTGTTCACCGGAAGAGAGCGTAATGCCCATAAAGGGATATTTCTGTTTTATAATCCGCAATGAATCTGTTACCAGCGAGATAAACCTGCGGTCCCTTCTCTCTCCGGACTGAAGCACAACGGATGTGAGCCCCGAACTTGCTGCTTCATCAACAGCTCCAAGAATCTCATCAGGAGTCAGTTCATACCTTCTTACGTTATTATTTGATTTTCTTATCCCGCAGTAAAAGCAGTCGTTTTCGCAGATATTTGAAAATTCAATCAGCCCGCGTATATAGACCCGGTCAGATACGGAGTCTCTCCGGATTTCCGAAGCTTTTCTATGAAGCTCTATCTGTTCACTCCCTTTGAGCGACAGCAGTTCAATGATCTCTTTTTTAGAAATAGATGTCACGTTCGCCATTTTCTATTTTTAACAGATTGTTTTCAGTAGCACTTCGCCTTGTTTTATCCGGGATTGTTTCAAGTTCTCTTTTAATCATCTCTTCGCCGAGCATCCGTGTTTTATTATCCGCATAGTCCAAAAGATACTCTTTCAGAGTGAGCAGTGCGTTCGGCTGACAATGGAGTTTTATAAGCCCCGGTTTTGCCATATCCATAAAATCCTTTCCGACTCTGCCTCGCCTGTAACACCCGGTGCAGAAGGACGGGATAAAACCCTCTTCAATTACAGAACGGATGACTTCCCCTGTACTCCTCGTGTCATTAAGAGAAAACTGCGCGGAATCATGTTCATCTTTGCCGTATCCGCCGGGATCGGTTCTTGAACCTGCGCTGATCTGTGAAACACCAAGATGCATCAGCTCGGTTCTCATTGCGGCATTTTCCCTTGTTGAGAGGATTATCCCCGTATATGGCACTGAACATCGAAGCACTGCAACTATCTTTTTAAAGTCTCTGTCAGACACCGGGTATGGGACTGTCTCTGCACAGGGGGCGTTTTTTGCAAACTCAATTCTCGGAACTGAAATGGTATGCGGCCCGACTCCGAATTTCTCATCAAGATGTTTCGCGTGCATCAGTAGCCCTAATGTTTCAAATTTATAATCGTAAAGCCCGAAAAGCGCACCTATTCCAACATCGTGCATCCCGTTCTCAAGAGCCCTGTCCATTACATTAAGCCGCCACGGGTAGTCTTTCTTCTTACCGGATGGATGAATTTTGTCATAGGTTTCCCTGTGGTATGTCTCCTGAAATACTATATATGTTCCTATCTGCATACCGTTCAATTTCTGAAACTCATCAGGGGTAAGAGGCGCTATTTCTATATTGACCCGCCGTATAGAACTTCCTTTTAAATCTGTAACAGAGTAAGCCGCGTCAATACATTTCAGAAAATAATCAAAAGAGGATTGAAGCGGATGTTCACCCATGAGCATTAAAATTCTTTTATGTCCCTGTTCAAGCAGGAGCCTTACTTCATCCTTCACTTCATCTATAGTAAGGCATTTTCTTTCAATGTCTTTATTATCGATTCTGAAACCGCAGTATAAACAGTTATTAGAACAGTAATTTGAAATATACAGCGGAGCGAAAAGAACCATTCTGTTGCCGTAAATCGTCTGTTTTATTTCAAACGCTGTTTTAAACAGCATATCAAACTGCTCTTCATCATCAATATTTAAAAGCATGGCAGCATCTTCCGGAGTAAGCCCTTTCAGTTCTTTTGCCTTCAGAAGAATATTCCGCACATCAGCATTTGAAGGCTTTGACATATTTAGCAAAAGAGCGCTTATTTTATCTTCATCAATAAATGTCTGCTGCATTTTGTTACTCCATGAAATTTTTAGTAGCCGCCGAAAGAGCCTGAGGTATTAATTTACGTAAGATTATAAGCAATTACATGCTTTGTTATATGAAGATATATAATTCAATCAACAAGCCCCAGAAGTTCTTCCGGAGTAATTGGTTTTGACATCGAGCCGTTAAAGCCCATTTCATGCGCTTCAGGAATGTCTGCAGTTTCATTACCTACAGCACTTATCAGGTATATTTTAACATTTTTATCCGTTTCACGTATCTTTTTACAAACAGTAACACCCGAATCAAATTTTTCCATCATAAGATCAAGAAATATTATATCCGGTTTAAATTCAGCAAATTTTACAAGAGCCTCTTCACCGCTTCCAGCCGTGGCTACGTCATGGCCCTTACTTTTTAATATAACAAGCATAGACGCTATAATATCATAATCATCATCCGCAACCAGTATTTTGCGTTTATTCATACAATCCCCATTAACAACTATATAAAATCTACATTTTCAAACGCATCTTAAGCATTCAGAAAACAACCCGCCCCCCAACCCCCCAGTGGTGGGCCTTTAAACAGCAAAGTTTCTTTAAGCCCACCTCTGGGGGGTTGGGGGGCTAATAAGTTGCGGGTAGATACCAGCCACGTAAAGAACTTCAAGCTGTTACTCCAGCTGTTTCTCCAGCCGCATATTATTAAATTTCATACATAATAGAAATTCATTAAGATCAATTATATGTTTTGCTATTTTAAAATTTATTCTTTTTACATATTCGCTGCGGTTAAAAAAACCTGAATCGCTCATCAGAGCTCTATCAATCTTCCGCTTTGATGTTTCAGAAAAATGAAGGTTATAGAAATCCATAAATGATTCTGTATTTGAATAAATTTCGAATTCAGATTTAGCATTAACTATTTCATTCAGAAACAGAACTTCTTTTAAAGAAAAGAATGAAAGATTCTTTCTTAATTCAAATATTTTATTTCCGGTAACAATCTCAATGTTCACAGTAACATAACGGGCATTATTATTTTCATCAAGAATAGGAGTTATCAGCCCTTCTAAAATTTCATCACGGTTTATATCTACAAAACGTTTTTTAGCTTTTTCAGCTATGCACTCTGTAAATGCTTTAACTCTTCCTTCTAAAATTATTTCACCCCAGTTCCCTGTCAGTATAAGTTCAGAAAATGACATCCCTTCAATTTTTCCCTTCAGATCAGGACGCTTTCTGCCTAAATCATCAATAACAAACTTTCTCAGAGCTTCATTGGCCGCCAATATCTTCCCTTTAGGATTCAGTACCAGATACAAACTGTCCAGAGTATCGAGGAATTGCTGATAGTTTAGAATAGTGATAAGGTCTTTCAAGATAATTAACCATCGGGAATAGTAAATTTTGTTCAAAAATTTTTTCTATTTATTAATTGGACGTTGCTGATATTAAAAAAAACGATTCACAATATCAACATTTTTTTTATAAATATTTCTACATTAGAAAATTCAAACGGATACATAATAAACAAATAATTTTCGTTATATACTATTAAAAACAGAATGCTGAGATAACTCTCATTGCTGTTATTCAACACCATGCACCGGTTTTTCTCCATATTTCCTGCAAAAAAGAACAATTTTTGTTATACGAAGATAACAGTTTTGTTATAAAAAAATAACAATCTTGTTATAAACATATAACAACGCATGTTTATCAAAATTAATTTAAGGGTTGATGAGAATCTCTCCTGTTCTAATTATTCTTTTGAAATTAAATATATAAAATGGACGCAAAGAGGAATATCTGACAGGAGTGATATCGATTCATTCTTCTGATAAACTTCATTCGTCCCCTTTAACGGCAGAGAGTTGAGTGTAAGTTTTCTGCCAAGTTAACTGAAATTCCATGATAGTTAATCTAACAGCAATCTTTACAGTCTTATAAATAACAGGATGTATTATAAGCATCCTGCAGTTATTTCGTGCAATTTTTTTGTTTAATTTAAAAAATAAAAAAGGGGGGCTCATGGGTAATATCTCTGAAGTTGTTAAGAAAAGTGCAAGTAATTACCAGAAAGACCCGACCAGAATGCTTGATGTTATTAGAGATGTTCAGGCAGAACTAGGCCAGGTAACAAACGATGCTGTCGCTGAGATCGCAGAGGAGATGAATGTCTCCTCTATCGATGTTGAGGGAGTTGTAACATTCTACCATTTCTTCTCAAAATCACCGGTGGGTAAATATGCCGTCTATCTGAATAACAGCGCCGTAGCAGTAATGAAGGGCTGTTATGATATAGCCAAAGTATTTGAAAAAGAAGCCGGATGTAAATTCGGTGAAGTTTCATCTGACGGAAAAATAGGACTTCATTATACATCTGACATCGGAATGAACGACCAGGAACCATCTGCAATAATCAACGATGTCATCTTTACAAGCCTTACAGCTGACAAAGTTAAGACAATCGTTGCCGACATGAAATCCGGCAAAAATATTCAGGACACAGTAAAAGAATTTGGAGACGGAAATAATCAGAATGCGCTGATTAAATCTATGGTTAAAAACAACATCCAGAAAAAAGGCGCAGTCCTTCTCGCTCCTTTTGAATCAGGTACCGCTTTAAAAAAAGCTGTTTCAATGTCTCCGGAATCAATAATTGAAGAGATTAAAATCTCCAACCTCAGAGGACGCGGCGGCGCGGGTTTCCCAACAGGTATGAAGTGGGATTACACAAGGCAATCAGCAGGCGACAAAAAGTATATCGTGTGTAATGGTGACGAAGGTGAACCCGGAACATTCAAAGACAGAATTCTTTTTACAGAAAGAGCTGAAATGCTTTTTGAGGGAATGGCTATTGCCGGATATGCTATTGGCGCTGACGAAGGGCTTCTCTATCTGAGAGGAGAGTATATGTACCTCAAAAAATATCTCGAAACCGTACTTGATACAATGAGAAAAAACGGCATACTCGGGAAAAATGCTGCCGGTAAAAGCGGATTTAATTTTGACATAAAAATTCAGATGGGTGCGGGCGCTTATGTCTGCGGTGAGGAATCAGCCCTGATAGAATCTGCAGAAGGAAAAAGAGGAGAACCCAGAAACAGGCCTCCATTCCCTGCTCAGAAAGGATTTAAGGGAAAACCAACATCTGTAAACAACGTAGAAAGCTTCTGCTCTGCTGCAAGAATTATCCTTGAAGGCGGCGCATGGTTCGCAAAAATGGGGACCGCACAGTCTAAAGGCACAAAACTTCTCAGCGTTTCCGGTGACTGCAAAAAGCCGGGCATATACGAAATTGAATTCGGAACAACAGTACAGACATTACTCGAAGAATGCGACGGAAGAGCTGCTAAAGCTGTGCAGGTCGGCGGGCCTTCAGGTGTATGTATAGATAAGTCAAAATTCGGCAATAGAATCTGTTATGATGACCTTGCAACCGGCGGATCAATCATAGTAATAGGACCTGAGAGAGATCTTCTGGAAGTTGTACATAATTTTATGGAATTTTTTGAAGAAGAATCATGCGGATGGTGTACACCATGCCGTGTAGGCAATCAGCTCCTCCTTCATAAACTTGAAAAAGTCATGCATGGAAAAGGAACCGAATCCGATCTTCAGGAAATGGAAAAGTGGTGTGTCACTGTTAAGAGTATGAGCCGTTGCGGTCTTGGACAGACTTCTCCAAATCCGATACAGTCAACACTCAAAAATTTCAGGGAATTGTATGAAGCAAAGATTCAGAAAGGTAAAGAGTTTGTTACTGAATTTGATATGGCTGCTGCGGTAAAAGAGTCATGTGCTGCTGCAGGAAGAAAACCAAATTTAGAGGGACATTAAAATGAGCGATATAAAATTTACTATAGATGGAAAAGAATGTACTGCAAAAGCCGGCCAGACAATTGTTGAAGCTGCAAAAGCCAACCGCATTTACATTCCGGTTCTCTGCCATTTTGAAGGGCTCAAACCTGCGGGTACATGCCGTATCTGCACAGTTAAGGTCGGCGGAAGATTTATGGCTGCATGTACAACTCCTGTAGCAGACGGGATGACCGTTGAAAGCAATACACCCGCTATTGAAGATATGAGAAAAGAGATTATCGAAATGCTTTTTGTTGAAGGGAACCATATGTGCCCGACATGCGAAAAGAGCGGTAACTGTGAACTTCAGGCTCTCGGGTACAGATATAAAATGATGGTTCCAAGATTCCCGTATCTATGGCCCGAAAGAACTGTTATTGCCGATGCACCGAAGATCTATCTTGACAGAAACAGATGCGTTCAGTGCCTCAGATGCGTAAGAGATGTTAAAACTTCTGACGGCAGACACGTATTCGGAGTTATAGAAAGAGGCGGAAAAACTCTTATCAGCATAGATAAGAATCTCGCAGCTAAGCTGAGTGAAGATGAAGCAATGAAAGCAATGAAGCAGTGCCCTGTTGGATGTATCCTTAGAAAAGAAATCGGATTCAAAATACCAATCGGTCAGAGAAAATATGATACTAAACCTATCGGCAGTGAAATCGAAGGTTAAAAAGCAATTAGAAAACCTGGAGGCTAATTATGAGTAAACCGGTTGTGGCCACAGCGTCACTTGCAGGATGTTTCGGATGCCATATGTCATTACTTGACATAGATGACAGAATATTAACACTTATCGATCTGGTCGAGTTTAACAAATCACCGATTGATGATATAAAAACTTTTACCAAGCAGTGCGACATTGGAATTATTGAAGGCGGCTGCTGTAACAGTGAAAATGTAGAGAATTTACTGGCTTTCCGTAAAAATTGTAAAATTCTTATATCTCTTGGAGAGTGTGCTATTATGGGCGGGCTCCCGGCGATGAGAAATGGTCTTTCTATCAAAGACTGTCTCGAGGAAGCATATCTTGACGGACCGACAGTAGACACTAACACTAAAAAGATCATCCCTAATGATGATGAACTGCCGATGATTCTCGACAGAGTTTATCCATGTCATGAAATCGTTAAAATCGACTATTTCATTCCGGGATGTGCACCAAGAGCTGATCTGATATGGGAAGCACTTGTCGCGCTTGTAACAGGCAATGAGCTGAAACTTCCATATGAAGTTTTAAAGTTTGATTAATTGGAGCCAAACATGGGAAGAAAAATAACAATAGAACCTGTAACAAGGGTTGAAGGACACGGTAAAGTTACCATTCAGCTTGATGATTCGAACAATGTAACACAGTCAAGACTGCATGTTGTTGAATTCAGAGGATTTGAAAAATTCTGCCAGGGGCGTCCTTACTGGGAAGTTCCGGTACTGGTACAGCGTCTCTGCGGTATATGCCCTGTGAGCCATCACCTGGCAGCTGCTAAAGCTCTTGATGTAATTGTCGGAGCGGGCACAGGGGACGGACTGACTCCTGTCGGCGAAAAAATGAGAAGACTCATGCACCACGGGCAGATGTTTCAGTCTCATGCTCTTCACTTTTTTCATCTTGCATCTCCAGACCTTCTTTTCGGCGCGGATGGAGATCCTGCGATAAGAAACGTTATCGGTGTTGCTCTTGAGCATAAAGACCTTGCAGTACAGGGTGTAATGATGCGTAAATACGGGCAGGAGATAATCGCTGCAACTGCCGGTAAAAAAGTTCATGGTACAGGCGCAATCCCCGGCGGTATCAACAAGAATCTTTCAATTGCAGAGAGAGATACATTCCTTAAAGGTGCTGATCCTCTAAACATTGACAAAATGATCGCATGGGCGCAGGGAGCTCTTGATTTCTTCAAAGGATACTACGCAAAAAATAAGGATTTCATTGATAATTTCGCAGTTTTCCCTTCTTCACACCTGAGCTTAGTAAGAAAAGACGGAGCTATGGACCTGTATCATGGTGTTATCCGCGCGGTGGATGCAGATGGCAAACGGATTGTGAACGATGTTGACTGTCAGGATTATTCAAAGATAATTGCTGAAGAAGTTAAAAACTGGAGTTACATGAAGTTCCCTTATCTGAGAGCATTAGGCACAGAAAAAGGCTGGTACACAGTTGGACCTCTTGCACGTTTAAATGTATGTGAATTTATTCCTACACCTCTTGCACAGAAAGAATTTGAAATATACAAGGCTCTTACAAACGGCAAGCCGAATCACATGTCTATGCATATGCACTATGCGAGATTAATTGAGCTTCTCCACTCTGCTGAGGTAATTAAAGATCTTCTTAATGATCCGGATCTTCAGAAAGATAACCTTACAACAAAGGGAACAAAACAGAAAGAAGGCGTTGGTCTCATTGAAGCTCCTCGTGGAACTCTATTCCACCACTACAGAATCAATGATAATGACCAGATAGAAATGGCTAACCTTATTGTTTCTACAACAAACAATAATGAACCGATGAACAGAGCGGTAAATTATGTTGCTAAATCCGCGTTTAACGGCAAAAAAGAAGTTACTGAAGGAATGATGAACAGAGTTGAGATGGCTATCAGAGCATATGACCCATGTCTTAGCTGCGCTACACACGCTCTTGGACAGATGCCTCTTGAAGTCACACTTGTTGACTCTGAAGGAACCATTCTTGATCAGAAAAGGAAATAGAGTTTTTGAAAGATAATAAAATATATGTATATGGTTTTGGAAACCCGGGCCGTCAGGATGACGGTCTGGGACCGGCTATAATTGATAAACTTGAGAACGAAAATGTTCCCGGAATTATTACGGATAGTAATTACCAGCTGAATATTGAAGATGCTCACAATATATCTCAAAGCGATGCGGTCATTTTTGTAGATGCATCCATAGATACAGAAGAGCCGTTTTCTTTCAGTAAAATTGAGCCTTCAGCTGAAATAACTTTTTCAACTCATACAATGTCTCCGGAATCCGTTCTTGCTTTATGCAAGGACCTTTATGATAAGGATATGGAAGCATACGTAATGGCCATAAAGGGTTATGAATGGGAATTTCTCGAAGGATTATCTGACAAAGCGGTTAATAATTTTAATGAAGCATATACTTTTCTGATAAAAAAAATTGAAGAAATGCTCAAAGGCCACACCTTTCCGCAGCAGCATGGCTCGGCGGAAAATACAATTTAAGGAGGTCCATATGTCCAATACCAAGATATTAGTAATAGATGATGATCCGGATATTCTCGAATCTATAAGCATAATTCTGAAGTCTGAAAAATTTACCGTTATTACTGCAACTGACGGGCAGGAGGGTTTTGAAAAATTTAAAAGTGAAAAACCTGCTCTGATTCTTTGCGATATGATGATGGAAAGAATTGATTCAGGATCCAAGGTTGCAGCGATGATAAGAAAAGAGGATAAAAACATTCCACTTTATCTCCTCAGCAGTATAGGTGATGCGACAGCTACTACTACAGAACTCAGTAATCTCGGATTCACCGGCTCGCTGCAGAAACCTGTAGATCCTAAATCTTTAATTACTGAAATAAAGAATGCTCTAAAGCTATAATAACTCCAACAAATTTATAGATTTTCATACCTCTCAGGCTGTTCCCTTCCGGGAGCAGCTTCTTTTTTTCTACTGCAGAAAGTTTGATTTATTCGTAGAATTGATCCATAGGAGTAACCTGGTCCATCAGGTTTATGACATCTTTTTCGGTCGGAAACTGCTGAAACATTTTTTTCTCTTCCTCGACTGTCCCATGTACTGATTCGTTAGAAAGCTTTCCAATGAATGTTTCAATATCTTTATCAGTATTTCCCATAATGCTTAGAAGATTAGGCCCTGAGTTTATACCCCAGTCGAATCCGTCATCTCTTGTGGCAGTAAATGTTTCAGTGATACCATCACCATCAGCATCTTCACAGTAATATACTGTTCCGTCATTAGCCTTTGCCTTCGCTGAGATAAAAAATTTCTCTTGTATATCATTGGAATTTTCAGGATTAACTTTATATGATAACACATGTTTATCGATAGCAAGTTTTGATTCACCCCTGTTCCGGAGCAACTGCTTGAACTTGTCGACATGCAATTTTATGAATCTGTCACGAACCGATTTATAAAACTGACCGAAATTTGTTGTTACAAATTCTTCATTTGCATTTACCATGAGATCACTGCGTCTATAGATAATTCTTATATAATCAGGTTTCCCGTTGATTTTATTCAGCCAGAAATCATTATCCTCAAGATATTTATTCTGTGCATCTTTTATAATTTTATTAGTCTGAATATCTGAAATAGAATCATAGCCGTCAACAATGAAGTGAGTTTTTCTGTCCCTGATAATAAGAAGATTTTCTACTGAATTATCTTCAGTTATACTATTATTTTCAATAAAATCATCCTTAGTCGTATCCTTCCTTTTCTCTACTCTCTGAAAGACAATCCGGTCTTCAGTATAACGTGATATTTTATCAGGATTTATGATTGAAAATACCCTTTCTTTTGAAAAAAGATCCGATGCTGAAGAAAACAGCAGTATAAAAAAGAACAAAATTACACATGATTTATATTTTTTCATTATATAGCACCTTCATCAGCCATCTGAGAATATTATTTTTTCACTTGTGGTACAATTATCGGAAAAAATTAAAATAACATTGATTAAATTTTTAATAAAGCCTCTACTGAGTATATCCGTAAATAAAACACTTCTGATTATAAAAAAGAAAACAAAGTACACTTAAATAATTATTGACATTCAGTAAAATACACTAATTTAATTACCTTTCAATGAACAGTACTCTTCTCAACTCTTCTTATCAAGTTCAGGTGGAAAAACGTGTTCATAAAACGAACTGCATAGGTGATATCGTGAAAGGGAAACTATATATTTTACTGATTTTGGCTATATTCATTCAATCAGGATGTGAAACGACAAAAAAACAGACTAAAAGCACATCTGCTGTAAGCGGAGAAGTTACTTCTGAGGAAAAATCCCCGGAGAATAAAAATAATTCATCAACTGACTCTGATTCAGAAAAAAAACCGATATCCGGAAGCAGCGTCCTTATATCAGATAATTTCAGATACGAGGGTGAAACTCAAAA